>Ga0116152_10000990_pt1 | contig 23408 bp, 29 predicted proteins | sample AD_UKC119_MetaG_FD_89894 | JGI IMG/M metagenome (GOLD analysis project Ga0116152, IMG submission 89894) | Active sludge microbial communities of municipal wastewater-treating anaerobic digesters from Hong Kong - AD_UKC119_MetaG | ecosystem: Engineered > Bioreactor > Anaerobic > Digestate...
TACATGCAGTAAACCTCTAGCACTTTTTTTAGTACCATCATCTGTTACTGGGTCTTTGAATATTTCTATACCTATTTCTCCATAAGCAGGAGAACCACTTTCTACAGATAATCTAACTTGAGCTTGAAATAAATAAATTAAGCTAATTATAGCAAAAGCTATTGTTATAATTACTGCACCACCAACCATATCTTTATCTTTTGGAGGATAATATGCCATAATATAATTCATTAATAGAAGTATTAATGTAATAATAAAACTAAACCAACCTATATTTTTTCTTGTTATTTTCATTTTTTAAATTTTTTAAATTTTTTAATCCAATTTTTAAGTGGAAATACTGCTTTATCACCTGGATGTATTGAATACATTTCTCCAGATTCTATATTAGTTAATTTCTCTGTTGTTTTTCTACCTGATTTTTCTAGAGTAAACAGTCCAGTACTCATTATCTCTTTCATTAGTTTTCTGTACTCTTTACTCATAATTAGTTTAAATTAGAATTTCTATATATACTAATATTATTCATTTCAATTGCCATGATTAAAACATTTTAATTACTTCTAAATTACTTGGTTGATAACCTGTACCACTTTTATTCCAATAAGTATAAGTATCAAATTTACTATTTGTAGTAAATACTTTATCAAAATAATTAGTAACAGGGTCTTCTCCTAAATTTTGAATAGTTATATGTGATACAGCTAAATATAATTTACCACAATTTCTCTCTCTAAGTAATTTAGCTAAACCTTTAAAAGTTCCACCTTTTACACAGATATCATCTATAATAAGAATATCTTTACCTTCAAAGTCTTGTCTATCTACTATTTGTGTAATATTAGATTCTCCTGCTGTATACTTTCTAGATTTAGATGCTGAATAAGTCTCTCCTGCCCATTGTATTTTATCACAAAGTTTCATAAGTGGTTTAAATCCACCTGCATCTGAAGACATTAGAATTAAATTATTTTCTTGTTCTTGAGCAGATGATTTTTTTTCTCTAAAAATATTACCATATATAACTTCAAAAATAAATTTACTATTATCAATTATAGTAACATTATCTATTAAAACTTCTACTACTTCTGAGTTATGAGGATGAAATATTTCATAATGTATGTTTTTATATTTATTTAAAAACTCACATACCATCTTTAATCCAAAAGATTGATTAGTGTCAAATCTTCTATCTGCTTGAGCATCTAATAAGTTTGGAATAGTCACTATAGGATGTGCTCCTTTCCATTCCATAATCTCTAATATTTGTCCTAAATGCCATAAATCTTCATAAGAATTAATCTTATAGGTAAAAGCATAACCTTCATTTTGATTTAATATATCTAGATTATCTTCTACTTCCGCATAACTTGTTCCATCTGGGTATTTTGTTACTCGTATCATAATATTAAAATTTAAAAATTGTATATCCTAAACTAACTCCTACAGCAGGAGACCATTTTACACCATTATACATATATCCTACACTAGCACTAACATTGAATTTTTTATCTTCAATACCAGATACTTGCCATGTTCTAACATCTGTAGTTTCTGTATATGGATTATAATTTTTTACATCTGCAAATGGAGTACCTTTACTTAATCCTAAAAATCCATTAGGCTGTAAACCTATAACAACTGAATACTTATGTTTCATTGTTAGTTTATAATAAGTAGAATCAGCTATAAAAGCTCTTTGTGTTGGCTCATAATGAAGATTAAAACCATATTTAGCTTCAATCCATTTATTATTAATTTCTTCTCCTAATACTCCAGTAAGAGAATCAATACTTATAGTATTATTGGTAGGTACAAATATAGTATCTATCTTAGTTTCTGTTTTTACAATAGTAGCACTACCTTTTTCCTTAAGTAATCTTTTATTTTCCTTTACAATATTTTGAAGCTCCTGAATAGTACTATCTTTAGTTTCTAGTTTTATAAAAGTTTCTGCTTTTTCAGTTTCTAGAACTTGTATTCTAGCTACACTAAGACCATCTTTATCTTTCCAAGTAACTAATTCAGAATTTAAAGCTTTTTGTAGATTATTAAGTTCATTATAATCTTTCTTTATATCAGCATTGCATTTATAAAGTAAAAAGATTACTATTATACACCCTATAAGTGCTACTGTTTTTATATTTTCCAATTTCATATTGTTTGAATTAAAAAGGGGATGTTTCCATCCCCTTAATTGCTACTCTTCTCTGTTATCTCCTTCTCCGTGAAGTGTGTTTGTACTTCTTCTTAGCATTAATTTTTTGTAATTCATTTCCATAATCTCTTCTAGACTATATCCTATTAAATTACTAGTTGCTGTAAGATACCATAAGACATCTCCTAGCTCTTTAGCTATTGCATTTTTATCTGTTTCAGTTATTTCATTAGTATTAAGATAATCTTTATCTCTATATAACTTTTTTACTTTATCTGAAACTTCTCCAGCTTCCCCAGTTAATCCCATTGCACAATAGGCTAACCCTATTTCTTTTGGAAAAACAGCTGTCTTTCCTATAATTGTTTGATATTCTTGTATATCCATATTAAATAATCTCAATTGCATTTTTTTAACCACATTTTGAACTTCCACAATCTAGACACTTATTGCATCCTTCTTCAAATATTACATTAGTAGAGCCACAATCATTACAACTAACTGTAGATTTAGCTCCATCTGGAATATATTTCTTAAGGACTCTTGCTAGACCTTTAGTAAAACTAAATAAATCTCCATTAGACTTATGTAATTGCTCTACTATAAATTTAATATCAGCTCCATGTCTTAAACTAGTTGATACTAATCTAGTAATAGCAGCTTGCTCATCTGTCATTTCTGTAGTAATGTCTTCAGAATAGGTTTCTTCTTGTTTAATCAAGTCATACCTACCCTTCTTAATTTTTCTTAGTATTAAATTGTTTTCATTAGTAAAATAATCAGTAACAAATACTTCATATGGTTTACTATTTAACAGTCCCACAAATACGTTATATTTAACACCATTACTAACAGTAGAATGAACCTCACATTCTAAATCTTTAGGTCTTTTTACAGCATCTACATACTGAAACTCATCTCTATCTTTATTTATTATAAGTACTCCTGACCTAGAATTATCTCTATATACAGTTATACCTTTTAATCCTCTTTTCCAAGATTCTAAGTATATTTTAGACACCTCTTTTTCTGAAACATCTTCAGGTAGATTAATAGTAGATGAGATACTATGAGTAATATATTTTTGAATTGTAGATTGTATTTCTACTCTTTTAATCCAATCTATATCATTAGCTGTAGAATCATACCAAGGAGATTGTTTAAACATGTTTTCTAGAAATTCTTTATTTTGTTTTAATACTGAATAACCATTTTCATCTTTTTGAATTAACCAATCTTCAAATTTAGGATGTAATACAGGAAATTCTTGCCAAGAGTCCCCATTCTGGTCTACAAAATCTACTCTAACATCATCACCTGGATTTACTTTTTTTCTTCTAATATAAAATGGTTGAAATAATGGTTCTATACCTGAAGTAGTTTGACACATAAGACTCACTGTACCTGTAGGTGCTACTGTACTCCATGATACATTTCTCCTACCAGTATTATTTAATTTCTTTAACTTGTCTGGAAATTGTTTCCATATAAACTCATAAAACTTATTTTCTCCTCCTACTATAGCATATCCATTCATTGAATCTCCAGATACATGCCACTCTTTTTCTCTATCCCATCCTTCAAATGGTCCTCTAAGAATAGCTAAATCAGTTGTACAGTCTAATTCAGATTCTAACTTAGTTGTCATTATATGGTCTATTTCTACTATAGCAGCAGGAGAATCATATTTAATTCCTAATGCAGCTAAAGTATCACCTAGTGCTGTAAAACCTAAACCTGTTCTTCTAGAAGCTTTAGCTGTACTATATATCTTTTTCCAAAGTTCTTTTTCAACTATTTTTATTTCAGATGGTTCTGGGTCAGAATTTATTTTATCTATAATTCTATCTATATGTTCTAATTCTAAATCAATTAAATCATCAGATAGTCTCATAGCTTCATAATTGACTTTATAAAACTTTTCATGGTCAAAATATGCATCTTTAGTAAATGGATTAACTACAAAAGAGTATAAATTAACAGCAATTAATCTACAAGCATCATAAGGTTGCATTGCAATCTCAGAACATGGATTAGTAGTTACTTGTCTAAATTGAGGATAAACTCCATCAGGACTATAATTAACCATATTATCCCAGAACATAAGTCCTGGTTCAGCTACATTATGAGCTGACTTAATAATCTCATTCCAATATTCTTTTGCTTTAATCCTTCTAAAGTATAGATTACCAAAATATTCACTTTTAGTTTCACCAATCCAACCCTTTTTTAATTCATTATAATTTAAATCATTGAAAGAGGATGAAGAAGCTTCAAAATTACATGGAAATCTCAAAATATAATCTTCATCATTCTCTACAGCTTTCATGAACTCATCATTAAGTTTAACAGAAATATTAGCACCAGTTACCTGTGTTAAATCTCTTTTAATCTTAATAAAATCCATAATGTCAGGATGGTTGATATCCATACTAATCATAAGTGCTCCTCTTCTACCATTTTGAGCTACTTCTCTAGTTGAATTACTAAATCTGTGCATAAATGATACAGCTCCAGTAGATGACTTTGCAGCATTTGTTGTAGAAGTTCCTTGAGGTCTAAGTGTTGATATATCTATACCTACACCACCTCTTCTCTTCATCAGTTGTACTAATTCTTGGTCTTTCTGAAATATTCCTCCATAAGAATCTTCTGGTTGTCCAATTACAAAGCAATTACTTAAAGAACCAATACTTTTAGCTCCTAATTGAGACATAATAGAACCTTGAGGAATAATATATTTGAAGTCTTTAAAAAAATTATAGATAGATTCTTCATCTAAATCTTTTCTCTTTCCACCATACTTTGATAAAAACATTTCAGCTTCATAGTTTTTATTTCTATCACCTAATGCATTCTCATCAATTTGGTATTTCTCTTCAACTTTAGCAAATTCTTTTGCTAATCTTTTGTGCATATCATCAGGTGTTTCTTCACCTTCTTGTGCATATTTAGATTGCCAAACATTTGCAGCTAACTCATCTCCATTAAAATATTTTAATAATTTTTCACTTCCCATATTAAAAATTATATTTGCCATTCTAATGCCTTAGATATAATAGGTAATTCTTGTATAAAAATCTTCTTTATATCCTTAGCTATTAATTGTATCTCTTTTTGTGCATGACCATCATCTCTTAAATCTAAAAAATGAATCCAAGACCTAACTGGTCCAGTCATAAATATTTTAGTTTTAGTAGCCATAGGTAAAACCATTCTAGCTTGTTCTCTAGCTACTCCAGCTCTTAATAATTGTCCATATAACCTTTTAGATTCTCTAAGATGATTTCTTATAGCAATATCTGCCATAGTAAAATCTTCTAATCTAGGATTAAATATTTCTTCACTAGATTGTCTATTATTTGTAGCTTGTCTTCTAATTTCCACATCTTCAAACATACTCTCAGATACTTTAGATACATCTTGATATCTTTGTGAAAACTCTTGAAATGTAAATGACCTATGCCTTAATAGTTGAATACCTATTGCTTTAGAAGTTTCTATTTCAAAAGTTATAAAGCCATGCTCAAAAGGAGACCAATGTTTGTTTTTAATTAAGTAATTAAGAAGTTTATCAGGTTGAGCAGTTTTATCCTCCCTAGATGAAGATACCCTAGCTATTTCAACTATAGTATTTTCAATATTAGGAGTTATTGACTGTAACTGTACTTTCATCTTCTTTTAATTTTTTTATTTCTGTAAACCTTTTTAGAAATTCTTTCTCTGCTCTACTTGGTGTCCAATAATCTAATCCATTATCTGTAATAGGAGCTTTTAAAGGTTTCCAATTTACATCTAACTTCTTAATAAAAGTTCTTTCTAATAACAAAGCTCTTTTATCTACATCTTTAGTTTGTTCTGTGTAAGGATATTGAAACCCATATTTATCAGCTATTACCTTAGATATTTTATCTTCAATAGCCATAAAATCTGGAAGCATTTGTTTAAGTGGTGTAGGACAATCTCCAGTGTAAGCTTCAGGTGCATCATGCATTAAAGCTTCTAATTTATCTCCTTTTGTATTATCATAACACCAACAACAATGCTGTGCTACTGAATAAAAAGTTTTAGTATGTCCTAACCATCTTGGTATATGAGATAAAGCTTTTGCAATATCTAATATAGATATTTCTAAAGGGTCTATGTTCTTATAATCAAACACTAAATTATTATATGTTCTTATGTAACTCATAATTTCAAATTTTTATTCCACAAATTTACTGGAATATATACCTTTTTCTCTATACCAGAGTTTCTAAAATGAAGGATATCAGGATTTATATCTTTAGTATTTATTGTATAGGTGTATTTATCTGTATTGATAATTATTTTATTTGAAATAACATACAATTCATAAGGTATACTCCATGCATTTAATTTTCTAAATATATGTGCCTCCGTATCAAATTTTGTATACACATTATCTTTAAAAATACCTATTTTTCTAATCCTATTTTCTGATATTAATTCTAATAAAACATTACCATTATCTAAAATAGTTATAGTATTATTATTATTGTCAATTATTTCCTTCATTTGTTTCAGGTTTATATCTATCATCCAAATCTGGTCTATGTTCTATCATATAAGCTAAAAACAATGTATTACATTGCATATGTCCTATATGGGATAAACCACTTTCTGGGTCATTATCTTCACCTTCCATAAAGGCATCTAAGTGTCTTTTTAGGCTCTCACAAATCTGCACTACAGATAATCCTTTTTTCCAGTTATGTGCATCATACTTTTCTGCACCAAATTCTAATACTCTAACCATAGGTAATAGGCTAGATTGAGGGACAAGTCCCCATCTGGGTTTTCCAGAATTAAATCTAGAACCCATTTCTTTTTCCTCCATAAGCTGTTTGATTGTTTTTTTTATAAGAAGAATTAGGAGGCTAATTGTGCCTCCTTTAATTCCTCTTTATAGTTAAATATTTCTTCCTCTCTATTAGGAGGAAAATCTAATTCTGCATCTTTAAAGTCTTCTACAGTTACTTCTGTGTTATATTTTTTATTTACAACACCTACAAATGTAGAGACATATTCCTTGTTTTTTTGAAGTACACTTCTAATAACTCTCATTTTCTTATTTTGCCTATCTTCAATCTCTTTATTAGAGATATTTATATATTTAAAATAATCATTAATTATTCTATTAGGGTACATTTGACTATAATTTCCTTTTATAAACTGTAAATAACTAGTTTGATAATCATTGGGAATCTTTAATACTACCATGTGTTTATCTTTATCATATACATAATCTGTTACATAGTAGTATTTATATGAAATCCAATCTAAAAACTTATCAAATTTTCTTTTGTAGTCAAGCCTGTCAGCATCAGAAGCTAGTGCAATGTTAGTATCTATTAAAATATAAATACATCCACCAGACTCTCTTCTATTATAGTCATTAACTCCTACTCCTAACTTAAAAAATGATGACAACTTAGTTGTAAGTTCTTCACCATAATATTTTAAGCAAGGATAAAGATACTTCCAAGTTCTGTTTTCATACAACTTCCCACTTTGTATTTGCATTCTAAATAATTTTTAATTTACACATCTAACTAAACCAAATGGTTTATATTTCCTTAATTGTAAATGTATTAAAAACCATTTAGTGAAAACAGAAAGTAAAGATACAAAATTTTTACTTTTTTCACAACATAATTATTCAGATTCTGGAAGTGAGTACTCTATTATTTTCTTGAAGTCTTCAAATGTCATACAAACTATGTCATCATATTCTTCCCTATTTCTCCTTCCTTTTTCTCTGTTTTTTCTGTGTATAAGAATTTTTGGTAATGTATGCTCTATAGAAGTAGCTGGAAATAATTCAGCCATTTTTTCTTCTATATACTTAAGTTCTTTACCATAATTAAGTCCAGAATCATACCCAGCTTTAATTTGAACATTGAATGGTATAAATATTAAATCTATACCAGCATCATCATGCAGTTTAGAACCTTGTCTAGAAGTTCTACAATGTTTAAAGCCTAATTCTTCTTTAAATTTTTTAGCGTAAAGTCTTTCAGCATCAGAGCCTTTTCTTTTATTTGTCTTACCATAATTTTTCTTTTTTTTAGCCATATTCTAATCTTTTATTAGAACAGCAGGAACTTCTTTTAAGTGTTTATTCATTGCAGTTACACTTTTAAATTTAGGTTTTTCATAATTATTATTAAATAACCATTCCTTCATATTAGAAGTAACTACAATATCAATTTTTTCATTTTTGAATTTCTGAATATATAATTCATCAATCTTTTTCAACATATTCTTATACAAAGGATTGTCATAAAAATCATTACTTATAAATAAAGTAAGTTTTCTATTATCCAAATTTGTAGAAAGTGATGACATTGAATTATTAAGTACATATTCAGAGTTTATACCTAAACATAAAAGTGGTTCATTGTTAGCATATATAATACCTCTATGAGAAGAAACAAAATGTTCTTGTCCTCCTTGTCTAAATATACATCTACTAGGCACACTTCCTCTATCTAATTGATAAACTAAATCAGCATACCTTCTATTGTAAGTATGGTTTGGTGCTTCATTAGGTAGTATATATTCTAATACTTTTATGTCTCCTTCATCCTTTGTAAATATAAACAAATTATGTGCAAATAATGAGTAAAAAGGTATAAATCTGTTTTTATCAGAAGTTCCTATTATTCCAGTTCTAAAATCTTCATCTTTATAATAACTAGGATGAAAATCAAAGTAAACTAAATTACTCATTTTTATTCTTCGTTTATATAATTAATAGGTATAAAGTATTCCCATTTAAATGGAACAGTTCTATCATCATCTCCTACTACATTATTGCCATAATGATTAGTAAAAAATCCAACCATATGTGATGCAATCATTGCAGCAGAATGTGATGTTTGTTTTAATGTACAAGGTTCTGGAGCTACTTCACTATCATCAAATAAATGCTTTCTATATTCATCTATTTTATCAGGTGTAACACAAAATATTGTAAGTTGTTCCATAAGAAGTCTACCATCTATGAATACAGGTACTCCTGTATCTACTGATTCATCTTCTGAAGCAACATTATCTACATTTTGAATTTCTTTCCATTCCTCTACATATGCTACCCAAGACTCAAACATATCTTTTCTAGCTTGCATATTATCAAATGCAGAAAACATATAATGATGTGTCATAGAGTCTTTTGTATATCTCTCATTGTTTGCTGTCATATCTTCTCCAGAAAAACTATAAACTACTTCTTTAAGTGCAGCCACTTTAGACTTATTTACAGAATCTTTAGAAAATAGTTGTCCACCTATATTATGTTCTTCAACAATATCAAAGTCATATACAATAGGTTTATAACCAGCTCTAGCTAACATAAGTGATAACCAAGAACCAATTCCTCCAGCACCTCCAACAATACAATATACTTCCTTTTTAGGAAACCAAGGAGCATCTTTAAATCTACTTGCCTGTACTAAATTCATGTTTATTAAATTTTTCTAACATATTATGTAATGATTCTGAAACTGGTCTTAGCATTTGTACAACCCAAGGAGTTCTAGTAACTTCTATTTCAGTATTAAGATTCTCTAATACATCTTCAGTTACTTGTCTAAAGAATGTTGGTTCTTCTTTTGAAGCCCATTTATCAAAGAATTTCTCATACACCATAGTATATTTTTCTAATACACCTCTAGCAAGAGATTTACCATTAACTCCATATTGTCTATACATTTCCAATACATCTTCTAAGTCTTTGTAAGAACTAACATCATTTCCAGTATTAACAACAAACATAGTAAATTCCTCTATAATTTCTTCAAAATTATCTGAATCTACATTTACATTTACTTTATTATTAGTTTTTTTTGCAGCTATTTGATGATGTGGTGTATCACCAAAAAAATCTGGAGTATCATCCCATTCGTCTACTGTGTCTTGGAAGTCTTTTGACCATCCTTTTCCTGCTGGACTTGTTTTTACGTGACTTCTTGTGTCTACTGGAACTATTCTGCTTTTTCCAAAACCCTCATAAATAGTTCTAGTGCCTCCTCCACCATGATGAGTATGTATTACATGTTTAGGTTCAGCAGCTTTAATAATTCCTGCAACTTTACCTTTAAATGCATCATCCACTTGTATTTCATTCCTGGGAGCATCTATCTCACAGTCATATACAACAAGTTTTCTTTGGATATCATCATCTTTAGATTTGTAAGTATACTTTTGACCATTTTCATCTTTAGCTATTAAATCTGATGGTTCTGTTTCTGCTATAAAACACACTTTAGCACAGAAATCCATAAAATTATTTACTATAAGAGATGTATAAACATTATGATTTGGAGCATTGTCTTCTAATTCAGACCAATCTGTTCCAGAGAAAAATACATTCATAGTATTGTGAGAATGAATGTGTCCTATTTTCCAATTTTCAGACTCTTCATTTTCCATCATATATTCTACAACTCTTTCATCAAAAGAGTATTCTGTAAAAGCAGCAGTACCTTTTTGCATAGGTAAAATATCTTGTAAAGTTATTACCATATTTGCAGGGTCTTTGATACTACCTTCTACTGAGTAGAATAATATTCCTGACCACTCTACTTTAGATATCTCCTTGCACAGCCACTGTATCTGGTCTAGCACTTTCTTGGGCATGACCATCTTTATTTTCGTACCTAGCAATTGTACTCTCTCTAATTTTTTTGATATTAATGTCATATTCTAATTGTTCTTTAATAAATGTTTTAATTGATGGATGTAAGATATAAGATTGTTTAGATATATCTTCTAATTCAGGTGGATTACCTATAACTACAGGTACTTCTTGTCCTTGAAAAATATATTTTAATCCAATACTGGGCGGAGTTCTATATCCTGGTAACTGACCATAAGCATAATAAATTCCATCAGATTCCATACATAAAACTCTTGTTTTATCTGATTCAGTTAAAAGTGATATATAACTATTAATAAAAACATCAAATTTTTCATCATCTGATATACTGTATTTTTCTGACTCATATTTAACATTTATATCAGGAGTCTTATTATCAATTTTATGATGCTCTATAAGCTTATTTAAATACCACTTTGCTCTCTGTACACTATAATTATAAATTCTACCACTTGATGGAGAAGTTTTTATACTTGATATAGTTTTATAAGGACCACCTTCTAAAGATTCCCAGGATATCATTCCTAATAACTGAACTAAAAATAATTCAAATTTTTCAGATGTAAAACCATCTGAATTTATTTCAGCTATAAAATCATTAATATGTCCTGAACCTCTACAAAAACTACTCCAATATGGAGGCACATCTGAACTACCATTTTTACCTATAAAACCAGATAAATGGCTGTGAAAATAGTTAGAATTCCATTCTGCATATGATACAGTAGTTCTACCTCCAGATAAATTATATATTTTAATTTGAGAATTATCTCTATATAAATCTATACTTACAAATAAATCATTAATTACATGTTTTTTCTTATAAGAATTAACTATAGTAACTTCTTTAAAATAAATCACTAATCCTCTTATATCTACAGTACAATTTTCTAGGGATGTACCTGTTGGTACACTTATATCAAGGTCCCAATTGTCTGTATGAACATCTTGTGCAGCTTTTACAGCTAATCTAAACTTATCAAAGGCTCCTTTTGTAAGTTTACTACCATGCAAATATAGATTACCTTGTTCAAATTTCTCATTAATCCACTTGAAATCTCTACACTTATCATTTATTTTTATTTCTTTTAATATTTCTCTAGTATTCATAAATATAGTAAAATAAGATAAAAAGGGGAGCTTTTATATAGCTCCCCATATTGTTTTTAGTCTAACCAACTAGATGATTTTTTCAAACCACTTCCTGGACCAGCTGTTCCATTTTGAACTGCTCTTAAGTCCTCTAAATCTGGGTCTATACCATAATTAACTTGTGAGCCTTTGCAACAACTGCCTTCAGCTAATTCTTGACCAACTTCTTCAAGTTCATCAGCTATATCAGTTAACTTTTCAGCTAAACTATATAACTTAGATGATAATTCACCACCTGATTTAGTTTTTTGAGGCATTAAGTACAACTTAAAATCTCCTTCTGGAAGAACTGCTTCATCCATTGTTAATTCATTTCTAGTTTCCCCAACCATTATCTTCATACCAGAGAAATTAATCTCTCTAGCAGATAACAATGGCTTCAACTCTCCAAGAGTTGACACATTTGTTTCAATTGTACCTGAAACACCTACTGTTGATAAGACTTTAATCTTTCTTGTAGCCATTTTTAAAAAAGTTTTAGTTATTAAATAGAGACATCAGTGAATCTCTCTCCTTTGATTGCTTGAGTGAAAGATAATGCTTCTTCCAATCTAGCTAAGTCAGAAGTTAATTTAAACTCTGATTTTACATCATAAGGAATTTGTCTTTGAGCAGCAGCAATTGCTTGTCTCTTTTGTGCAATTTGTGCATTCAAATTCATAATCTCTCTTTGTACTTCAATAGAAGCTTCTTGTGCTTTGATTGCTAATGCTTCTTTTTGAACTTTTTTCTCATCTTTAGAGATTAATTGTAAATAAGTTTCTTTTGCCATTTTAATTAAATTTAAATTTAAAGTTTTTTTTACCAAATAATTTTTTCTTCCAAAATGTCATTTACTTTACTGAAATGTTTACATCCAAAGAAACCAGCAGTACCTCCATTATATGTTTCAGCAGCAGGGTGTGGTGCTTCTAGCACAACATTATTTTCAGCTATAAATTCTTTATAAGCTTGTGCTTTCTTTCCCCAAAGCAACCATACTACTTTATTTCTATTAGATATATACTTAATAACTTCTACTGTAAAGTTATTCCAGTATTTTAAATGACTTCCAGCTTTACCTTCCTCTACTGTAAGTGCTGTGTTTAATAAAAACACACCTTGTTGTGTCCAATGTGTTAATGTTCTCCATCTTCTATCTGCTCTTTTTAGATTGTTATCATCAATCTCTTTAATTATTATATTCAGACTTTGTGGTATACTACATTGTGCATCTACAGCAAAGGCATAGCCAATAGCTTGACCCTTTTTTGGATAAGGGTCTTGTCCTAATATAACTACTTTTATATCATCAACAGGCATAGAAAATACATTAAATATATTTTCTGCTTGTGGATAAAAAGTACAATTAGGTAATATCTGTGTGTTTAGTTGTATAAGGTCCTCATCTCTATTTAATATTTCCATAATAGGTATCCAGGATGAATGTATTTTACTTAGTGGATTCATAATAATTGTTTTAATTTTAAAAATTCTAATAAAGCATTTTTCCCTTTGACCTCTATGTAATCAGACGGGTCCTTAATTTTCTCTTTTAATAATATTGGTGGTAACATAACTGATGATATATCATTATTAGTTTTAAATGATTTTAAATGCTCTACAACTAATCTACTATTAGTAATGCCTGCATTATCATTATCAAACCAAATAATAATTTTTTTAAACTTAGAAAGTAAATTCAGTAATATTTCATTATTAGGTATCATTCCTTCATTTTGAAACCATATAACTATAAGACCTTGATTTTTAAGTACTCTGTAATCTTTATAAGATTTAGTTATAATTAATTGTTCTCCTGATTTAGGTAAATCATTTACACCACCTATATCATTTTGATTACAAGTAGTAAACCATTTACCTTCTTTTATAGGAGAATAAGGTCTATATATTTTCTTCCTGTTTCCCTCAAAGTCAGTATATGCATAACATATGTCCAAAGGTCTAACTGAAAAAGGCTTCCCTTTTCTTGAAGTAGATTTATATAGTTCAACAGGAATTACTTTATCATCAATTAAATTTTGTTTTGTTATTTCATATTTCCACCAAAATTTCTTATCTTTGTAGTTAAACTGTCTTGGTAAAATGGTGATAACTCTTTCCTTGATAATATTAAAGTTCTTTTCTTCTACACTATCCTTTAATTGGATTATTTCTCTAACCTTTTCTAAGTTATCACCTAAGCCAAGACTTAATTTATCATTAATAAGATGTAAAGCATCTATATAAGATATATTAAAAACTTTTTGTATAAAAGTTATGCAATTCATACTTTTTAATCTGTATGGAGATGCAAAATCTATAAACATTAAGTTTCCATTATATCTTTCAAAATAACAATCACCAACATTATCAGGACGGTAGGGAGCCTTATGTTTAGACTCCCCATTATCCTTAATTTCATCCTGTATAACTATTCCAAATATTTCTTCTTCAGAAGCTCTTTTAAAGATTTCTGTTATATTAAGAGGTACATATTTATTATAGCCATACATAATTTAAATTTTTACCAAGTTGCACCAGCACCTTGATTCATAGCTGCTCCAGCATTTGCATCAGTTAAATTTTCAGTCAAATTTGTCTGATTTGCAAAAGCAGATTTCATGAACCATTCACCTCTTTTAAATGGATGTGTAACACCTGATTCAGTGTTAACGTATTTAATATGGGTTTCAGTTCTGTCTTCTGTGAATCCGTTACCTAGAGATTTAACTAAGTACACTCCATGCTTGATATTTTTTGGTAGTTCCAAATAAGTTTTATCATTTTCTCCAGATGGTTGCCATTGATATTGTAAAAATACATCATTAGCTTGTTTTTCCCAATTTGGAGTTGATTTTACTAATCTTTCTAAGATTTGTGCAAAATCTTTAAATGAATTAATTGGAACTGAAAGTGCTTGTTGCACAGATTCTGGAGATACAAATGCCTCTACAATAGAAGATAATTCACCATTCAATAATTGAACAGCTTTTTTGTGTTCTTCTTTGTACTCATTAGAGTTAGTATCTGTAATTTCTCCACCACCTTTAGCAAATACTTTAGTTACTGGAAAGAATCTTTTTCTATATTCTCTCTCACCAACTTGTACTGTTAAGTCAATGGCATCTTGTTGTGCTCCATCTGCACCTGCATTTGGATTGTACTCAAATTTTGTAACATAGCCTATATTTAAGCCAAACTTCCCACCTTGTGCTCCAGGTGTTACTTCATCTGAATTTTGATATCCGTACATATTATAAATAAAATTTTAAATTACTAATTATTACCAGCTTATATCTTCTGTGTTTGCACTCACAGCTGTAGCTTCTGGCATAGCTACTTCTTCTTGTTGAACAGTTGGTTCTGTGTGAACAACAGCTCTGTGCTCATGAGCTTGTTCTTGTTGCATCTCTTGATTTATATCATCAACTAATACATATTTAGGATTATGGAACTTTCTAATTCTAAGTCCAGCATCTCTAAGTACTTTAGTCATTTGAGCAACAGGTAAACCATAATGTTCTGCTAGTTGGTTTTTCTTCCAACCCTCATTAACTTTTTGTGTTAAATCACTTGTTGTAATTCTTACTTGTTCTGACATTATTAATTATTGTATTTATTAACTTGTTCTAATACAAATCCCATATCATTTGGAATAAGTTTCTCTTCAAACATACCTACTGGTGATTTAGCCATAATATGAATTCCTCTGTCATCAATATGTTTATTAGTAACAAAGAAATACTGTGTGCCTTGCATATTGGTTTTAGTAGTTGTATATAATACAACAGTAAATAAACCAGCTAAGTTAACTTTATCATCTAACATTTTACCTAATGTTTTTATCTTAGATTTTCCATCTTCCTCATCATCATGAGTTAAGATAATAAAGTTTAAATTATCATGCATATTGATACCAGTATTTATAATATCATACATATTTTTAGCCATTCTGTTGAACTTATCATATCCTGTCTTAAGTGCATTAGCCATAAATTCTTCTGACATAATATATTGACTATCATCTAGTACAACATTTTTTATGTCAGGTCTATTTACGTTAATAAACTGTAGAGTTTTAATAATAAGTGCAGCATCTGTAGTAGATAAATAATTACCTTCAACTGGAGGTTTTGAAGTGTCTATAGGAATATATTTAGATTTCCATCCCTTAATAGGTAAAGGTTTACCTTTCACATTTATAATAAATGTTTCTTTAGGTTCTAATCCTTTAATATTAAGTTCAGGTATTTGTCCTATAGATGTAGATTTACCACTTCCACTATCTCCAACAATTGCAATTGCATTTGCCATACTTTAATTTGTGTTTAATTTTTTTGAATAATCATAAACAGCTTTCATACCTTCTACATTATCTAGTTTTGGAAGTTCTTTAAAGAAATCCACTGCTCCATCAAAGAACAAAGGTAATTTTTTATTAGCAACTCCATCCCTATCTTTCAAAATAGACATTTGCCTGTATCTATCTCTCATAATTAAGATATTATAACCATTATGTACTTGAATTCCATACCTATCTGGAGCAAATAAACCTAGTACTACATTTGCATCTCTTTGTGTAGTCTTGTTATCACCCAATCCATCTAAACTGGGTTCTAATTTGGCTTCTATTGTTTCACCTTTATAATTTGTATCAACTCTTTCTTTATCTGAAGCTTGTTGTTGTACATTTACAGGTATAAAACCAAATCTATCTCTCATTCTCAGACAATAATCTGATGAGTACTTTCCCATAGTTTGCCATTGTGTTAGACCTGCTTCAGGATGAAGCAAAGAAATATGGTCTACAAGTACAATGACGTAGTGTTTGTCATGGTCCTTTTTATAATAGGCAATTTTTTTATAGGTTTCATTTTCTCCTTCTTTTACTTCCAATTTTTCTTGTTCTGTAAAAGGTTTTCCACTTGCATCATAATAGTTTCCTATTTCAAGTGCATAATCTCTCATGTATTTATAAATACCAGTAGGATTTTTTATAGTATCTATAATATCTACAATTTCTAAAAACTCATTTACATACTCTTCAGCCTCCTTAATTTTTTCAAGAGTATCACTATCAATAGTATTAAACCTACCTCTAGATTGTAATTGTTTTGTTGAAACTGTAATACCATATTCAGTAAATAAGTACCTACTAATTTCAGAAAGTATAATTTTATGTCTACTTTCTTCTAAAGAAAAATACTTAATAGTAAGTTTTATATCTGAATCAGGATTATGTTTTATATATTGGTATGGGTTGTGTATAAATAAGTATCTTGCAAGTTTACTTTTACCTACTCCACTTGAAGCAGTTATTAAATAATAAGTATCTTGTTCAATACCTGGCAAATATTTTTCCAATCTTTCCATTCCCATAAATGGAATACAATTGAAATAACCTTGTTCATGATTATGTTTGTTATCAATTATTCTTTGGTATACTTGTTTAAAATTCATTATATTATATCATCTGAATATTTAAAACCACTCTCTTCTTGTCTCTTTAGTTGACTAACATAATCACCTAACATAGAGCTACCATCTGCTTCATAAATAAATTTATGAGATTTTTTACAATATTTCGGGTTATCTACACTTTTTAAGTATAGTTTAGTTGCCTCAAATACTTCATCTTTTCTTATAGATGGATTGTTTACAAAAAACTTCTTTATCCTGCTAAGGACATATTGTTTTGTTCCTCTTCTTTCTGGATTTACTGATTTAAATAAATCCATCCACTCTCCAATCCATTCAAAACCAGTTTCTTGTTCCTCAAAGAGTGGTACTCTCCAAGTTATTGAACCAGTTTCATAATTCTTTGTCACTATTCCACAAGCTAATACTTTTCTCTCTAGTACATCTGGTATAAAAGAAGGTGAAGTTCCATAATACAAACAAAGTAAATAAGATATACCATCATGTATAGATATATTTTTAGAATTAAAAATACTTCTAATCTCCGAATTAAAATTTAAAGTTATATTACTCATAATTTTTCCAACTTACATGTTCAATACTATCTTTATTAAATCCTTCTAATACCTTGTCCTTCCATTTTTCATCTACAGTATCTACTGTACAAAGAATGTAAATGTTTGCAACATAACCATCTTGTAAAACTAAAGACCTAGCTATTTTCTGTGTAGCATCTCCTTTCTTATCAGAGTTAACTTGTACTATTACAAAGTTATCTACTCCTCTAAAAGTAAATCCAACACCACCTGCATTAACACAGGCTAGTAAGTTTATCTTCCCAGTTATAAATTTGTTTAAATCTGTGTCATCAGTTTTTGAATGGTAGGTATATTGTGATATAGACTCTGCTTGAGAAATTCCACCAGTAAATACTAAAGTCCTACCCTTTAGTTTACCTATAAATTTCTTAGCAAAATCATTTTTAGATTTGAGATTATATATAAATCTCATTCTATTTAGATAAAAGAATTGAGGTACAATTTGTCCACTAAATAACTTAGCATTAATAATCCTAGTTAAATATGAATAATGTTTATCCTCAGTAGTTAAGAAAGGCTTTTTCTTATTACCTGCCTTAATATACTTATCTCTACTATCTAATTTGCACTCTACTACTGTAATCTTATAAGGAGCAATAAGTTTTTTTTCTACAGCTTCATCAATAGAAAGTTCTACTAATATTTCTAAATCAAGTTTCTTATACAGTTCCAACTTTTCTTCATGTTTAGGATGTGTACCTGATAGACCTATAATAGTATTATAGTCTATACTACTATCAAATAATGGCTCAGAATTATTTTCAGTAATATTTTGATATTCATCTAATATGATTAGGTCATATTTACCTTTGTGGTCTGCAAGTGAAGCCCAGCATATAATATCAGTCTTTCTATAATGTGTAAGTGCTCTCCAATTTTTAAATTCTTCAGGAATATCTATATCCCTTAATTTTGTATTAGGTGTAACCCAAAGTACTTTTTTAGGTTTCTCCTTTTTAATTATATCAATAGCTATCTTAGTCTTACCTACTCTAGGAGCTAAGTTAATAAGACCATGACATGGAGTAGGAAGAGAGTCAACAATTTCTTTTTGTATCTTACTCTTATTTATTCCCATAAACCATTTTTATGTATTTCTATTCCTAAGAAAGTATCTGCTTTTTTACCTTTAAATTGAGGATACTCTTTAAATAATTGTTTAAAATTACCTCTATGTAAATATCTCCATATATTATTCCAGCCCATTCTAGATATACCTAAATAATCATTACAACTTCCCCAATTAAAAGCATGAATTAAACTTATTTGGTCTGCTTCTTCTATAGTTAATGAACCTGGAGGATAATGCATTGAATATCTTATTGTTCTATCTAAAGCTATTTCATAAAGTTTTTCAGAATAACCCCTTATATCTATAATTCTTATATCCACAATCCATTAGTTTTAATTTTTATTCCCATAAACTCTTGTTCTTTTTTCTTTTCTTTAAATAAATGTGGGCATATTTGTTTAGCTGTTTCAAAATCTCCTACATTTATGGCTGACCAAAAATTTGGTCCTTCTTCAGTTCTATCCCATATAAATAGTGAACTTACATGTTGTGTATTTATATAATCTATATCAAGAGTATCACTAGTTGAATTTAAAACTCTTTCATATACTAGAGGATATTCATCTCTTAAATCACTTATTCTTATAACCATAGTTATTATAATTAATGTATTTTAGCATAATTTTCTCCAAATTCAACAGATATATTAAGTGGAACATTAAGCTTAACTTTTCTATTTACTTCTTCAATAGATTCTTTAAGTATTTTAGATATATTTTCTTCTTGACCTTTATCAAATGAAAATACTATCTCATCATGATATTGAAGCATTATTTTAATACCTCTACTTCTAACTTCCCTAACCCATAAATCAAAACAAAATACTCCAGTACCTTGATTAAGTGTAGAAAATTTATCTTTTAAATATCTTAAAGAATACCAAAATCCTGAAACTGGATTTCTAAGCCACATTTGGTCTTCTATCTTTTTTACTTTACAAGACTTTTCAACAAGTTTAACAGACTTGTTTCTTTTCCAGTAAGTAGTGTGCAAGTTTTTAGCTTGCTCTAAAGACATACCAGAAGATTGTGCAATCTTAGGTGGTCCAGCTCCATAAATACCTGCAAAATTAACTACTTTAGCTATACCTCTAGTTTGTGAATGGTCTTCTTCTTTTCTTTTATGTGCTTCTGCTTGTTCTTCAGTAAGCATTTTAGCAAGAACAGCAATATCTAAATGAGGGTCAAAACCTGGTACTCTCATTTGTGTTACATATTCAGGGTCAAAGAAATACATATAATGTTGTTTAGTAGTATCTTCTAATGAAGACATATCTGAACCACATAATAATTGAGAGTCATTAGGAGCTATAATAGAGCCTCTAATATTCTCCCCATAAAACTTAAAAGCTTTAGGTAAGTTAACAATAGGTTTTTTATGTCTAAATCTAAGAGTATTAGTAAAACCATGTATTCTAGCTTTAGTAAAACCTTGTAAATCCATATTCTCTTTATAAGAATCAAATATTCCTATCCTATGTTTAATTAAGGATAACATATCTAAGTTTTCTAATGCAGGTTCAATATTATATAAATCTCTAATAGATTCACACACTTCATCATCAACATAAACCTGAGGTATTTTATTTATTTCTCCAGCATTATTTTTTCTAAACTCAAAAGTTCTAGGCTCCCAACCTAAACTAAATAGCCAGTCTTTTATTTGCTGATGACTTCCAGGATTACCTGGTTCATTAGACACTTCAACTCTTACTGTACCTTCATAATCCTCTGGTAAATTAAAATTAGATAATAAGCCTAACCAATCAGCCCCTCTAGAAGATATAGAACCATCTTTTTTATACATTTTAGCTGGTTTAGATACTTCTTTATATTTAATATCTCTAGGCATAGCTTCTATAAGAGCTGTTTCTTTTTCAAATTGTAGCTCTTGAAGCTCTTCTAAAGATTTATCTATAAGGTCAACATCCAATCTACATTGTACTTCTTCTTGTTCTCTAGCACAGTCTAATTTAAAACTTAAGTAGTCAATTATGCCTTTAATACTATCTTCATTACCTTCGTATAATATAGATAAATAATCCATTTGATTTTTAAATAGTTGTAAATTGATTCTAACATCCATCTCACATCTATGTATATAATCATTTATACTTTGGTTATTCCAATCAGCTATAAAAGGTTTAGGTATATTAAACTCATCTCCCCATACTTCTAATCCATGTTTAGGTCTTAAAGGATATAAGTACCAAGATAAACCTAAAGTATCTATAAGATTACTGGTTATTTGTTCATCTGATATTCTAAGTATTTTTTTAATAGCAGGTATATCATACATTATAATATTATGACCTACTAATACTTCTTGATTTTGTATAAAATAAGACATTTCATTATAGTCTGTTATACTACCAGACTGAATAACTTTTTTTTGTTCTGTATCATATATTTGATAAGATAAACAGTGAATTTTACTAATAGTTTCTAATAGTCCATCTGCCTCTATGTCAAATATTGTATATTTCATTCTGCTATTACTTGTAATCCATTTTTTATTATAGTCATATCTATATCTACTTCTTCTGTATTAAATATTCCTTTATGTAATCCTGGTCTAGCACCAAATGCATTAGGAATAATAGTAGGTATACTTTCTTTAGAGATATATATTTTAGGTATTCTAGTTGTAACATCAGTATTTTCTAATGTATAAAAATTATTTCTTACATAGTATAAAGATAATCTTAAATTGTCTTTTTCTTTATCTCCTGTATTTCTATCTTTACATTTCACATAATCCTCAGGATATTCCATTGAAAGTTCAGTTCTTGTTTTTAATATAAATTTTATTTGTTTCATGCTTTAAATATTAAGGTAAAAAAATAAAAATAGGAAACCCTTGTATCTTAAGTAGAGTTTTAAATTCTACATTAAAGATAACAAAGGTTTCCAAAGAAAAACTATTAGAAACTATAAAAACTGTTTATTAAGGTGAAACACCTTAAGTTTCTAACAGCTGTGCAAATATATAACTTGTGGGAAGTGTATATCAATTTTTAAATAAGAAAGAGTTAGCTAGATTATTTCATACATCAAGATAAGTGCTCATTTAAGTAACATTCTAATACTTTTTGTGACTTACACCCTGTGTTTGCAACAATTGGTCTATAATTTAACCTATTTAAAAAGACTTTTTTAGAGGCTTTTTCTGTATAGTACTAGTTTATCACTAGCTAATCTTCTTTCTTTGAAGCATAGATAGGATTCGAACCTATGAGTAATAGTTTTGCAGACTACCTCCTTAACCACTCGGACACTATGCTAGATAAATAAAGCTCTGGAAGTCCTTCCTCATGTTTGACATTATTGGATAGTAACTTCATCAGAGCTATAACAAATATAGCAATTTTTCTTGTATTACACAAGTTTTTTTAGGGTAAATAATGAGGCTCGAACTCATACTAGAAGAACCACAAACTTCCGTGCTAACCATTAACACTATATTTACCATTTAATTCTCTGTCAAGATTCAGGCTTGAATATTCCCTCTATATAAAATAGACACGGGCTTCAGGTTAACACTTCTCTAACTACTTAGTTTAGTTCCGTTTACTATGAATATCTCTCCAATAAATAACAACTACTGAATTAGTATGTACTTGAGCAATAATCTTTTTACAATCATCTCCCCATAATTTAATATGGAATTACTATTTATCTTCAAGCAGAGAATTAGATGAGATATAAAGATTCGAACTCTAACTAGAAGGACCAAAACCTTCTGTGCTGCCATTACACCATATCTCATTATAGTACTTCATACGTTAAAAGTGAGGATTTTAGTACTAACTTACTCCTTATATATAAGGTAGACTGGTTTTACCAGCCTGACTCCACCACCCTGTTTAATATTTGTCAGATACAGGGAAACTGCTACTCTTAATCACGTAGATATGTATATGCTTTGTGATATTTTTCTAATCTTTCAAAGTCTTTTTTTCTAAGACCTTTTAACCTAGTAATTTTAGTATTATGTTCTAAATCTCTAAGTTTAATTGCTCTTGCTACAGGATGTGTAGATACTTTTCTAATATATTCTTCATAAGAATCTTCTGGTTTATGAGTAAGTAGGTTTACTATCATAGCTACTTCTAAGCCAAATTTACTCATAATTTCTTCTCTAGTTATATCTGTGTCTTCTACAATATCATGTAAAACTGCACAAATCATAGCTAAATCTCCTAAATGTCTTACTTTATCCATTACCCATAGACAATGTAATATATAAGGTTTTCCTCCCTTATCAAGAACACCTACAAATTTTTCTGATGCCAATGCTATGGCTACTGCTAATTTATTCATCAAATTAGGTTTTAAAGTTAGTGGA
>Ga0116152_10000991_pt1 | contig 23395 bp, 14 predicted proteins | sample AD_UKC119_MetaG_FD_89894 | JGI IMG/M metagenome (GOLD analysis project Ga0116152, IMG submission 89894) | Active sludge microbial communities of municipal wastewater-treating anaerobic digesters from Hong Kong - AD_UKC119_MetaG | ecosystem: Engineered > Bioreactor > Anaerobic > Digestate...
AAGGTGGGTTTATATGGGTAGAATAACTGCCACTATGGATACAAATCAGCAAATGAAGCCGACCGACTACTTCGACCGCCACCCGGTGTTCCGCTTCGACGACTTCGCGGCGGCCCACGCCGCCGGTGGCCGCCGGAGCCGCCAGACCACCGCCTCGGTGCTGAAGCAGCACGTGGCCGCCGGCCGCCTGCTGCACCTGCGGCGCGGCCTGTACGCGTCCGTGCCGCGTGGGGCCGACCCCGAGCGCCATCCCGTCGACCCCTACCTACTGGCCACCCAACTCGCCCCTGACGGCGTGGTGGCGTACCACGCAGCGCTCCAGTTCCACGGCAAGGCCTACTCGTTGTGGAATCGGTACTACTACCTGACCCGGGGGCGGCAGCGCCGGTTCGCCTTCGGTGACCAGGAGTTCGTGCCTGTCCAGGCCCCTGCCGCGCTGCGGGAACTGCCCGATCTGGGCGGTGGGGTGGTGGAACGGCCGCATGCCGGTGGCGTGGTCCGAGTCACGACCCTCGAGCGCACCCTCGTCGACGTCCTGGACGCCCCGGAGCGAAACGGCGGTTGGGAAGAGGTCTGGCGCTCCCTGGAGATGGTCGAGTTCTTCGACGTGGACGCGGTACTCGACTACACGCGGGCGCTGGGATCGGCGCTGACGGCGGCCCGGGTCGGCTTCTTCCTCGAGCAGCACCGCGACGCTCTTATGGTCGAGGCCCAGCACCTGGAAGCGTTGCATGGCCTGGCCCCCGCACAAGCGCGGTATCTGGATTCCCGGCGGGAATCCGGCAAGCTCGTGAAGGACTGGAACCTGGTCGTGCCCGAGCGAGTGCTGAACCGGTCCTGGGCGGAGGTGAGCTGATGCTGACCCCTGCCGAACTGCAGCGAGAAGCGGCGGCCACCGGGTTCCGGGCGGAGGCGCTGGAGAAGGTGATCCGCCTGCTCGAGGTTCTCGACGGGGTCCGCAGCCACCCGTTTCTGAAGTCGCGCATGGTGCTGAAGGGCGGCACGGCGCTGAATCTCTTCGTGCTGGACGTGCCGCGCCTCTCGGTGGACATCGACCTCAACTACGTCGGGGCGGCCGACCGCGAGACGATGCTCGCCGAGCGCCCAAAGGTGGAGCAGGCGCTGCAGGCGGTGTTCGGGCGGCTGGGGCTCCAAGTCCGGCGTGTCCCGAGCGATCACGCCGGCGGGAAGTGGCGGCTGTCGTACTCGGGCGCCGATGGGCGCTCGGGGACCCTCGAAGTGGACGTGAACTTCATGCTCCGGACGCCGCTGTGGCCGCCGGTGATGGCGGATTCGTGCCGCCTCGGATCGTTCGGTATCAGCGGAGTTCCGGTGCTGGATGTCCACGAGCTGGTGGCGGGCAAGCTCGCCGCCCTCTTCGGGCGCACAGCGAGCCGGGACCTGTTCGACATGCACGGGCTGCTGGCGGCCGGTTCGTTCGATGCCGAGCGGCTGCGCCTCGGGTTCACCGTGTACGGCGGAATAAGTCGCCGGGATTGGCGGACGGTCTCTCTCGATGAGGTGCAGGCGGATCCGGTGGATGTGGAGCGGCGGCTCCTGCCGCTGCTGCGCGCCGGGTCGGGGCCGGCCCGAGCCGATCTCGAGGCCTGGAGCGAGGCATTGGTCGCCGAGAGTCGTGAGCTCCTGTCTGCGGTGCTGCCGCTGCGTCCGGAGGAACGGGAGTTTCTGGAGCATCTGAATGAGCGCGGCGAGACCGTGCCGGAACTGTTGACCGGTGACACGGCCATGCAAGAGCTTCTGCGCGGGCATCCGGGGCTGCTCTGGAAGGCGCTGAACGTCCGCAAGCATCGCGGGCTAGGCGGTGGCAGCGGGGAATCGGAAGAGAGCGATTGAAACGGGGATCGGGGGCGGAGCGGCGTAAGGGCCAGATTACGGCTGGCCCTGTGTCGGATTAGCGATCGGTTAGCGCATTCATTCGCTATTGAGACACGAATTCGTGGGATCCAAGGGGGATTCGCAGCGTGCTCGGCGGTTACATTTCACTCGCAGAAACTAACGAAAGACGGTGGTTTTTGCGAGTGAAATGCAGAGGGCCTTGGGTCGCCAGTTCCCATTGCATCGTGGCGATACCGGGCCGAATGGCCGTAGGGGCGCCGTTTGACCCGGCGAAGTCAAGTGCGGCACTTCCGGCGGTCAACTGATGTTGGGACCAGGCCTTGTTCACTCATGCCAATTCCGAGCTATTCCCAGCTATTCCTATGTATACCTGTTGACCCGAACAACCGACCATGATACGGTCCCCCCAACCTCACCATTCCGTACGAACATGGGGTAACGATGGAAGACCGATGGCAGTCCGTGGACGAAATCGCTGAATATCTCGGTGTTTCCAAGGACACCATCTATTCGTGGGTGAGCGGCAAAGGCATGCCCGGCCACAAGGTCGGTCGCTTCTGGAAATTCAAGCAAGACGAGATCGACGAATGGGTTCGTGCCGGTGGCGCGGCGATAGGCTTTTCCCGTGAAGGTGGTGATCAGCGGTGACGGCGTCTGCCTCGGCTACGATTTCAGCCGTAGACCTCTTTTGTGGCGCTGGTGGCCTCACCCACGGGTTGCTTCAGGCTGGAATCGAAGTGGCCGCTGGGATCGATATCGATCCTCAGGCCGAGCACGCCTTCGTCAAGAACAACCCCGGTGCGCAGTTCCTATGCTGGGACGTAGCCCGCAAGAACTCCCCGAGCATCGCCAAGCTTTTCGACACGGGCAAAGTGAGACTCCTCGCCGGCTGTGCCCCCTGTCAGCCTTTTTCGAGGCTTACGAACGGCAAGCGTGAGCACCAGGCGTGGGATCTGCTCGATAATTTCGGCCGTTTTGTAGTCGGCGTTCTCCCTGAAATCGTAACCATGGAGAACGTACCGGAACTCGCAGACCGCGGGGGAGAGGTCTTCGACCGGTTCGTGAAGACTCTCGAACGCAACGGCTACTTTGTCGACTGGAAGCTCGTTCGCTGCACCGAGTACGGCATCGCACAGGCCCGGCAGCGCCTCGTGCTGCTGGCGTCGCGTCTCGGGCCGATCAGCGTTCCCGATGGTCGATACCGATATCCCAGCCAATGGAAGACGGTGCGGCAGACCATCGGTGAGCTTCCGCCGCTGGCGTCCGGCGAAGAGGACCCAGACGATTCCCTACACGTGGCGGTAAGGCTCTCCGAGGTGAATCTCAAGAGGATTCGTGCGACTCGTCACGATGGCGGTACTCGCCGCGACTGGCCCGACGACCTGGTATTGGATTGCCATCGCAAGGAGTCGGGCAAATCCTATGGCTCCATCTATGGCAGGATGTGGTGGGACCAGCCATCGCCCACCATGACGACCCTTTGCACCGGACTCGGCAATGGGCGCTTCGGCCATCCCGAGCAAGATCGCGCCATCACGCTGCGGGAAGCAGCCCTTTTTCAGAGTTTTCCGCGGAAATACGAGTTCTGGCCGCCGGGCGAGAGACTCAACCGCAAGGCCGTGGGGCGCATGATCGGCAATGCCGTACCTCCGAAACTCGCCAAGGCGCTTGGCGAGGCCATCCTCGAGCACGTATCGCAGTACAGATAGAACAGGAGAGTGATGATCGCATTCGACAGCCGATGTCCGCAAAAACTATCGCAGGGGGAATCCGAGATCCGGTGTGACTCGCCGATGAAGATCCACATATGAGACCACGCAGCAAGAATCGAAAAGAGCGACAGGAGCCCGGGGCGAGCAGATCGCAACGGACTCGAGAGCCTCTCACTCGCGCCGAGATCATGAAACGCGTCAGGCAGAAGAACACCGGTGCCGAAGTAGCGCTCCGTTCAGCCCTGCATGCAGGTGGGCTACGGTTTCGCCTTCACCGCCGCATCGAGGGCATCACGGTCGACATCGTGTTTCCCGGCCCGCGAGTAGCCGTTCTCGTCGACGGGTGTTTTTGGCACGGGTGTCCGACCCACGCCACTTATCCGAAATCCAATACCTCCTACTGGCTCCCCAAACTCCAGGAGAACAAGGAGCGCGACCGCCGCCAGACCGCGCGCCTCGAGCATGCTGGGTGGAAAGTTATCCGAGTCTGGGAGCACGACTGTCGGCCAGTCAATCGCCGAGTCGTGACCCGCATCGCCCGCGCCTGCGGGAAATCGACGCCGGGTATTGGCGAGTATGGACGGCCACGATGAATGGTACTGCACCCGAGCCCGGACAACTGGTCGAAGTTCGTCGCCGACAGTGGATCGTCTCCGATATCGATGCAGCTGCCGTAGCCCCTGAACTTCCGAAGCGTAGTCTTGTCAAGCTGGCATCGATTGATGAAGACGCGCTCGGCGAAGAACTAGAGGTCCTATGGGAACTCGAGCCTGGAGCGCATGTCATCGAACGGGCAGGCCTGCCGACCATCACGGCTCTCGACGGGTCGGATGAACTCGGGGCATTCCTCGACGCTGTCCGGTGGGGCGCAGCCACTAATGCAGATCGCGGCTATCTCCAGGCTCCATTCCGCAGCGGCATCAGTATCGAGGATTATCAGCTCGACCCGTTGGTCCGTGCCATAGACATGGCCAGGACCAATCTACTGATCGCAGACGATGTCGGCCTCGGTAAGACGATCGAAGCTGGCCTCGTCGTCCAGGAGATGCTGCTTCGCCATCGGGCCCGTACCATTCTCGTTCTCTGCCCGGCGTCGCTGCAGGAGAAGTGGCGCACAGAGATGATCGAGAAGTTCGGTCTCGACTTCAGAATCGTCGACACGGACTTCGTCAGAAGATTGCGCAGAGAGCGCGGCGTTCATGCCAATCCGTGGACTTCGTTTCCACGGCTCATCACGTCGATAGACTGGGTGAAACAAGGGGAGGGCGTCCGCCTCCTTCGAGACACGCTTCCCCCGCACCCGACCTTCCCGAGGCGCTTCGACCTGTTGATCGTGGACGAGGCTCACAACGTTGCGCCGACCGTAGGCAAGTATGCCGTGGAGAGCCTCCGAACCAGGCTCGTCCGCCTGTTAGCACCGCATTTCCAGCACAAGCTGTTCCTGACCGCAACTCCGCACGACGGATACACGGAGTCTTTCACTGCGTTGCTGGAGCTGCTCGACGACCAGCGGTTCTCCCGGAATGTCCTTCCGTCCGAGGAGCAACTCGGACGTGTCATGGTCCGTCGTCTCAAGGGCGATCTGGTCGATAGCGACGGGAATCGGATCTACCCCGAAAGGCGGCTCGAGGCGCTGAAAATCGACTACACCGGAGACGAGCGGAATGCCCGTCGGCTTCTTGGCGAATACATCGCGAACCGAGAGAAGCAAGACGCAGAGGAGGGTGCCGCGTCGCATTTCGTTCATCAACTGCTCCGTAAACGACTGGCTTCATCGCCTGCGGCCTTCGCGTCTACGTTCGAGCGGCACATCGCTACAATCGAGGGGCAACCATCCAGTGCTCGCCGTCCATCGCGGCTCGACGACCGCATTCTCAGGAAGGCCATAGCGAAGACCGAGGAAGACTACGCCGACGACGAGATCCGCGAGTCGGCCGAGGGTGACGCCATCGAGGAAGCCAGCCGGCGATTCCGTGTCTTGTCCCCGGATGAGAAGCGGCAAGTCGAGGAGTTGCGAGCGTGGGCCCAACGGGCCGCCCGGCAGCCGGATTCCAAAGCGCGAGCCCTGATCGCGTGGCTCGAAGCACATATCCGCCCCGATGGTCAGTGGGCGGACACGCGGGTCATTCTTTTCACGGAATACCGCACGACGCAGGCATGGCTCCACGAGATTCTAGCGACTCACGGTTTCGGGGGCGAGCGGCTCGCGTTGATCTATGGGGGAATGGACTCGAAGGATCGGGAAGCCATCAAGGCGGCGTTCCAGGCGGAACCGAAGGACTCCCCGGTCCGGATCCTCCTGGCGACCGATGCCGCCTCGGAAGGCATTGATCTCCAGAACCACTGTAATCTGATGATCCATATCGAGATACCGTACAACCCAAACGTGATGGAGCAGCGCAACGGGCGAATCGATCGCCACGGCCAAAAGCAGAATGAGGTCGTGATCTGGCATCCCGTCGATGCGAGCGGAGACCACGGGGAGGACATCCTTCGCGCATTGAAGAAGCTCGACGCGATGCGGGCCGACATGGGAAGCGTGAATCCTGTGATCGCGCCGCAACTGCCCGCTCTGCTCGAGGGGCGCCGGCGACAACTGGACACCGCCCTCGCCGAAAAGCGGATGGAGCGCGCCCGGAAGTTCGTCAAGGCCGAGCGCGATCTCCGCGAGCGGATCGCGAAGCTGCACGAGCGATTGACGACGACTCGGGACGAGCAACACCTCACCCCGGATCACATCGAGCGAGCAGTACGGACGGCATTGCGTTTGACCGAGAAACCCGATCTCGTCCCAACCGAATTGGAGGGGGCTGCCGGGGCCAAGGTGTTCGAACTACCGCCTTTGGCCGGTTCATGGTCGCGCTGTCTCGATGGCCTCGAACATCCGTACACTAAGAAAGTCCGTCCGATCACATTCGATCACGAGATCGCGAAAGGTCGGGACGACGTCGTTCTAGTTCACCTCAACCATCCCCTGGTGCAGATGAGTCTGCGGCTACTCCGGGCAGAGGTCTGGGCGCGCGACGATGTGAAGAAGCTGAATCGTGCGACCGTGCGGACGTTGCCGGATGCAATCCTAGAGGGTCCTGCAGTGGCCGTGCTTTCACGTCTCGTGGTCACGGGCGGAAATCACCACCGCCTCCACGAAGAGCTCACAGAGGCCGGCGGGTATCTCCGAGACGCGAGCTTTAAACGTGAGGACCGTGTGACGGTAGTTCGCGATTGGCTCGACTCGTCCCGACCGGGGGAGGTCCCCGTCTCGCTATTCGACGCGCTCCGCACAAGATTCGAAAAGCACACGGATGCAGTGTTGGCTGCAGTAGACTCACGGTCGAGAGAGAGGCTGCGAACCCTCGGCAACACCATTGAGATTCGCAAGCAACGCGAGATCGATGACATAATGCAGCTGCTCGACGATCTCGCTGCAAACTTGAAGGCCGAGCTGGAGAAGGAGGAGCCTCTGCAGCTTTCGCTCTTCTCCGAGGACGAGAGGACCCAACTCCGGCGTGACCAGGCAGCCCTCGAAGCGAGACTTGCTCGGATTCCGGAGGAGCGTGAGCGCGAACGGATGATCATAGATGATCGTCATTCCGACCTCGTAGAGCACACATTCCCGGTGGCTGTTGTCTTTCTCGTTCCCGAATCGCTGAGCGGGGGAGGGGGACGATGAGCCACTATCACGAGTGGTTGGATCTGGTCGAGGTTTCCGGTCCATTTCTGGCTCTACCGGTCCTTCGGGAAGCGTTCCCGCAGGGACTGGAGGAATTGGATGCCATCCGCGCAAAGCGGCTCCGCTGCGCCTACGAAGAATGGCGGGTCGCGGTGGACACGGAAGACAACGATCTTCTACGGCTCCACGAGGCCTGGATCGAAGAGGTTTTTCGCACCGCGCTAGAAGTAGATGACGAGCTACTTCGTCGGGGGGACCGAATCCCACCCGCGGCTCATGTCAAATTGATTGAGCACGATACGGAGGTTTTGCCGGACTTGGTTCTGGTGGATTCCGCCCGCTCAGATCAACTTCTGCTTCCGGTGCATACTTTTTCACCGAATACGGATCTTGAAGCTTCGATGCGATTCGGAGGACTGGTTTGCTCACCGGCCGATCGCATGACCGTGTTTTTACGCGAAACGGGCTCTCCGCTCGGCGTCGTAACGAACGGCGAACGTTGGATGGTGGTGCATTCTCCAGTTGGGCAGGTTTCCACTGTTGCAAGCTGGTACGCGCGCTTGTGGGGTCAGGAACCGGAAACGCTACGTGCGTTCGTTTCGCTGCTCGGAGTACGTCGTTTCTTTGGACTTGAGCAGGACCGCCTTCCTGAACTCTTCGTTAGGTCCTTGAAACACCAGGACGAGGTCACAGATGCCCTTGGCGAACAGGTCCGACGTGCAGTTGAAGTGCTAGTGCAAGCCCTAGATCGTGCTGACCTGGACCGTAACCGTGAATTGCTCAGAGACGTAGAGCCGCAGGAGTTGTACGAGGCAGGCCTGACGGTCATGATGCGCCTCGTCTTTCTCTTGGCAGCCGAGGAGCGCGGCCTTCTCCTATTGGGCGAGCCAAAGTACGACTCCTTTTATGCGGTTTCGACGCTGCGAATGCAGCTTAGAGCCGAGAACGAGGAGATTCTCGAAAGGCGACGCTCTGCGTGGTCTCGCCTTCTGGCGGTGTTCAGAGCGGTCTTTGGGGGCATCGACCATCCGACGCTTAACCTCCCCGCGATGGGTGGTTCCCTCTTCGATCCTGATAGGTTCCCGTTTCTTGAGGGTCGAGTGCAGGGGTCGAATTGGAGACATCATCCAGCAGTTCCGCTGCCCATCGACGACCGGACGGTGCTCCTCCTACTCGACGCCATCCAGACCTTTGAAGGGCGTACACTCTCGTATCGAGCTCTTGATGTAGAACAAATCGGCCATGTCTACGAAGGCCTTCTTGAACGTACCGTCGCCCGGGTGCCGGATGTGACCCTTGAGTTGGACGGCGCAGCGCAGGCGAAAGATCCTAGAGTGACTCTCGGTGAGCTAGAGTCGGCTCGTTTGGACGGCGACGATGCGGTCGTCTCCCTGTTCGTGGAAAGGACGTGTCGTTCTAAGTCTGCTCTCCGGAATGCTCTCGCTTGCGAGATTGACCAGCGACTGTACGCACGCCTTTTGGCGGCGTGTCGCGGAGACGTCGAATTGAGAGATCGCCTCGCGCCTTGCGCTTGCCTACTACGAACCGATCCTTGGGGTTATCCGCTGATTCATCCTCAGGGAGCCTTCGTGGTAGTGACCGGAACCGACCGGCGAGAGACTGGATCTCATTACACCCCAAAGAGCCTGACAGAGAAGATCGTTGAAGAGACACTTCAGCCTGTGGTCTACGAAGGGTCAAATGACAGAACGTCAAAGGGGGCCTGGCGTTTGAAGTCCCCTGCGGAAATCTTGGATCTGAAAGTCTGCGATCCTGCGATGGGGTCGGGGGCCTTCCTTGTCCAGGCGTGCCGATTCCTCAGCGCAAGACTGGTTGAAGCGTGGAGTATTGCAGAGGCCACTGGAAGTGCCATAGATATTGAGGGCGGAGTTCATGAAGCTGGTGCAGATCTCGAACCGCTCCCCGAGAATGCGGAGGCTCGCGCTGAGCAAGCCCGGCGTCTTGTTGCGGAGCGCTGTCTCTACGGCGTCGACTGTAATCCGCTAGCTGTCGAGTTGGCAAAGCTCTCGCTTTGGCTTGTCACCCTTTCTAAGGGACGACCCTTTGGCTTCCTTGACCATAACCTTCGGTGCGGCGATAGCCTGCTCGGAATCAATCGCATTGAGCAACTCACCGAATTGACATTGTCACCCGCGACGAAACGGCAGGGAAGACTATTTGGGACTAGTATCAAGGCCGCCATACGTGAGGCTCTTGATATTCGGTATCGCCTGCGTTCGACTCCTATACGAGATATCCGCGACGTAGAAGCAGTAGCAATGCTTAATGCCGAGGCTCGCGCCGTTCTTCAGTTTTCTGGATTGCTGGCGGACGCACTCGTTGCCACCGCGTTGGGGGCGCCTAACCAACGCAAGCTTGAGGCACGACTTGCTGCTCTTGCGGCCGAAGCGGATCAGGCTGTTGGGGGAGACATTCAAGCATCAGAGGCACTGGCGCGGAGTGCGAGAATTTGCTATTCGACGGTGGATCGTGACGAAAAGCCGCGATCTCTCTGCCATTGGCCCCTTGAGTTTCCGGAAGTCTACGACGGGGAACGTACGGGATTCGATGCGGTCATTGGCAACCCGCCATATCTCAATGCCGTAGCGATTTCTTCTACGACAGCTGGGACTGAGTTGAAGAGGTACTACAAATCGGTCTACCGATCTGCATCTGGCGCGTACGACCTGTACGTGTTGTTTGTTGAGCGCGGAACGGAGCTGTGCTCCAGCCAAGGGCGTTTAGGAGTGGTTATCCCCAATAAGGTATTAAGTGCAGAATACGCGGAGCCCCTGAGGCAATTCTTGATTAGCGAGGCGGACATTGATTTTATTTTGGACTACTCTAAGGTTCGTGTGTTCACAGCGAGCGTGTACCCAATTGTACTAGGTGCTCGGATAGCCAAGTCAAACACCAAGGCTAGAATAGTGTCGGTACCTGAGGGGACGACAAGGGGAGTTTCTCAAGACGCATTTCGGAATGCCCCCTCTCTTCTATGGGCCTACCTCCTCACCGATTTCGCAGAGTTGATTGAAGATACGTTGTCGGGGGCAGTGCCACTTAGTGATCACGTCCAGGTGACCGGTGCCGCTACTGTCTCTGAGGCATACGAGATTGCACCTGCTGTGCGAGACCTCGGAACTGGGAGTCTGCCTCGAGGCCACGCGAAGTTTGTGGTGAGTGGAAATATTCGCCCAGGAAGTACGACATGGGCTACGGTTCCGGTTCAGTATTTAAAAACTAGGTACTTTCAGCCTATTGTTGATCTCGAACGGATTCCGGAGAGAAGGCGGGAACAAGCGACATCCCCCAAGATCATTGTTTCTGGTTTAACGAAGCGCCCCACGGCGTTCTTTGATCGTTCGGGAGAGTATCTCGCCGGAAAATCGACTGTGCTTCTGATGGAGCGCCGTTCAGGAACTCAACTGGATGCTGTATCAGCGATATTGAACTCGGAACTTGGTGCGTTGATCTACCTAGGCCTGTTCGGGGGCCTTGCGCTTGCCGGGGGATATCTGAGGTTTGGACCGCCGCAAATTGCTACGTTCCCCGTCCCTCAAGACATGAAGGGATTAGCTGATAGTCTTCGCGCGGGAACGAACATAGAGCAAGCTGTTTGTGAGTCCTATGGCGTCCAAACTGCGGACGTCCACGACGCGTTCATCGGTGCCTTTGGCGGTACCGACGATGGTATCGTCGAAGGCGACGAAGATGAAACTTGAGGGCATAGTCAAGATCGCAGGAAGGTCCGGCGAGCTACAAGTTGAATGCCCGATTGATCGTTGCCCCGATTTGGGCCCAGGTTTGCGGAGGAAATTCGTATGAGTGACATCGTAGGGGACGTTGCGGACGCAATCCCGACCAAGCAGTTTTTTGTCTCCATGCTCACGAGGGACATCAGCCTTGCCGATGCGATACTCGACCTCGTGGACAACTGCCTCGACGGAGCGATGCGTATCGCCAACGGTCGCCAAGTAGACTACGCAAAGCACGTCGTCAAGATCACTCTTGCGGAGGATCATTTCTCGATCGAAGACAACTGTGGTGGCATCCCGCGCGACATCGCAAGAAACTATGCCTTCAAGATGGGGCGGGAGACCGACGACGATCGCGATTCAGACACGGAAACTATAGGCATGTATGGCGTTGGTATGAAGCGCGCAATTTTTAAAATGGGTCGCGAGGCGTTGGTGCGTACTCGGCATGGCGATGAGACTTTTGAGGTGCCAATCACTTCAACTTGGCTCGACGCCAAGGGGTGGACCCCGTTGCCTATCAATGAGCCGAGTGAAACGAACGAGGAACTTACGGAACCCGGCACAACGATATTCGTGAGCGAGTTGTATGAAGGCGTTTCTCGCCATTTCGGCAACGAGGCGTTCATGAATGAGGTGGCCAATGCCATCTCGCAGCATTTCACGATGTTCTTGCAGTGGGGCCTTCGGGTGGAGCTAAACGGAAAGGCGGTGGCTCCAGTTCACGTCGAAGTGCTCGTTTCCCCCCGCGAGGATGGTCCTGCCCCCTATGTATTCCGCAAGACGATCGACGACGTCACCGTTTCGATTACTGTAGGTTTGAATACTAGCCGTAAGTTCGACAGTGATGACGACGACGACCCAGATTTCACCGGGCAGCGTTCATCTGCCACAGCCGGATGGACCGTACTCTGCAACGACCGTGCGGTTATCGTGGGAGACAAGGGCCGGTTGACCGGCTGGGGCGATCTTCCACTCGTCCCACTGTACCATCCCCAGTTCTCTGTTATTACTGGGATCATTGAGTTCCGCTCGAAGCATGCTGAGAAGCTTCCTGTTACGACAACGAAACGTGCCCTCGACACCTCGTCGGAGATTTGGCTCGAGTCCCTCGTTAAGATGAAGGAAGGGATGCGGGTCTGGATTTCGTATACGAACGATTGGAAAAACCATCCGCGGTCGGATCAATCGAGCTACTGGAAAGACGCGAGTCCGTTGTCTCTGAGCAAAGCAATAGAGGCCGTCAAATCGCGCAAGACCACGAAGAAGACGAAAGACGTGATCGAGTACAACCCGAGAAAAAACAATGTCTTGCCAAAGCCTGAAACAAAGAAGCCTTCCGCGAGGAGAATAGTTTTTTCCAGGCCAGTTGAAGAAGTTCGAGTCGTCTCGAAGATGCTCTTCGATGATCCTGACGAGAAGCCGGGTGTCGTCGGTGATGAGTGTTTCAAGATTCAGCTCAAAAAGGCCACGGCCCAAAAGCGGGGTGGGTGACCGATGAGCGCAGGGTCTTCATTGCCGTATCGGCTTCGTCCCAACAAGGCCGTCGATCGCGAACTGTTTCTGTCTCTACTCACGCGGCTGGCCCCGACTTTGGTGCTAGAGGGGCACCAGTACATCGGTCTTGGGGGCCCCTTCCTCGAGGATTTTCGACTGGTCCATGCTCGACTCGGCATCGATCGGATGACTTGTATCGAAATCGAGGAAGAAGTCTATAAAAGGCAGCTCTTTAATCGACCAGTCGAATCGGTGGAGTGTGTTCACGCGAGCCTTGAGGATTACTTGGATGACCACGACTGCGACCGACCTGTAATCATTTGGTTTGATTACACTGAACCGAAACCTGTCATTGAGCAAATCGGGCGCTTCGCGCGAACTGTAGGCGAGGTGCCGCTTAATAGCGTGCTCCGCATCACTTTGAATGCGAATCCTAGTTCATTAGGTAAGCCCACCGAGAATCTCTCGGGGGATGAACTGTGGGCATGGCGGCTAGAGAAGTTCAGAGACAGGCTTGGTTCGCTATTTCCGGCTGATCTCACCCCAGGATGTATGGAGACGAAGGCCTACGGGCCGAGCGTCTTGCGTGCACTTTTTCTCGCCGTAGAGAAGGAGATAATCAGCCACGCTGATCGAAAAGTCGTGTGGGCGCTGAGTACGCACTACGCAGACGGGCAGCCTATGGTCACTGCTGCCCTCGTGATCTGCGGCACAAGCGACCGAAGAATTGAGGCTCTCGTTGACGGGTGGAATTTCTATTCAACCCCCGATCAACCCCTTCGAGTCGACTTGCCCGCGCTGTCTACCCTGGAACGACTGACTATGGAATCAAGCGGAAACGCGAGGGAGAAGCTCGGGTTCGATTTGCCGGTATCGAGGCTTGGAGAAGATCCATTCGAGGTTTTCAAGAAGTTCTACCGCATCTATCCGCACTTCTCGCGGGTGGAGATCTAGTATGGAGGAGACCATTTGAGCGACACCGCCACATCGGATATCCAAGCATGGCTCGCCAAAGAAGTGATGCCATTCGGGCAGTACGTCGTTCGGCTCAGCGGGGATTACACCGTATTGGGTGGACTTGATCAAGGCCACTGGGTTGTGGCTGTTGATGCTGCCGGCAAGCTGAATCGAATCGGGCGCATCATGCGCATCCGCTCGGAATACGAATCAACCACGCTATATCTAGATCGACTGCATCTCCTGAGAAGAGGTGGAATGCTAGCGGATATCGGTCTCACGCTGCCTCTTGGACCAATTGCGCGATTGCGCCCTGAAGACTTATTGAATGTGCTCGCTTGGGATGGCGTCTCAACAGAAGCGGATGTGTCCATCGTCCAGGATGACGTGTATGTCCGCGAACTGCTAGAACTGGCGATACGAGACGATCTTTGCGGCCCAGCGGGCGGGCCCGAAGAGTTGGTCATCGATACGAGTGTTCGCGACCGCTACCTCGTTGGCAAGCTGGCGCCAAGACGACCGGGAGACGTGGACGAAGAACAAGTGGAGCCTGCTGCGGCGGTAGACGATTCGCAGGTCATACCAGACGAGGAAAACGAAGCCCCGCTCCACGAGCCCGGCGCCGAATTCAACCGGGCTAGCGGCCGAGTCGAGCCCGAGGACGACTCCTTAGACGAGATCGACACCACGAACAATCAATCGTTGGTTCCGTCAAGCATGGGCCTCACGTTCTGCGTAGGTCCTGATGTCGAGGAAGTCGAAGTATCAGCCAGGTGGGGACGATATGAGCGTGTTCCGAACGATGAACACGACTACACGAAACCCCGCAGGAACCGTGAAACCGGAGAACAGGAAGAGGTGAAGGTCAGGGTCTGGCGGCGAGTGCCCTGTGGGGGAACCTCGCATCTGCCGATGGCCGATGGCCAGATTCGCCCACAAGCCCCAGATCCACAAGAGGGGGATGTACGGATACAGGGCACGGTCCGTACGAATGCGAAGGGCGAGCGCCTCGTAACCCTTTTCCTGGTGAACGGCCAACTGGAACCCGAGACGAACAAGGATACGGCCTGGCTCTTCCAGCCTGAGATAGCCGTGAGAAGTCGGAACGCAGGATCCCCACAGATATTCCGGCGTCGACCGGGGGGCGGGGCCGTGGTCGACGATGCCGAAAGGGACCACCTCGGCCTCATCTACCGCCGGAATGTCGAATTCGCCGTGGGTCACGGAGTGGCCGTCCATGCTGAGGCCTCACTGGATGATCCGACGCGGGCGGTGGAAATCAGGACTGAGGTCATCCCGCGGTCGGAGGTCCCGGTCACCGAGACCCCAGGACTCGATCCGGCAGACCGGCCGGCGATGCGCGAGATGGTCGAGCACGGCTGGCTAGACATGTCAGCGCTCGCCGAAATGGAACCCGATGAGCTTGGCCGAGTGCTCTCTACCCTGGCCGACGACTACGAGGCCTGGATCGGAGACCAGCGAGCCCGAGTCGGAACCGAAGTCGTCGGATATGACGACCCTGCAGCCGCGGCGCTCGATCGATGCGAGACGGCCTTGAAACGCCTCAGAGAAGGCATAAGCGTCCTTCTCGCGGATACGAACGCGCTCGCCACCTTCAGGTTCGCGAACCGAGTGATGGCGTTGCAACGTGTCCATTCCATCTTCGCACTCAAAATGCGGCGCAAGGAGGAGGTGGTGATCGCCGACCTCGATATTCCCAAGAACCGCTCGTGGCGTCCATTCCAGTTGGCGTTTCTCTTGCTTTCGATACCCTCTCTGACAGATCCGAGGCACCCCGATCGAACTAATCCGTCGGAGGCATTCGCCGATCTGCTGTGGTTCCCGACCGGCGGCGGCAAGACAGAGGCCTATCTGGGGGTCGCAGCCTTCGCGATGGGGATCCGACGGCTCCAAGGGGTCGTTGCCGATCTGGATGGAACGCGCGGGCTTGCCGTGATCATGCGCTACACGCTGCGGCTTCTCACGTTGCAGCAGTTCCAGCGGGCGGCGACGCTCCTTTGCGCCATGGAGACTATCCGCTGGGCCGACGAGGATACCTGGGGCTGCGAGCCCTTCACGTTGGGGCTCTGGGTAGGGAATAAGGTGACTCCCGGATCCACCGAGCAGTCTCACCAGGCGATCCAGGCGATAAGGGACAAGGATCGAAATCGGTCCGGGATCGCATCGCCAGCTCAGCTCACGAGTTGCCCCTGGTGCGGTGCCGAGATCTCCCCGGGGCGCGACATCGAAGTGGACAAGACGGCCTGTAGAACGACGATCTACTGTGGCGACAAGCTGAGCCGGTGTCCGTTCTCCAAGGCACGCTCTGCCGAACATCGTCATCCCGGCATCCCGGTCGAGGTCGTTGACGAAGAGATATACCATCGGCCTCCGAGCATGATGATCGCGACTGTCGATAAGTTCGCAATGATGGCCTGGCGCTCTGAAGCCCGCACGCTCTTCGGCCGTGTTCGAGAGGAGTGCAGCCGGCATGGGCTGCTTTGGCCCGGGCACGACTGCGGGACGGGGCATCGGGCGCGGAGACCCCATCCGGCAGCGAGGGTTTTGCCCGTCAGTGCCGTGCGTCCTCCCGATCTGATCATTCAGGATGAGTTCCACCTCATCAGTGGTCCGTTGGGGACGATGGTCGGGCTGTACGAAAGTGCAGTCGACGACCTCTGCAGTTGGGATTTTGGAGGGACGATGATCCGTCCCAAGATCGTGGCATCGACCGCAACCGCCCGGCGCGCAGGGGATCAGGTACGAAACGTTTTCATGCGGCGGCTCGCACTCTTTCCCCCGAAAGCCCTCGACGTTGAGGATGATTTCTTTTCGGTGCAGCGCCCCATTGAGAGCAAGCCTGGAAGATGCTACATCGGCGTTTGTGCGCCTGGCAGTTCGCGGCCTGCTGTCCTGATTCGGACCTACACCGCGGTCCTCACGGCTGCCCAGGCCTTGTTCGACCATTTCGGCCCGATCGCTGACCCGTACATGACCCTCGTCGGGTACTTCAATTCGCTGCGCGAACTGGGTGGAATGAAGCGTCTGGCCGAAGACGACGTGAGGTATCGTTCTTTCAGGGTCCAGATGGGACGTTCACCTCGTCCCGGTTTGGCGCAGCGTGATCCCGGTGAGGTGGTCGAACTGACCTCGCGGGTTTCTAGTCAGAATATTCCGAAGTATCTCGACCAGCTCGAGGTCGGCTTCGGGGGCTCGTACGACGATTCCGAACAGAGATGGGTCATTCGGCGGGACCAGGGCGATTCGCGCCCGATCGATGTCGTCCTCGCCACTAACATGTTGTCTGTCGGCGTCGATGTGAGCCGGTTGGGCGTCATGGTCGTGAATGGCCAGCCGAAAGGGACCGCCGAGTATATCCAAGCGACGAGCCGAGTAGGCCGCGCCTTTCCGGGGCTCGTCGTATCGGTGCTGACTTGGGCCCGGCCTCGCGACTTGTCGCATTACGAAACGTACGAGCACTATCACGCGACATTCTATCAGCACGTCGAGGCGCAATCGGTCACGCCCTTTTCTCCCCGCGCATTGGATCGGGGGTTGACTGGCGCCATGCTGTCTGTGATGCGAAACCGATATGAGCCGTTCGCCCCGAACACGGGTGCCGCCGCTATGACAAGTCCCAGCTGTCCGGAGATGGCCGCGACCGTGCAGACTCTGGCTGGGAGAGCGTGGGACGTGACCGAGGATTCGGCGAAGAAGGGCCTGACTGAGGCAGCCCTGAAGAGCCGTGCCGACGATTGGGCCCGGGAAGCGGCTGTCGGTGGGCGTACCCTCGTCTATCAACGATATGGGGCGGGTTCCACGGCCTACCCGTTGCTCGAGTCTCCGGGGATTCGAGCGTGGTCCCCGCGGACAGTGCCCACTTCGATGCGCGAAGTGGAGCCCGGCGTTCGCCTCGTCATGGAGGACGACCGTTCCCTAACGGACCCAGCTTGGCAGCCTCGCCCGGCGAACGATGAGGATGAGTCATGAGCAAGACTCCTGTCGGAGCCATCCGGCCCAGCCAGCTACTGTGGACTTATGGCCCCGGGGCGCTGATCGATCTGCCCAATCTCTCCGTCATTACGATGGGTATCGACCGGTGGGAGCGCGATCGTTGCCAACCTATCCTCGAGGCCCGGTTGCTCGCTAACGTGCGCCGGGCGCTCGGCGGCCAGGTCGAATCCTTGCGCATGCCTCCGGTGACTGAGGATGACAGCATTGATCCATTCTCTGCGGAGGCCAACGTAGGGGTACCTGTTAAGCCGTTTCCGCGCTGGATGCGTTGCGTGAAGTGCGGTCTGCTCTCTCCATTCGATGCCGGACTGTTCGAACTGAAGGAGCACCGGTATCGCCCGGAATACACTCGGTTCGTGCACAAGGAATGCCGAGGTTCGCGCGGCGACAAGCGACCGAGCGATGCCGATGCCGTTCCTTCGCGCTTCCTTCTCGCCTGCCGAGCCGGCCACCTGGACGACTTTCCGTGGCACTGGTTCGTCCACAGTGGTGCGAGCGGATGCATGGGTACTCTCCGCTTCTTCGAGAGCGGTGCCTCGCTCCAAACCGAGAATCTGTGGGTGAGATGCGACACGTGTGGTGCCGCCAAGAGCATGGCTCAGGCGTTCGGCCAAGCAGGAAGAAACAATCTGCCAGGGTGCCGAGGGCGGCACCCGCATCTCGAACGCTTCGAGGATGGCTGCACAGAGGAACCCAGGGCGATTCTGCTCGGCGCGACGAATGGTTGGTTCCCTCTGACGCTATCAGCACTTGCGATTCCTCAGACCGGTAGCCCGCTCGCCCAACTCGTGGCTGACGGATGGACGTTCTTCGAGGATGTCGAAAGCGCATTGGAGGCAGCGGCCGTCGTGAAGACGCTGAAAAGATCGGCACAGCTCCCTGGCATCGAAGCCTTCGACGGCGACCAGGTCTGGGCAGGAATTGAAGCACATCGAAATGGATCCGACGACGATCAGGAATTCGACCTGAAGGGCCCTGAATGGGATGTGCTCACGGCTTCGACACCACCGACAGACTACCCGTTCTTCATGAGCAAGGAGGTCGATGTCCCTGCCGGATTTGAGCCGTACGTCGCCAGAGTGTTGCTTCTGGAACGCCTGCGAGAGGTGAATGCCCTGCTCGGCTTCACGCGAGTAGAATCTCCGACAGAGGGGGGCGACGATCGGGCCCCCCGGGCACCCGTCAGCCGAGGCGCACCGGCTTGGGTTCCGGCAACGCAAGTGCATGGAGAGGGGATATTCTTGCAGTTCTCCGAGGAGGCGCTCGAGAAATGGGCGGCTGGCGCAGGCCCCAGGGCGCAAGGTGCGATCCTTCGCCGAGGTCACCGTGGCTGGCGCGCACGGCGCCGCCTCGAGCCAGACCGCGATTTTCCCGGGGTTCGTTACGCACTGCTCCATACGGTCGCTCATCTGCTCATCCGGGAACTGGCGCTCGACTGCGGCTACAATGCCGCAAGTATTCGGGAACGCGTCTATGCCGAGACAGATAACGGCAGTCCTCAGGCTGGTATTCTCATCTACACGGCAGCCGCCGATTCTGATGGAACGTTGGGCGGGCTTGTGGAGCTTGGTAAGCCGGATAATTTGGGCCGCCTGCTCAAGCAAGCTCTCGATCGAGCGAAGGTATGCGCCTCGGATCCTCTGTGTGCCGAACACGATCCCAGGAGGGATCAATCGCTTCATACCGCTGCTTGTCATGCGTGCTCGTTCGTGTCCGAGACATCGTGCGAGTGCGGTAACCGCTATCTAGACCGTGCCCTCGTCGTCCCGACCCTCGAGGTGACCGACGCGGCCTTCTTCGAGGGGATTTGATGCAGACTCTACTCGATGCGATTGTGGATCTGGTCGCGTTGGTCTCCCCGGCCAAAATCGGTGCCGTCGCCGGAGCATTGCGGGGCATTTCGTGTGCCGTAGACGCACCTAGCCCGGATTCGTTGGTTGGGACACCGGCTGCCCGCGCCTCGGTGGTGCGTCTTCTGGACGCATGGGGGAGCACGTCGGCCAACGGGGATGAGGTCGCCGGTATGCTTCTCGGGGCATCGGAGGCGAGACGGCGCGTAGAGGACGAGCTCAACGTCGAGCTCGTCTGGACTGGCCCGACGACGCGCTTCGTGGCAACACGGCGCACTGAACAGGTTCTTCTAGACTTGATTCGCAGCGCCGAAAAGGACCTCTTCCTCGTGAGCTTTGTCACGTACGACGTGTCCAGCGTCGTGAAGGCCATGAACGATGCGAGCGGACGAGGTGTTCGCATTCGCGTGCTGCTAGAGGCTTCGACGAGCCACGGCGGCAGCCTGAGCGTGGATCCCGCCGCGACGATGCGCAATAGCGTGCCTTCTGCGGAGATATTCACCTGGATCGAGAAGCCCGAGCCCTTCATTGATGGGAAAGTACACGCCAAGGTGGCGGTCGTCGATGGAGCGCGAGCCTTCATTACGAGCGCCAACCTCACGGGTCACGCACTGGAGAAGAACATGGAAGCCGGAGTGGCGATTCATGGTGGTCCGGTCCCCAGGACCCTGCGAAACCACCTAGAGGCGCTTGTCGACGTGGGAGTGATCGGCCGTGCGTGATTTCAACCGGTCATCGGTCGAATGGTCTGTGCCGGCTTGGTTGCAATGAAACAGATTCGACCGTTGGGCGACGAGCGCGTTTTTGCGCATTGCGTCTATTGTGGTGCGCATCCCGACTCCCGAGATCACGTCCCGCCCCGGGTTCTGCTGGATGAGCCTTATCCCGAGAATCTTCCCGTCGTGCCTAGTTGTAGGCGTTGCAACGAGTCATTCTCTCTCGACGAGGAGTACGTTGCCGCCCTGCTGGATTGCGTTGCTGTCGGCTCGGCCCGGCCATCAGAACACCATCGCGATCGGATTCGAAGCATTCTCGAAAGGAAGCCAGCCCTTGCAGCTGCGTTGGAGAATGCTCGTTCTGTCGATCCGGTGAACGGGAGTGTCGTGTTCGAGCCCGATGCGTCTCGCCTGAATGACGTGGTCGTCAGGCTGGCGCGAGGTCACGCAGCGTTTGAACTCCATTCGGCCGAGTACGACGACCCGGTGGGCGTGTCGGTATGTCCGATCGGGCTCCTCGACGAGAAGGCGCTCGAACTGTTCGAGACTCTTCCATCCGTCAGTCTGTACCCGGAGGTCGGTTCCCGCGCCATGCTCCGGATGTACGAGCACGGAGTATTCTCCCCGAGTTGGATTGTCGTCCAGCCAGGCCGGTACCGGTTCCTCGCGTCCCCAGGCCCACCGCTCATGGTGCGCATTGTAATTGGCGAGTACCTCGCGTGTGAGGTCGTGTTGCGGGATTAGGCGGGAGAAGATCAAAACCGCTGTCGTACCCAGAACGAACCCAATTTGTGCACCCGCGGGGAGTCCAACCGGGTTTGATGAATTGGACGTTGAAAATAAGTGGAAACTTGTTTCAAAGCCCTCGCACGTAACGAATACCGGGGTCGCCGGCACCCGCTTGGCATGCCCTAGAAGGAACCGCGCTCCTTCTGACTGAAGCGGGTGCACTGCCGTACACCGGCTTTTGTTTCTCCTGATCTCCCTGCAGATCGCCAGGCCTGACGTCCCCATGCCCAGCTTCCATCCCCCCTTTGCCCGAAGAAGGCAGAGGGATTCGTCGTTTCTCCAAGACGGTGCCAGCAGGGATTTTGACCCCTCATGAAGGGAGGACGACGGGCAAGTCCTGACCAGTCTAAATGACATTTAGATTGGTCGCCCTTTTCTGAAACGGCCATAACTCCAACGTGCCTCATCGGGGCCCGCCGCCACCACGGCCGAGACACTACCACGGCCCGGCAACCGCCCCGAACACGCACAACTGTTTGCAGGTAATAGACGTTAGCTTCGCAGCAGGAGAGGGACCGATCCATGAATTCGCCCGCGCATTGCCGCCCAATCCAGCCCCGATCCCCTGAAACCCACGCCACCATCATCCCGGTTCGGCCTGCCGTCCGCGCAAAGGACGGTGCGCGATGAACCGCTACGTCGAAGCCGCCGTCGACTCCGAGATCCAGGCGCTCCGCAGCACTTCATCCGGCCGGGCCTGCGCCACCTTCAAGGCAGCCGCTGCCATTGGAGGGTTCGTGGGAGCGGGGGAGATAGACCGATTCGTTGCCGAGCGCGTGCTTCTGTCTGCCGCCCTGGAGACCGGCCTTCCGGTGCGCGAGGCCGCCGGCCACATCCGCCGCGGCATCCTCCGCGGGGAGAAGACGCCGCGGACTGTTCCAGAAACAGTGTGCCACCCAAACATCAAATTCGGGGCTTCCCACATTGCCAGGCCCGCCGCGCCGAATCGGATCAACGCGGACCCGTCGCCGGCACGCCCTCCCCAGCACGAGGTCGCAGAGCTCTGGGCCGCGTCCCTCCCCGTAAGCGACGCCCCCGAAGCCTCCGCCTGGTTCGCCCACCGTTACGGCCACGCCGCCGCCTGGTCTCTCCAGCAGGCCGACCTGTGGGACTTGGCCCGCGTGATCCCCGCAGGCCTCCGCCTGCCCCGCTGGGCCCACTCAAAGGGCGGCCCGTGGCCCCGCACCGGCCATCGCATAGTCTTCCGCCTCTGGGACCGCACGGGCCAGGCCGCCTCGCTCCGCGCCCGTTCGACCGACAGCGCTACGGCCCCGAAATCCCTGGCCCCCGCCGGCTACTCCGTCAAGGGCCTGGTCCTCGCCGACCCGCTGGCCCAGCAACTCCTCGGCGGCGTCTGTCCCACCTGGTGGCAACCGCGCCAGGTCATCATCACCGAAGGTGAACCCGACTGGCTGCTCTGGGCCCTGCGCCAGCGCGAGATTGACGAGCAGGGCCCCGCTGTCCTCGGCATTGAATCGGGCGCCTGGTCCCCGCAGATCGCCGCCCGCATCCCCACAGGCGCTTCGGTCGTCATCCGCACCCATCACGACGAACCCGGCCGGCGCTACGCCCAGCAGATCGCGGCCTCCCTCCAAGGACGCTGCCGCATCTTCCGCAGCAGCGCGGGAGAGGAGGTGGCGCGATGAATAGCCTCCCGATGCAAAACCAACAAATGAAGGACGACAACGACCGCCTCCGCGAAGGCACCCTCCCGCAGGACCCCTTCGCCGACGCCGAGCTCCTCGACCCGGCCGCGCCGGATGCGACCACCGACGCCGAACCTCTCGACCCGGCCGCTCCCGACACGGCCACTAACGAGGACCCCGACTGGCCCGACCCCCTGCCCATCGGCCCGGTGGCCGACAAACCCGTTTTCCCGGTCGACACCCTGCCCCCTTGGCTGCGCGACTGGGTCACCGCCCTGGCCACGGCCCTGCAATGCCCCGTCGACCTGCCGGCCATGCTCGGCCTCGCTGTCCTGGCCCTCTGCGCCGCCAAGCGATACAAGGCCCACGTGATCCAGGGCTGGGACGAGCCCCTGAACCTCTACGTCGCGGTCGCCCTGAAGCCCGGCGAGTCCAAGAGCCCGGCCTTCGCCGCCGCAATCCGGCCGGTGTCGAATTTCGTGACCGAGGAGCGCAGGCGCACCGACCCCGAGATCCGCGCCGCCATCGCCCGCGCCGACGTCGCCGCCAAGCGGACCGACCACCTCAAGACCCGCGCGGCCAAGGCCAGCGCTCCCGAGGAGTACGCCAAGTCCCTGGCCCTGGTCGAGGAGGCCGTCCTCGAGCACGCCGCCATCGAGGTTCCGGTGCATCTAAGGCTGGTGCTGGACGACGTGACCTCCGAGTCCCTCGAGGCCGTGCTGCGCCAGCAGGGCGGCCGCATCGCCCTGATGTCCGACGAGGGCGGCCCCTTCGAACTCATGGGCGGCCGCTACTCCAACGGCGTCCCCAACATCGACGTCTACCTCAAGGGCCACAACGGCGGCAACATCACCACCGACCGCATCGGACGCGAGGGCGGGACCATCCACGAACCCGCCATCACCATCGGCCTGGCGGTCCAGCCCGACGTC
>Ga0116152_10000992_pt1 | contig 23377 bp, 22 predicted proteins | sample AD_UKC119_MetaG_FD_89894 | JGI IMG/M metagenome (GOLD analysis project Ga0116152, IMG submission 89894) | Active sludge microbial communities of municipal wastewater-treating anaerobic digesters from Hong Kong - AD_UKC119_MetaG | ecosystem: Engineered > Bioreactor > Anaerobic > Digestate...
CTGGCGATGGCGACGATGGACCTGGTGCAACTGCATGGCGGGAAGCCGGCCAACTTCCTCGACGTCGGTGGCGGTACCACCGCGGAACGCGTCACCGAGGCATTCAAGATCATCCTTTCGGACGACAAGGTGAAGGCGGTGCTGGTGAATATCTTCGGTGGCATTGTGCGTTGCGACCTGATTGCCGAAGGGATCATCAATGCGGTGCGCGAGGTCGGCATCCAGGTGCCCGTGGTGATCCGCCTCGAAGGTACCAACGCCGAGCAGGGGCTGGCGCTGCTCGACCAGAGTGGCCTGGCGCTGCAGACCGCGTCCGACCTCACCGAGGCCGCGGAGAAGGTCGTGGCTGCTGCGCGCAGGCGCTCGCGCGCCAAGCGTTCCTGAACCTGTAGGGGAAGACATGAGCATCCTGATCGACAAGCACACCAAGGTGATCTGCCAGGGCTTCACCGGCAAGCAGGGTACCTTCCACTCCGAGCAGGCCATCGCCTACGGCACCAACCTGGTCGGTGGCGTGACACCGGGCAAGGGGGGGCAGCGGCATCTCGAGCGGCCGGTGTTCGACACCGTGCACGACGCGGTTGCCGAGACCGGCGCTGACGCCAGCATGATCTACGTACCGGCAGCCTTTGCCGCCGACGCGATCCTCGAGGCCGCCGATGCCGGCATCAAGGTCGTGGTGTGCATCACCGAGGGTATCCCGGTGCTGGACATGCTCAAGGTGCGCGCTGCGCTGGCCGGTAGCGACGTGCGCCTGGTCGGTCCGAACTGCCCGGGCGTGATCACGCCGGGCGAGTGCAAGATCGGCATCATGCCCGGCGCCATCCACAAGAAAGGCAAGGTCGGCATCGTGTCGCGTTCCGGCACTCTGACCTACGAGGCGGTATTCCAGACGAGCCGTCAGGGACTCGGGCAGAGCACCTGTGTCGGCATCGGTGGTGATCCGATCCACGGGATGAACTTCATCGACTGCCTGGAGCTTTTCCAGAAGGACCGCCAGACCAGGGGCATCGTGATGGTCGGTGAGATCGGCGGCAGCGCTGAGGAAGACGCAGCGGAGTTCATCGCCGACAAGGTCCGCAAACCGGTGGTCGCCTACATCGCCGGGGTTACCGCGCCGGCAGGCAAGCGCATGGGGCATGCGGGTGCGATCATCAGTGGTGGCAAGGGCACAGCGGACGGCAAGTTCGCCGCGCTCGAAGAGGCCGGCGTCGCCACCGTGCGCTCACCGGCGCAGATCGGCGCGCGCATGGCGGAGTTGCTGGCCTGATCGGCCTGTAGAAGCCGAATCCCCTCGGCGATCGGTTGCGACCGAGGCAATCGGTTCGTAGGAGCCGAACGCCCCTCGGCGATTGGCTGCTCGGCTATCGGCCAGGGGGCTGGCCTCCTACGGCGATCCCACGGTCTGGAGCTATCGGCCAGGGGGGCTGGTCTCCTACGGGAGTGGCTATTGGTGTAATCTCTGCGCGCCGGCAGCCGCTCCGCCACGGATCTTCCGCATCCAGGCATGCCGCGATACCCTTTCCGGCCGTTCAGGCAAAACATACCAAGGAGACTGTCTCAAGGTGACGACAACGGTTGCATTGGCGCAGATCAATCTGCTGGTCGGGGATATTTCCGGCAATGCCCGGCGCGTCATCGATTGTGCCGAACGCCTGCGCGGCAAGGCCGATATTGTCGTCTTTCCCGAACTCACCCTGACGTCCTATCCACCCGAGGACCTGCTGCTGCGTCCTGCCTGTGACACCCGCGTGGCGGCCGCCCTGCAAGAGATCGCGCGTGCGGCGGTTGGAATTACGCTGGTCCTTGGCTACCCGGCGTTGCGCGATGGCGTGCGCTACAACGCGGCCGGCGTGCTGCGCGACGGCGTGGTCGAGGCCGAGTACCGCAAGATGAAGCTGCCGAACTACAGCGTGTTCGATGAGCATCGCTATTTCGAGCCTGGCGTGAATGCGGTCGTCTTTGATCAGGGGGGCACGCGTTTCGGCCTTACCATCTGCGAGGACATCTGGTACGACCAGCCGGTGCAGCGCGCCGCGTCGGCCGGGGCACAGGTACTCCTCAACCTCAATGCCTCACCATTCCACCAGGGCAAGGCAATGCAGCGTGAGACCCTGGTGGCGGAACGCGCTGCACGCTTCGGCGTTGCCGTGTTGTACGTCAACCTGGTCGGCGGCCAGGACGAGTTGGTGTTCGACGGTGGCTCATTCGTGGTCGATGCCAGGGGCCGGTTGCGACAGCGCAGCGCGTTCTTCGAAGAGGCGGAGACCCTGGTCATGCTCCAGGGAGGTATACCGCAGCCGTCCACGGTGCAACCTTTCCCTGGCACCGAAGAAGAGGTGTACCGCGCACTGGTCATGGGTACACGTGACTATGTGACGAAGAATGGTTTCTCTTCGGTGGTGCTCGGTCTGTCCGGCGGCATCGATTCCGCGTTGACCCTGGCGATTGCCGTTGACGCCCTGGGTGCGGACAATGTCGAGGTGGTATCGATGCCGTCGCGTTACACCGCCGATATCAGCAACGCCGATGCGGGCCGCCAGGCAGAGACAATGGGGGTGGCCCACCAGGTGATTCCGATCGAGCCGGCGTTCAGCGCCTTTCTCGACATGCTGTCGGATACCTTCGTCGACACGGTGCCGGATGTCACCGAGGAGAACATCCAGGCGCGCTGTCGCGGCATCATCCTGATGGCGATCAGCAACAAGCGCGGGCGCATGCTGCTGACCACCGGCAACAAGAGTGAGATGTCGGTTGGTTATGCGACGCTTTACGGTGACATGGCGGGTGGCTTCGCACCATTGAAGGACGTGCCCAAGCTTCTGGTGTATCGTCTGGCACGTTGGTGCAATCGCAATGGCGAGGTGATACCGCAGCGGGTGATCGATCGACCACCATCGGCAGAGTTGCGGCCCGGGCAGAAGGATTCCGACAGCCTGCCGGACTACGAGGTTCTCGACGCGATCATCGCGCGTTACGTTGAACAGGACGAATCTATCGATGAGATCGTCGCCGCCGGTTATCCGCAGGCGGTTGTGCAGCGTGTCGCGCGGCTTGTCGATCGCAACGAATACAAGCGTCGCCAGGCACCGCCCGGCGTCAAAATCACGCGACGGGCCTATGGACGTGACCGCAGGTATCCCATCGTTAACGGATTCTGACTAAAATTACGCGCTTTGGTGCTATCACCGAAGCGAACACTGATCTGGGGGAGTTTTTGATGAAGAAGGTCGAGGCGATTATCAAGCCGTTCAAACTGGATGACGTACGTGAGAGCCTGTCGAACATCGGCGTCACCGGCATGACGGCGATCGAGGTAAAGGGTTTTGGGCGTCAGAAGGGACACACCGAGTTGTATCGTGGTGCCGAATACGTGGTCGACTTCCTGCCGAAGCTGAAGATCGAGGTGGTGATCGCCGATGACCAGGTTGATGCCTGTATCGAAGCCATCACCAGCGCCGCGCGTACCGGCAAGATCGGCGACGGCAAGATCTTCGTGATGGATGTGGGCAAGATCGTGCGTATCCGAACCGGCGAGCAGGACAACGACGCAATCTGAACGGTGCGCTGTCCGTGTGGTGAAAAGGCCCCGCACGCGGGGCCTTCGTATTTGTCGCGTGGCTCGCTGCCGGTCAGTTCTTGTCGAGTTCGAAGAATTCCCAGACTTCCTGTCCCAGCGGCTTTTCTTCGAGGATCTGTGGATCAGGGATCAGGCTGCCGTTGTCTTCGTTGAGTGCCAGTACGCGCTGGGTGTCGGTTGCCAGTTCGTCCATGCCGAGGGCTGTGTAGGCCGATATCATCAGTTCCAGTGCGTCGCGCAGCGCCGGTGTGCGTTGGTAGTTCTGGACCACGAACTCGGCCCGGTTGGCCGCTGCGAGATAGGCCCCGCGACGCATGTAGAACTGCGCGACCTTGACCTCCAGGCGTGCCAGGTTGTTGCGCAGGTAGAGCATGCGCTGCGCGGCATCGACGTTGTATTCGCTGTTCGGGAACAGCCTCAGCAACTCGCCGAAGTCCTTGTAGGAGTCGAGGGCTGCCCCGGGATCACGTTGCGAGGTGTCGGTCGGCAGGAAGCGGTCGAGAAACCCCAGGCTGCGGTTGAAGTTGACCAGTCCGCGCAGGTAGTAGGCGTACGCCGTGGAAGGATGCTGCGGGTGCAGCTTGATGAATCGGTCGGCGGCAGCGAGGGCGGATTCCGGCTGGGAATCCTTGTAATACGCATAGGCGACGTTGAGTTGCGCCTGGTGCGCATATTTGCCGAAAGGATAGCGTGACTCGAGGATCTCGTAGTACTTGATCGCCTTCTCGTAGTTGCCGTTGTACATCTCGTCGGTCGCCTCGGAAAACAGCTTCTGCTGGCTCCAACCGAGCGTCTCGTCCTTTTCCTTGAACAGGGAGCAGCCCGACAACAGGAGGGCGGCGAGCAAAACTGACCAGACGGTGCGCGACATGGGTGATAATCCACAATCTCGAAATTGACGCGTAATTATACCGGAACCACCTTGACGGATCAGAAGCACGAAGAATCCCTCCTTGAGGGCACGGTCGGCGCGGAGCTGGCGGGTGGGCGACTCGACCAGGCGCTGGCCAGCCTGTTTCCGGACTATTCACGCAGCCGCTTGCAGGCCTGGACCCGCGAAGGCCGGGTCAGCGTCAACGGTGAGCAGCGTCGGCCGCGCGACAAGGTGGCGATCGGCGACCGCGTTCGGTTGCGTGCGGTGGCCGAGGATCAGGTCGCCTGTGTGCCGCAGGATATCCCGTTGAACATCGTTTTTGAGGACGAGCACGTTCTGGTGATCAACAAGCCGGCCGGGCTGGTGGTGCACCCGGCCGCCGGCAACCCGGACGGTACGCTGCAGAACGCGCTGCTGTTTCACGATCCGGCACTGATTGAGCTGCCACGCGCCGGCATCGTGCACCGCCTGGACAAGGACACCACCGGGCTGATGGTAGTCGGACGCAGCCAGGGCGCCCACAAGCGTCTGGTCGAGGCGATCGCCGCACGCGAGGTCAAGCGCGAGTACCGCGCGCTGGTGATTGGCGGCATGCCGGCCAGCGGCACCATCGACATGCCGATCGGCCGCCACCCGACGCAACGCACGCGGATGGCCGTAAGCCCGGTCGGCAAGCCTTCGGTCACGCACTTCAGCGTACTCGAGCAGTTTCGTGGCCATACCCTGCTGAAGGTCCTGTTGGAGACAGGCCGGACCCACCAGATCCGTGTCCACATGGCGCACCTGCGCCACCCTGTTTTCGGTGACCAGGTCTACGGTGGGCGCCTGCACCTGCCGGGCGGCGCGTCCGAGGACCTCAAACAGGTATTGCGCGCATTCAAACGCCAGGCCCTGCACGCCAAACGCCTGCAGTTCGATCATCCGGTCAGCGGCCGGCCGATGCGCTTCTCGTGCGCGATCGCACCGGACATGCGTACCGTGATCGACGCACTTGCCGCTGATGCCAACGTGCACTGGCACGACCCCGACCACGAGGAATACGCCGGGTTCGACGACTTCGACGGTTTCGATGAGTATGGCGACAGTTCAGAAGATTGAGTGCATACATCCCGACTGGGCGGCGCCGTCGACCGTTCGAGCCTGCAGCACGACGCGCGCCGGCGGGGTGAGCAACGGCCCCTGGGCCGGGCTGAATCTGGGAGATCATGTCGACGACGATGTACAGGCGGTCGCCGAGAACAGGGCACGCCTTTGCGCGGAACTCGTGCTGCCGGGTGAGCCTCAGTGGTTGCAGCAGGTCCACGGGACTCGGGTCAGCGTGCCGGGCGCGCCACAGGAATGCGCAGATGCCTGTTTCGAGGACCGGCCCGGGAAGGTCTGTGCGGTGATGACCGCCGATTGCCTGCCGGTGCTGTTGTGCAATTGCGCCGGGACGCGCGTCGCCGCTGTCCATGCAGGGTGGCGCGGGCTGCTCGCCGGCGTGCTGGAGCACTCGGTGGCATGCTTCGACGACCCGCCCGGACAGCTGCTGGCGTGGCTGGGTCCGGCAATCGGCCCCAGGGCGTTCGAGGTGGGCGACGAGGTGCGCGAGGCTTTCGTCGCCGTTGATCCGACTGCTGCCGAGCAGTTTCGCGCCCATGGGCACGGGCACTGGCTGGCCGATCTGTACGGGCTGGCGAGGCTGCGACTGGGTGGCCTGGGCGTCACCGCCGTTAGCGGAGGCGGTTACTGCACGTTCAGCGAACCGCAGCGTTTCTTTTCCTACCGTCGCGACGGCGTTACCGGCAGAATGGCGAGCCTGATCTGGCTGCAATCCTGAATGAAGCGAGAAATCCCCCATGACTGATCAATGGCACATGCTCACGCTCATCGGCGAAGACAAACCCGGCATCGTCGCCGCTGTCACCCAGGCGCTGTATGACCTCGGGCTGAACCTCGGCGAGACCTCGATGCTGCGACTCGGCGGCAATTTCACGATCATGATGATGGTGAGTGGCAGTCAGCCGGACGGATTCCTGGAGGACCGGCTGAAGCCGGTGATCGAGGCCCAGGGGATGTGCCTGCACATTGACCCGATCAAGGCGCACCTGCACGAACACCTGGTGCCTAACATCCAGGTCACGGTCAGCGGCGCCGACCGTGCCGGGATCGTGGCACAGGTGACCGGTGCGCTGGCCGCCGCCGGGTTCAATATCCTCGACCTGGAATCAGATGTCGCCGGGACCGCCAGCAGGCCGGTCTACATCATGCAGATCGCTGGCGTTGCCGATGCGCCGGTCGAGTCCATCGAACACGCGCTCGAGCCGCTGCGACGCGACGGTGTCGACGTCAACGTGAGCGCGATCGAAACCTATATAGGCTGATTCAAGGCGTGGCTATCCTGGAAATCCTGACCCTGCCCGACCCCGCACTGAAACAGGAGTCGGCACCGGTGACCGAGTTCGATGACGCGTTGCGTGCGTTCATCGATGACCTCGAGGAGACACGGGTCAATGGCCCTGCCGCGGTCGGCATCGCTGCACCGCAGGTCGGGTACTTCAAACGCGTCGTGATCATCGATTGCTCGACCACGCGCAAGCCAGTGCCCAATCATGGCCGCCTGGTGCTGGTGAACCCGGAGATTACCCACTGCGAAGGGTACGAGCCCGGCAGGGAGGGCTGCCTTTCGGTGCCCGACTATACCGGCAACGTGATCCGCGCGACCCGCATCCACCTGGTCGCGCAGGACCCCTATGGCGAGCGGCTGGAGTTCGATATGGAAGGTTATGAGGCGCGTGCGGCGCAGCACGAGATAGATCACCTCGACGGCATGCTGTTCGTCGATCGCGTGGTCAGCCGGCGCACCGATCTTTTCAAGCGCAAGGTCTATCAGAAGGGCGGGGGAAAGGTCTCCTGATCGACCGCCAGTCCGGCTGCGCTGCTCAGCGCAGCTGTGGTGGCGCCGGCGGATCGAGATCGGGTACCGTGAATGGCCCGCTCTCGCTGAACCGGGTCACTGGAAGCGTCATTGGCAGACGTACTGCACCGGGCCCGAGCGGTATGAAACGCAACACCGCGTCGAGGACCTGGTCGCCATTGACGTCAGCAAAATCCACGCTGATCAGGCGCAGGCTGGGCGTGTTCGGTTCGGCATCACAGTGAATGCCCTGTGCGTCGATATGCAGGCGCCCGCGAAACACACCGTTGCGCAGTTGGCAGTCGTTGCCCTCGTGGCTGCTCGCGGGTTCGCCCTGCGGCAGACCAAGCGGCAGATGATGCAGCAGGCCGAACGCATCGGTCGCGGCCGGGTTGCAGTCGGCGAGGCCTTCCGGCGTTTGGTCATGTGCGCAACGCTGATCAATCGGCAGGTCGTCCAGGCGTGCGTTCATGAAGTCGTAGGACGTGACGTGGTCCTCCATTTCCTCCATCGGGTGACGGTTCAGAAAGCCGTGGTAACGGCAGTCCGACTCCACTTTCTGCCAGATCCGGCGGTCCAGCACGCTGCTCCGGTAGAAGGATCCTTCGTCGATCAGTTGCAGCACGCCCGCGCAGTCCCGGGGGATCGCGAAGGTCTTGCGCCGGCTCTGGTCGACCGGCAGCTCGATGCAATAGCTCGAAACCTTTCTGCCGCTGATCGGTTCGGCAAAGAACACCCCGTCATGTCCGTCCGCCGCGGGCAGTGGTGCCGGTGCGAGCAGCCCGATCAACAGCGGCATGGTGGCCAATAGCTGCCTGCGTCGCATTGTCGAGACCATGCGTGACTGTTTCATGGGTTATCGTCCTCTTCGCGAAGGTCGCCTCTTGGGGTTCTGACGCGCCCGATGAATGTCACCCAGCGCTTGCTGACGTCGCGGGCCAGGTTGAGGAACAGCCGTGACGCGATGAAGGGGTGGAAGAAGGTGACGTTGGCGATGGCCTCGCGACTGAGCACCATGAGCGTGGTATTGGTCAGTGCCACTGCATTGGTCTTGCGTGCCTCGTTCGCCAGCAGTGCTACATCGCCGAAGATCTGGCCCGAACCGAACTGATCGACGATCGGGTCCCTGCTTTCCGGTTCGCCCCGCGGCAGGGTGATCTCGACCACGCCTTTCATTACCAGGTACAACGCGTTGCTGTCGTCGTCCTTGCGGTACACATAGTCGCCCGCATTGAACTCGAGCAAGGTGCTGGACAACACAAACTTTCTGATCTGCCACGGGCGCATCCCACGGAACAGCGGGCTGCGCGGAATGATCTGGTGGCGCAGCCTGGACGACAGCAGGTCCCACAAGGTGACAAGGCGCAGCAGCGACATGGCCAGCGGTGTGATCACGAAGTCGGCCACCAGTGCGGTACTGATGACCAGCGCGCTGAGCAGACCGAACTGTGCGACGGGAGTGAAGTCCGATTGCGCGAACACCAGGAAGCCAACCGTCAGAGCCACCGAGGTCGAGACCACCGGCAGGGCCTCCTCGTAGATCGTCTTCTGCATCGCCAGCGCCTGGCTCTTCGAGGTACGCAGTTCCTGGTTGTAGCGCAGCATGAAATGCAGGGTGTCGTCGACTGCGATGCCCATCGCGATCGCCGCCGCCATGGTGGTGCCGATGTTCAGCGGGATGCCGGCATAGCCCATGACGCCGAACAGAATGATGATCGGAAAGATGTTGGGCAGTGCGGCCAGCAGTCCCACGCGCAGGTCCGTGAACAGGAATGACACGATCAGGACGAACAGCGTCAGGATCATCAACACCGACTGCAGCTGTCCCGCGATCATGCTGTCGGTGGCGGACAGGGTCAGCGTCGAGTCACCGGTGATTCTTGCGCTCAGGCCGGGGTCGAGATTTTCGTCGATAAAAGCCCGAATCTTCCCCAGCGTCTTGCGCAGCGCATCGGTCGTTGCGATGTTGTGCCGTACCTGGATGCGGACCTGACTGTAGTCCTCGTTGGCATACCCGCTGACGCGGTCGTGATCGAGGAAGATCATCAACTCGGCGATTTCGTCGTTCGATCTTGGGACGCCGGCATTTTCGCTCTCGAGGAAGGCCCCGTTCAGCAGTGCCAGGTAGTCGGCAAACGAGGTCGCCGACAGGGATGCGTCCATCGCCTGGATGAAATTCTGCACCTTGACCAGTTCATGGAGGTAGCGTGCGTGCAGAAAGGTATCCTGGATACCCGACTCGATGACCACCGAAAATGACTCCAGTCCGGCAAACTGCTCGTTGAGCCGGGCGATCTGTTGCGCGACCGGCGAGGTCTCGCCGAGGCTGTCGGTCGGGTTGTGATTGATCTGGATGCGTGGAATGCCGAACGCGGCCAACACGGCGCACGCTGTCAACAGCACGAATGCCCGACGGCGATGGCGGTCGATGAAGCGCCAATAGCGTTCCGCCCATTTGGCCATCCGCTCCTCGAACAGGCGTGAGCGGCCGTCCAGCTGCCAGTGCCCGGTCAGCGACAACGCGGCCGGGATGAAGATGATGGTCACGATGAAATTGAACAGCAGCCCGGTGGATGCGACCAGTCCGAACTGGCGCAGTACCTCGATGCCGCTCAGCCCGACCGACAGAAAGCCCGCGTAGGTCGTTACGAAGGTCAAGAGCACCGTCCGACCCATCCGGCGTGCCATGTGGCGCAGCGCCGCAGGCTTGGCATCGCCGCATCGCTGGGCGTGGCGGAACTCGGCCAGCAGGTGGATATCTTCGGTCGAGCCGACCACGATCAGCAGTATGGGTATGGTCGAGGTGACCACGTTGATCGGGATGCCGAGCCAGCCCATCAGGCCGAATGTCCAAAGGATGCTGACCGCCGCGGTCACCAGCGGCGTCAGGATATCGAGCATCTGCCGCAGCAGAAGAAACAGTGCGATCAGCAGGGCGCCGACCGCGAGCGGCATCAGGGTGGCCTGTTCGTCCATGATCCGCGTGGCCAGCTCGCTTCGAACCTGGGCAAAGCCGATCGGATACACCCGCGTATAGGCCTGCTCCAGAGGCGCGATGGTGCGGGTGATCGCAGCGGTCAGCTCGCTGTCGTCGACTTCCCGGTCGCCGTCCTTAAGGACGACGGCCACGGCCATGGCGTTGCCGCCGGGCGACACCAGCAGATTTCGGATCAGCGGGTTCTTCAATGCGGTCGCGAGCAGCGCGGCGCCTTCCTGCGGGGTCTCGGGCAGCTTGGCGAGATATGGCTCCTTGTCCAGATAGCCCTCGACGCTCTTGACATGAGGCACGCTGAACAGGCTTTCGGTGCGTGTGACGAACGGCAGTGCGGCCAGCTGGTCGACAACCTCCTTCAGGACCGCCAGTTTGTCCGGTGCCAGCAGTTGCTGGTCTTCGATGACCAGAAGTACGACCTTTTCTTCGCCGAAAGTCTGTTTGACCTTTTCATAGTACGCACGCTGCGGGTCATTGATGACCAGCATCTCGTCGGCCGCGACGCGCACCCGCAGCTCGCCGAGCTGGGTGGCTGCGAGCACGGAGGCGGCCAGCAGGAATGCCAGCCACAGGCGCGGATGACGGGCGAACTGGAGTAAGAGGTGCTGCATGGCGCCAAAACGTCCTTATTCGAACCAGCGGGCATTCTAGCTGCTAGTCGCCAAGGCGTGTGCGGTCCCGCGGTGCGAGGACGCGCCGTCTGAGCTGGGTCAAGGCGGGGCCATTCGGGCCTCGGCCCGCCTTGTATTTTCGCCATGCCGCCCCATATCGGGTGCAATACAGGACCAATCGGAGATTTCCCCATGCGGATGGACCGACTGACAAGCAAATTCCAGATGGCGCTGGCCGATGCCCAGAGCATTGCGGTGGGCCGTGACCACCAGTTCATCGAGCCCGCGCACCTGCTGACGGCATTGCTCGATCAGGAGGGGGGCACGGTACGCCACCTGCTCGCCCAGGCCGACGTCAATGTGAACCAGCTGCGCTCTGCGCTTGGTGAGGCGCTGGACCGCCTGCCGGCGGTGCAGGGCGCGGCCGGTGACGTGCATATCTCCAACGAGCTCGGTCGCCTGCTCAATCAGACCGACAAGCTCGCGCAGCAGCGCAAGGACCAGTACATCTCGTCCGAACTGTTCGTCCTGGCCGCGGTCGAGGACAAGGGTGCGATCGGCGAGATCATGCGCAGGGCGGGTGCGAGCAAGGGTGCGCTGGGCAAGGCGATCGATCAGGTACGCGGCGGGCAGTCGGTGGACGACCCGAATGCCGAGGAGCAGCGCCAGGCCCTGCAGAAATACACCATCGACCTGACTGAGCGAGCCGAGCAGGGCAAACTCGACCCGGTGATCGGGCGCGACGACGAGATCCGGCGGTCGGTGCAGGTGCTGCAGCGGCGGACCAAGAACAACCCGGTGCTGATCGGTGAGCCCGGTGTCGGAAAGACCGCAATCGTAGAGGGTCTGGCCCAGCGCATCATCAACGGCGAGGTGCCCGAGGGCCTGAAGAACAAGCGCCTGCTGTCGCTCGACATGGGAGCGCTGATCGCAGGCGCCAAGTTCCGCGGTGAGTTCGAGGAGCGGCTCAAGGCGGTGCTCAATGACCTTTCGAAGCAGGAAGGGCAGGTCATCCTTTTCATCGACGAGATCCACACCATGGTCGGCGCCGGAAAGGCCGAAGGTGCGATGGACGCCGGCAATATGCTCAAACCGGCACTGGCACGCGGCGAGCTGCACTGCATCGGCGCCACCACATTGGACGAGTACCGCAAGTACATCGAGAAGGACGCGGCACTGGAACGGCGTTTCCAAAAGGTGTTGGTGCAAGAGCCCACGGTCGAGGACACGATCGCGATCCTGCGCGGCTTGAAAGAGCGGTACGAGGTGCATCACGGGGTCGAGATCACCGACCCGGCGATCGTCGCCGCGGCCACCCTGTCGCACCGCTACATCACCGACCGCCAGCTGCCGGACAAGGCGATCGACCTGATCGACGAGGCCGGCTCGCAGATCCGCATGGAGATCGACTCCATGCCGGAGGAGATGGATCGCCTCGACCGCCGCCTGGTGCAGCTGAAGATCGAACGCGAGGCGCTGAAGAAGGAGTCCGATGAGGCCTCGAAGAAGCGCCTGGCGGCGCTGGAACACGAGATCGGCGAGCTGGGGCGTGAGTTTGCCGACCTCGAGGAGATCTGGAAATCGGAGAAGGCGGCGGTGCAGGGCACCACGCACATCAAGGAAGCGCTCGAACAGGCACGCCTGGAGTTCGAGACCGCACGCCGCGCCGGTGATCTGCAGCGCATGTCGGAACTGCAATACGGGCGCATCCCCGAGCTCGAGCGTCAACTCGACATGGCGGGTCAGGCGGAGATGCAGGAGACCCATCTGCTGCGCAACAAGGTGAGCGAGGAAGAGATCGCCGGCATCGTCTCCAAGTGGACCGGAATCCCGGTTTCAAAGATGCTCGAGGGCGAGAAGGAGAAACTGCTGCGCATGGAAGAGAAGCTGGCCGAGCGCGTGGTCGGGCAGACCGAGGCCGTCGGTGCCGTGTCGAATGCGATCCGGCGTTCGCGCGCCGGTCTTGCGGACCCCAACCGGCCGAACGGCTCGTTCCTGTTCCTCGGCCCGACCGGCGTGGGCAAGACCGAGCTGTGCAAGGCGCTCGCCGAGTTCCTGTTCGACACCGAAGAGGCGATGGTGCGTATCGACATGTCGGAGTTCATGGAGAAGCACTCCGTGGCCCGCCTGATCGGTGCCCCGCCGGGTTATGTCGGTTACGAGGAGGGCGGCTACCTGACCGAGGCGGTGCGCCGCCGGCCGTACAGCGTGATCCTGATGGACGAGGTGGAGAAAGCCCACCCGGACGTGTTCAATGTGCTGCTGCAGGTGCTCGATGACGGCCGCCTGACCGATGGCCAGGGGCGCACGGTCGACTTCCGCAACACGGTGATCGTGATGACCTCGAACCTGGGCTCGGACATCATCCAGACCCTTGCCGGCGAGGAGCGTTACGAGCAGATGAAGGCGGCGGTGATGGAGGTGGTCGGCCAGCATTTCCGGCCCGAGTTCATCAACCGCGTCGACGAGGCGGTGGTGTTTCACCCGCTTGGTCGCGAGCAGATTCGCGCGATCACCGAGATTCAGGTTGGATACCTGCACCAACGCCTGGCCGATCGCGACATGGGCCTGCAGGTCAGTCGTGGCGCACTGGACCGCCTCGGCGAGGCAGGTTTCGACCCGGTGTATGGTGCGCGGCCGCTCAAGCGAGCGATCCAGCAGCAGCTGGAGAACCCGTTGGCGCAGGAGATCCTGGCCGGTGTGTTCGGCCCGGGCGACGTGATCCATGTCAACGCCACCAGCGAGGGTCTGACGTTCTCGCGCGGCAGCAACGTGGATACCGATGACCAGGGTGCGGTGATCGAGGGCGAGCTGGTGGATTGACGGCCGCCGCGACTTGACCGATTGGCACAGGCCGGTGCACGGTGCACCGGCCTTTGTCTTTTTGCGCACTGGGAATCGTGTCAGAGCTGGGAGACCTCGTATACCTGACCACAGACGCCGACGGTGAGATCCACGTCTACGAGGATCGGCGTTTTCGGTACCTGACCTTCGGTAATGCGGTGGAGCAGAGCTGCTTCGATCCAGCCAACCCGGCGCAGCTGCAACACGTGTATACCCAGGCGATGATGCTGGCGCTGCTGCTGCACCCTGAACCCCGCGACGTGGTGCTGCTCGGGCTCGGTGGTGGCAGTCTCGCCCGCGCGATGCGGGCTGCCGACCGGCGTCTGCGGATTCTCGGTGTCGAACGCCGTGCCGCGGTGATCGAGGTGGCGAAGCGCTATTTCGACCTGCCTGAGGGTGCGCGTTTCGGCGTGGTCTGTGCCGAGGCCGATGTGTTCCTCGAAGGCGACAGTGGCAGCCGGGACCTGATCCTCGCCGATCTGTACCTCGCCGAGGGAATGCACCCCCGCCAGCTTGCCACTGATTTTCTCGCCCTGTGTCGCGCACGGCTTTCGGAAAGCGGCGTTTTGGTGGTCAATCAGTGGGCCAGCGAGTATCAGCGCAATCGCCAGGCCCTCGGTGTCCTGCACGAAGTCTTTGAAGGTCGGCTGCTTCAGTTGCATGTTCAGGGTGGCAACATCGTCACCTTCGGGTTCAATGGCGGACTACCAACGCTGAGGCGCGATGATTTTTTTGCCGACGCACAGGCGCTCGGTCTGCGTCTCGGCGTGCCGCTGCAGCGTCAGGCGCGCAATCTCTGGCGACAGAACGCCGAAGTGCTTGGGGTCGGCCGGTTCCGTGGGCACCGGGTGCGCTGAGGACGGTCTACAACGATGGCGTGGCCCGCCCGAACTCGGGCAGGCTGGCAAGGTTGTCGAGCAGACCCGCATCACGCAGGCTGTGCAGGCTGATGCCCGCGACCGCCGGGGGCAACACGCGCCTTACCTCCAGTCTGGTGCCGCGCTCATCGGTCAGGCGGGTCGACATGTCGAGGACCATGGGTGGTTTGAGCGGGCCGTTCGGGGTATGGGTGAGCAGTATCTTGGGCCGCAGCTTCTGTGTCGGATGGGTCTCGATCACGATGCCGATCATCTCGTTGCTCAGCTCCACCGCGGTACCGGCAGGGTAAATGCCGATGGCCTCGACGAAACGGATCACCAGCATCGGGTCCCAGTGCGTCTTGCGCCCCTTGCTGAGCACGCGAAACGCATCCATGTTGGTGCGTGCGTTGTCGTATACGCGGTCGGTGGTGATCGCATCGAAGGTGTCGGTGATCGCCACCAGGCGTGAGTAGTGGGTGATCTGGGACTCGACCAGTCCGCGCGGGTAGCCCGAACCGTTGAAGCGTTCATGGTGTGCATAAGCCACGTCCAGGGCCTTCAGCGGAGCGCCGCTGCTCGACATCAGGATGTTTCGCCCGTGTGTCGTGTGTTCCTTCATGATCTCCATTTCCTCGACCGTAAGGCGCCCCGGCTTGGTCAGCACCTCGTCAGGGGTCAAGACCTTGCCGACGTCGTGCAGCAGGCCGCAGATGCCCAGGTCGATCAGTTCCTCGCGCTGCATTCCCAGCTGCCGTCCCAGCGCCACAGTCAGGATCGACACACTCAGTGAATGCTGCGAGGTGTATTCGTCCTTTTCACGGATCCGGCTCAACAGGGTCATCGCGTCCGGGTTGGCGATCACGCTGTCGACACATTCGGTGACGGCGGCACGCGCCGCCGGGGTGTCCACGCTCTTGCCCAGGCGCACGTCGTCCATGATGGTGCGGATCAGCCTGCTCGAGTCCGCATGGGTGCGTTGCGCGCGGCTGAGCGCGCGCTCGACGTTTTCCGAGCGTTTGCTGACGGCGGTGGTTCGGCCGGTGGTGCCGGCCTGTCTGCCAGCGCGTGCAGTGGGCTGGATCTGGAAGTCGACCGAGCTTTCGATATCGACCGTCACCTGCTCGCAGTATTCGCGGATGACCCCGATGTCGTGCTCGGTCTCGATGGTGAAGCCCTGAAACAGGAAAGGTGTTTCTTCCCAGGGACGGTCAAGTTCTGCGACATACATGCCCAGCCGCAGCTCTGCGACCGGTATCGTGACCTTGCGCGAAGTCTTGTAGCTGAGTGTGGGTCGCTTGTCGTGGATCACGAGCGGCTTCCGTTGCAGTCGGTAGGGTGAAAGGAAACGGGTACTGTCGTCCCTTCGTTCTAGCGGCCGCGGCCAACAAAATCTTAGTCGGCACCACTGCTGCAGGCGAACACACCACCGCGGCGCGGGTCGCCGGCACCGCTGAATCGCCTGCCGTCCCAACACACGGTATGGGTGCCGCCGAAGAACAGGTTGCGGGAATCCCAGATCCGATGGTTCGGGAAGTCGGCATACAGTGCCCGCAGTGCGTCGTCCGCCAGGTCGGGTTCGATGTCCAGGCGGTCGCGTTCGAAGTGGATGCGCGGCGCCTCGACGGCCTGTTGCGCCGTCATGTCGAAGTCGATCATGTTGACCAGGGTCTGGAGGATCGCGCTGCGCAGGCGGTTGGAGCCGCCGGAGCCGATCGCGATCAGTTGTCCTTTCGCCTCGGCCAGGGTCGGCGCCATCATCGAGCTGACCCGCACGTTGCACGGCCAGCGATTGAAGCCGGCCGGGTTGAGGTCCTCCTCGCCGAGCATGTTGTTGAGCATGATGCCGCTGTCCGGCAACAGGTGACCGCTTCCTTCGCCGTTCGACAACGTCAGCGCGGCGCTGTTTCCGGCGCTGTCGATGGTACTGATGTGGGTGGTGCCGCGGTTGTTGACCGGGTGGCCCTGCACGGCGGCACGGTACAGGTCCAGCAACTGCCTGTGGCGCTCGGATCGCGCAAGCATCCCGTCCTGTCTCGCGACGTTTGTGTGGGCCATGACCCAGCCGAGGGTCTTGAGGTGCCGCACCGTACCGAACCCGGCCCGGGCGAGGTCCTGGCCCTGCAGTGCCGTGAGGGCAAAACTGATCAGCGTACCGCCGGACGAAGGCGCCGGATTGGTCGCGACATCGTAGCCGTGGTAGCGGCAATGCAGGGGGGCGCGTTCGATCACGCGGTAGTTGGCCAGGTCGTCGTGTGAAAGGTGCCCACCCTGGTCCTGGCAGAGTGACACCAATCTGTCGGCCAGTTCGCCAAGGTAAAACGGCGCATCGCCTTCGCTGGCGAGCCAGTCCAGCGTGCTGGCGAGCGCAGGCTGATGAAACAGCGTGCCTTCACCCCGCAGTGCCTCGCCCGAGTACAGGGCTGCCGCTGCCGGTGTCGCGCGGTAGATCGGCGCCACGATGCCAAAGATGTAGGCCTGCAACGCATTGAGTTCTACCCCCTGCGAGGCGTACTCGATCGCTGGTGCAAGGATCTCGCGCAGTGGCAGGCTGCCCAGCTCACGCTGCGTGGACACCAGGCCACGCACGGTTCCGGGTGTCGCGATGGCACCGGCACCGATATGAAATTCCTGCTGCGCTGTGCCGAAGTCTGCGATCACCGGGTAGAAATCGCATTCTGCCGCGGCACGACGCCGGCGTGGCGTCTGCACGAAGAAGTCGTACAACACCGGTGACTGGCCCTGTCGTCTTGCCAGCAGGAAGCCGCCGCCACCGAGCGATGTGAGCACCGGTTCGACGACGCAGGCGGCGGCGGTCGCGGCGAGCGCGGCGTCAAAGGCGTTGCCGCCCAGTTCGTACATGCGCATCGCCGCTTCGGCGGTCTTGGGATGGCCGGCGGCCACGGCACCTTTCATGATCCAGCGATCCCTTGCAGGTTGATGCCTGGATTATGCGGGCGGATGGAGCGAACGGCGAATCTCGGAGTCAGAAACGAAAAAGCGCGCCCGCAGGCGCGCTTCGCGATCGATACGGGGTCGATTACTTCTTGTCGGCTTTGGGTGCGGCCTTGGCCGGTTTGCTGGTGGTCGTGGTGCTCGGGTAGGTGTAAGCGCCGCTGTAGGGTGCATAACCGTAACCACCGTAATAGGGGTAGCCGCCGCCCCAGCCGCCGTAGCCGGGGTAGCCACCCCAGCCGCCGTAACCCGGGTAACCGCCGCCCCAGCCGTAACCGGGATAACCGCCACCCCAACCCCACGGGCTGCCGCCCCAGTTGTTGCCCCAGCCATTACCCCAGCCGTTACCCCAGCCATTACCCCAACCGTTGTTCCAGCCGCCCCAGTTGAATGGGCCGCCAAAGCCCCAGAAGGCGCTGGCGCTGGTGGTGGCGAGGACGGCAGCTGCGCCGACCAGGCCGGACAGCAAGAGTTTGCGAGTTTTGTTCATCAATAGTCCCTCCGGTTAATCATTCAAGTTTCGAGTCTCGTGCCCCGCCGCGGCGGCAATCAGAACGTTCAAGCGATATACAGCCGCTTCGGCAGGCAGTCTTCCGAATCAGCTTTCGCTTATATTCTACTCCGATCCCACGCGTCCGGCAGCAGGAGTATAGCTATGGCCAGTGGTGTTCTTGTAACCAGGGGGCGAGGGGCGCTGCCGGTACTGTTTCAGCAGGCGCTGGCATTGTCGGAGGCTGAACTCGATCCCGTACCGGTTGGCAAGATGAGCCTGCAGGAGCTTGCCCTGCCATTTCCTGCCTTCCAGGCCCAGGTTCAAGGGCGACTGCCCCAGATCCACCTGCAGGCGTTTCCATTCCTCGCTCGACAGCTTGGGCGGACGGCCGGGACTGGTTTCGTCCATCAGGCCTTCGAGGCCGTTGTCGACGAATCGTTTGCGCCAGCGTTCGAGGGTGCGGGTATGTTCGCCGAGCCACTCGGCAACCTGATTGGGCCTGTGTCCTTCGGCGATCAGCAGCACGCATAGCGCGCGGTAACAAAACCGCTGCTCGCGTGATGCGCTCACATGCTGCCGTACCGCATTGCGCAGTTTGGCAATCTCCGATGTATCCATGTTCCCTTCTTCCCGGGGCAGCCGAATGCCCCGAAAGTTTCGTCGCCACCAGTATTAACAAAACTGCATTACTGACTGTTGGCAAACTGGTGATCAATTGACCCGGATCAGGAAATCACGGCCTAATGCGCGCGATTGGTGGCGGCCGGTGCTGCCGCCCTGCAGCTGGTTCATGGAAAATGACATGCTTGATTTCGTCTTCTTCAACCCGGGTCCGCGTCAGCGATTTGTCGATTTTCTTGTGGCGCGCGGGGTTGCTGCGATCGAGACGCAGGATGACGAGACCTTTGGCGTCGCGATCCCGGATGACACGGCCGACGGGCTGTTGGACGAGATCGAGGCCTACTACGAAGAGTTGATGGCGCTCGACCAGGCGATCTTCGAGGCGGATGCCGAGGATGCCGCTCATCACGCGGCCGGTGTGGTGCTCAACCTGGCATCGGGCGAGCGCGTGTATGCGCGGGTGGATCCGCTATTGCTCGGCAAAGTGATGGAGGTGCTGACACCGCAGGAGCTGGGTGACCTGGTCAACGCGATTGTCGATGCGGTCGAACATCCGGATGCGCAGCCATTGTGCCACCGGCCTGACGACACCGTCTGAGCCTATTGCCGGGGCGGCACTGCCGCATCCTCGGCCGCCTTTTCCTCGGCAGCGTACTTGAGACGCTGTGCCTTTTTCTTTTCAACCAGTTCGATGTATTCCTTCGGCGTCATCGAGGCCCCGGTTTCGGGCCGTTTGGTCGGCAGGTAATAGCCGGCGATCGCCGCCACCAGGATGGCCAGCAGCAGGATATAGACATTGGTACGGTCGCGGGACTTGGTCATGCCCGGCATGTTAGCAGCTGGCGTCATTACAGGCGCGCGAGGAACAGCGGGCCGGCAGTGCCGTCGATGCGCTGGATCGGATGGCCGAACGCGGCGCCCAGTATGCGCTGCTCGGCGAGGTCGTCGCGTCTGCCGGCCTGCCAGCTGCCATCGGCATTGAGAATCAGCCAGTGGTCGCAGGCGTGGTAGGCGAGATTGAGGTCATGAAGCACCATCAGCATGCTGCGGCCCGGCGCGACGCAGGCCTCGCGCAGTGCCCGCAGCGCCGCTGCCTGATGGCCCAGATCGAGATGGTTCATCGGTTCGTCCAGCAAGGTGACCCCGGTCTGTTGGGCCAGCAGGCGTGCGATCTCCACCCGGCGCAACTCGCCGCCTGACAGGGTCTCCAGCGAGCGCTCGGCGAATTCGCGCAGTCCGAGTGCATCCATGCAGCTGTGTGCAATCGCCAGATCCTGCGCTCCCTCCCAGGCGAGTGCCGGGAGATGTGGATGCCGTCCGCTGAGCACGGTGTCGAGCACGCTGGCACCGAAGCCGGCGTTACTGTGCTGCAGCAGTATGCCGATCTGCCGGGCGCGAGCCCGCGGCGCCAGCGCGGCGATATCCTGACCGGCCAACAGGATGCGCCCGGTGTGCCCGCTGCGCAGGCCCGCGAGGTGGTGAATCAGTGTGGTCTTTCCGGCGCCGTTGCGTCCGAGCAGGGCCCAGGACTGGCCCGGATCGATGTCGAGGTCCAGGCCCTCACACACGGGGTGCCCGCCGATGGCCACCGACAGCTGGCGTACCTGCAGCAGGCTGCTCACGGGAGGCTCCGCCGTCGCAACAGGAACAGAAACACCGGTACGCCGATCAACGCGGTCAACACGCCGACCGGCAGTTGCATCGGGCTGACCAGGGTGCGGGCCAGGGTGTCGGCAAATACCAGCAGACTGCCACCGAGCAGCACCGAGGCGGGCAGCAGCACGCGGTGATCGCGGCCACCGGCGCGGCGCACCAGGTGCGGTGTCACCAGGCCGACGAAACCGACCGCGCCGGCGGCGGTCACCGCGACCGCGGTCAGCATGGCGCTGATGAAGTACAGCTCGAGGCGCAGCCGGCCCGTATTCACGCCGAGCGCGGCCGCCTGCAGCAGCCCCTGAGTCGCAATGTTGAGATCGCGGGCACGTAGCAGGCAGTAGAGCAATGCAGCGCCGAGTACGACCAACGGCAGACCGGGTCGGTCGGCATCGGCCAGGTCGCCCATCAGCCAGAACAGCATCCCTGGCAGCCGGGCGGCCGGGCTGATGCTCAGGACGAAGCTGATCAGTGCGGACCAGCCGGCGGCGACCACGATGCCGGTCAGCAGCAGACGCTCGCTGCGCCAGTCTTCGCCACTGCGCGCCAGGCCGAAAACCAGTAGCGTACTGAGCAGCGCGCCGGCGCCAGCGGCAGGGGCATACCAGAAGACTGGCGCGCCCAGCAGCATGGCGCTCAGCACCGCGGTCGACGCGCCGCCGGACACCCCGAGCACATAGGGATCGCCGAGCGGGTTGCGCAGCAGCACCTGGATCAGCGCGCCGGCCAGTGCCAGCAGTCCGCCGACCGCGAATGCCGTCAGCGCGCGCGGCAGGCGCAATTGGTCGATGATCTGATCGTTGATGCTGCCGTCATCGGCGATGACATGTGCCCAGACCTCGGCCGACGGGATATCCGTGCTGCCCAGGCGCAGCGCCAGCGCGAGGCTTGCTATCGCCAATGTCAGGCTCAGCGTCAGCAGCGGGGTGTGGCGTCTCAGGCTCAATACCGTCACCCGCTCAGGGGTGGCGATGCTGTATCGGCTTGTCCTCGTCCAGCAGGCTGATGACAGGCCAGCCGTGCGTGGCGGCATGATCGGCAAGCACCGGGTCCGGATCGACGGCGACCGGGTGAGTGACGCGTTCGAGCAGTGGCAGGTCGTTGTGCGAGTCGCTGTAGAACCAGGCGCCGTCGAGCGACGCATCGTGTTCCGACAGCCACGACTGCAGGCGGCTGACCTTACCCTCGCGGAAACTGGGGGTGCCGGCAACTCGCCCAGTGAAGTTGCCCCCCTGCTGCTCGGGCTCGGTCGCGATCAGGTGCGGTATGCCGAGACGCCGGGCGATCGGTGCAGTCACGAAGGCATTGGTTGCGGTGATGATCATCAAGGTGTCGCCGGCGGCACGGTGTCGCTCTACCAGTTCGGTCGCGCCGGTGGTGATCAGGGGCTCGATCTTTTCGCGCATGAAGCGTTGGTGCCACGCGTCGAGGTCGGCGCGGGTGTTTTGAGCCAGCGGCCGCAGCGAAAACGTGAGGAATGCCATGATGTCCAGGCGCCCTTGGCGGTAGTCCTCGAAGAAGCGGTCGTTCTCTCGCTGATAGCTGTCAGGGTCGACCACGCCAATCTCGCCGAGGAACTGACCCCATAGGTAGTCGGAGTCGCCGGCAAGCAGGGTATTGTCCAGGTCGAAGATGGCGAGAGGCATGTAAGGGCAGGGTTCCCGCGGGTTTTGGCGATCGCCGACTATACAGTAATTCTTTTATAAGCAATAGCTTATGGTGAGGGCGCGCTTGCGGCACCTGCCTGCGCTGTGAAAAAATCCAATCATTGTAAAAACTTAAATCGGTTCCAATTGTGATAGACGCCGACGGTTTCCGGCCAAATGTGGGGATCATTCTCTGCAATGACGAAAACCGCCTTTTCTGGGGTCGTCGTGTGGGGCAGGATGCCTGGCAGTTCCCGCAAGGCGGGATTCAGGCCGACGAGACTCCGGAGCAGGCGATGTATCGCGAATTGCAGGAAGAGGTCGGTCTGCTGCCCGAGCATGTCGACCTGCTCGGGTCGACGCATCGCTGGTTGCGTTATCGACTGCCGAAGCGGTTTATCCGCCGACATTCGCATCCGGTGTGCATCGGCCAGAAGCAGCGTTGGTTTCTGTTGCGCGTGCGTTGCCGCGAGAGCGAGTTCTGTCTCGACTCCTGTCCGAAGCCCGAGTTCGACAACTGGCGCTGGGTGAAATACTGGCAACCGGTGCGTGAGGTGATCTATTTCAAGCGCCGGGTTTACGAGCGTGCGCTCGAGGAGCTGGCCCCCTTGTTGTTTCCGGAGGGCGTCCCCACGCGACCGCAGAACAACTTCCTGCGCCAGAATCGGCGTTGACCAACGCCCTGATCTGACTCAATCGCTGACGTACCACCCGGTGCGCATCGCGCTGCACCCAAACCGGTCATAGGGATCATGCTCGAGACACTTCACCGCATCGTCAAAGAGGTCAACGCCGCACCGGACCTGGAAAAGGCGTTGAGCCTGATCGTGACCCTGGTCAAACAGGCGATCGAATGCGATGTGTGTTCGGTGTACCTGACCGACCCGGATGCCCGGGCGCACGTCCTCGCCGCCACCGATGGTCTGCGTCAGGAGGCGGTCGGCAAGGTGGCACTGCCGCTTGGCCGCGGTCTGGTCGGCCTGGTTGCCGAACGCGCCGAGCCGCTCAACATCAGCGATGCGCCATCGCATCCGCGCTACCTGCGTATCACCGAGACTGGTGAGACACAGTACCGGGGCTTTCTCGGTGTACCCATCATCCAGAACCGCAAGGTGCTCGGCGTGCTGGTGGTGCGCCAGCAGGCGAAGCGAGCGTTCATCGATGACGAGGTGACCTTCCTGTTCACCCTCGCCGCACAGCTGGCGGGTGCCATCACCTATGCCCAGGCCAGCGGTGAACTGGACGCCTTGACCACGCCGTCGCGGGTCGCCCGCTACCTGGAGGGGCGGCCGGGCAGCACCGGTGTTTCCATTGGCCACGGCGTGGTCGCCTATCGCCTGGCCGATCTGGACGCC
>Ga0116152_10000993_pt1 | contig 23347 bp, 17 predicted proteins | sample AD_UKC119_MetaG_FD_89894 | JGI IMG/M metagenome (GOLD analysis project Ga0116152, IMG submission 89894) | Active sludge microbial communities of municipal wastewater-treating anaerobic digesters from Hong Kong - AD_UKC119_MetaG | ecosystem: Engineered > Bioreactor > Anaerobic > Digestate...
CGTCCAGAGCCCGGTTCCGTCAAGTATCATCTGACCCAGGCCGAAACCTTCAACCTGGATGGTCCGCTGCTGCATTTGAGCAACACGCCCTGACTGGCCCGGCTCGGCAGGGCGCGTCGGCTCGTTCATGACGCTCGCTTCCGAGCCGCCGCAGTGATGCGGCGGTCGACATGCAATGGATAACGTGGATGGTGAGATGACCGGGCCATGACTGGCCCGGCTCGGCGGGGCGCGTCGGCTCGGCAGGGCGTCGCCGGCGCGGCGTGTTTCAGCGTGTCGCGTCGTCGGCCTTTTGACGAAGATCGTCGCTCCAGAACAGATCACCCGGCAGGGATCCGCCGCGGGTCTTGTGGCCATGGCCCCCGCCGACCAGGTGATGCGCATCCTTGATTTGTTCGACGTCATCACGCCGATCGCCCCGGGTCCAGGGGCCGTACTGAGTCATCGGTACCGGGATCGGTTTTCGAGACTGGTCGCGCATGGCGACGAAATCGTTCACTGTGCGCCCGCCCCAGCCGTCGAAGGGATCCTCCTCGGTCATCGGCGTGATTCGAAAGTCGCTGGCGCCCGCGGGCGGTCCGCTCGCATCTGACTGAACGATGATTGGCGACGTCGTGGACTGTCCAAAGTAAACGGACGGACCGCGATCCTTGAACGCGGATTCGCCGGGATCCGACGCGCGCATGGGAGTGATGTTGTCGAAGAGGGCGCGATGCGCTTCGTAAGCGCTCGTCGGATCGTCATCCGAGTTCATGAGAATGACGTAGGCGTGTTGGTCGGGAATCTCATTCCTGTCGCGATCGAGGTAGGTGACGACAAAGGCCTGCGCAGTGGGAGTCTGGTCGGTGGGTTGAGGCGGCACAGGCTGCGAGACCGCGGGCGGGGGCCGGCGATCGACAACCGGCGCCGTTGTGAATGAAGGTCTTCCCCAATACGTGGCGACGAGAATGACGAGGGCCAGCGCGGCGCCGCCGATTGCAATGGGTACTTCCGTTCGCCTGTCGTTGTGGATTGACATGTCGCGTCTCCCGAGTTTTGCGACTGAGCGTTCCTTTCCCCCGTTCGTGCATTGTATTTGTTATCGCGCCGAGTTGCGAGGCGGAGCGCTGGCGCCGCGAAGGCGCTCGCCTCCGAGCAGCCGCAGTGATGCGGCGGTCGACATGCAATGGTCAACGTGGATGGCGGGATGACCGTGCCATGACTGGCCCGGCTCGGCGGGGCGCGCCGGCGACTGCGCGTGTGATCGTGTCAGGCCGCGCGGCGTCGGCGGATCGTGGCGACGAAACCGCCGAGGGTGAGCAGCGCGAGTGACGCGGGCTCGGGGACGAATCCGTCGTAGGTGAAGCGATGGATCTCGGCGTTCATGGCGCTGACGTTGTTGACGGCGACGGTTCCGTTCATCGCGCCGCCGAGCAACTGCAGGTCGGCGAAGGGCGCCAGCAGGGCGCCGTTGAACGTGTTGTTCGAGACAACGCTCGTCGCGTCGGCGAGGTTCCAGAGGATCTTCGACGAGTTGTTCTGGTTGAATCCGCCGATCATGTTGGGCGGCGCCTGGAAGTTCACGTTTCCGCCATTCGACGTCACGTTGATGATGACGCTGTCGGCCGAGCCGAAGTTGAGATTGAGCTGGCCCAGGCCCATGAGGTCTGTCGCCGCGATGTTGTAGACCGCGACGAGCTGGCCATCCATGAGTGTCGGGACGGCGTTCATGTTGCCGGCGCCGTCGAGGGTTCCGTTGCTGGCCAGGCCCGCCAGGTAGTTGCTGAGCGTTTCGATTTCGTTGAAGGCGTTGCTGACCATCGTCGGGACGTTCGGATCGTTGATCTGCACGCCGCCGCCGTTGAGGTTGATGTTGCTGCCGCCCAGAACGCTGCCCGCCAGGCGGAGGTTGCCGCCGTTGTTGATCTGGATGTTGATGCCACCGCCGATGTCACCGCCGACGGCGAGACCATCCCCGTTGGAGGCGCTGACGCCTGCGACGGAGTAGTTACTCGTTCCCATGACGTTTCCGCCGACGAGCGCGCTGCCCTCCACCTCGGACGAGGAGGTGAGGTTGTTGCGGACGATGAGGTTCCACTCGTTGATCGCCGCGGCGTTGGCCTGGGTGGCGACAACAACGGCAATGACGGCTGAGAGAGCGATGTTTCGGAGCATGTGCGGTTTCTCCCCCCACGGGATGTCGCTGTGGTGCGGTACTGGTTCGCTGAGGAAGTATATTAATCGCGAGTGGCCACCTCCAACAGGCGCCGTACTGTAACAATTACGTAGAACGATAAGGTCTGGGGTTTATTGGGCTTAAGTGGCGGAATGGGGTGATCACACCGTCGTGACCGCCCCATATCCGACGGGGCCGCGACGTCCGCGAACCCAAGGGTGGCATGCTCCCCTTTGGGGGCAAGCATGCCACCCAGCGGGCGCTGGCGAGCATGTGCCGGACCGAATCACTCGGGCCAGATGAGGTTGCCGAGGGTTCGCGGATCATAGCAGTAGCGGGGCGCGCGGGCCCAGTCGCTGTATTCGCCGCGGACGGGTTCGAGTCTGGCGACGTTGATTCCCCAGATGCGATTGTGAGTCGCGTCTTCGCCGAAGGACGCGATCGGGATCGCCAGTTCGGCGGTCCAGCCGTCATCGGTCTTTCTTACCGTGCACTCGGGCTGGGCGCCGGGCCATGGGCGAACCTCGCCGATCGGCGGGCTCATGCTGATACCGCGTTCGAACTTCGGGTTGCCGCTGCTCTTGACGACGAGATGGTAGAGATCGCCCGGCAGGACACCGCGATTCGTCGGATCGATCATGATTTCGATCAGGTCCTCGCCGACAGGGATCAGGTCGCGGTATTCCACGAAGTTGCGCAGCGTGGACTTCCTTTCACCCTGGCCGGCGGGCGCCTCGGCGGCGAGGGCGACGTAGAGCGTTTCGTCGTAGCGACCGAAATAGACGACTGTATGTGATTCAGGCGCTTTGCGGTTGCGGCCGGGGCTGAGGCCCCCTGTGATGAGCCGAAAGTCGGCGGCCGCGTTGACGTTGGCCGGCGGCCAGTCCTCCAGCCTGCCGTCGATCGTCGGGCGTTCGCTCAGCGTGACGGCCTGTGCAACGGACGCCGCGGCGTTGATCGTGATCGCGCCGGACGTGTTCGCGTCGAAGATGATCTCCTGCGGAACGTGACCGTCGACCGTCGCATCGGGCAGGACGGGCGTGGCCATGATGATGGCGCCGCGACCCATGTTGAAGGGCTCGATCGGTCCGATCCGGACGGTATCACTGACGCGCCAGGCCTCGGGCGGCATTTGTCCGAAGTTGAGTTCGCCCGTCAGGGTTTCGGTCAGATCGTTTCGGATCGCGACGTCGTAACTGATGACGTATTGTGATTTCTCGCCGCGCGTGCGGTGTTCGAGGCGGGCGCCTTCGAACCAGCCTTCGATGCGACGACCCGCCTCCTCGAAGAATCGCCTCCAGCGGCCGCGCCCCGCGCCGCCGGCGACGTCCGCGGGTTCCACGCCATGGACGGCGGCGTCGAGTTCGTCGTCAAGGATGCGCCGGGCGAGGTCCCAGGCTTCGGGATCGTCGACGCGGCGATCCGCGAAGATGTCCTGGTAGTTATCGCCATAGTTCTCCGTTCCCACGGCCTTGATGAGTGAGCCGGCGACGATCTTGGCGGTCTCGCCGCGACCGCGTTTGTCGAGCTGCCGCATGCGGCGATAGTCGGCGAGTCCCTGTTGCAGTTCTTTCAGGCGCATCGAGGGGACGGGTTCATTGAGTCCGAAGGGTTTGCCGGGATAGATGAGCCACGTGTCACTCGGTTCATCCTCCTCGTCGATCGGATTCTCGAGGATGTTCTTCGGCCAGTCTGTCGAGTGGTTGAGAATGATCGCGTTGTGCCGCATGAGGAAGGCCTGCGAGGGAATGCTGCGCGCCTGAACGAGCGGCGCTTCGATTGCGAGCGAGCCTGAGTTGGGCGGATCGGGATGGAACCAGGTTCGCTTCCCAAGCGTCTGGAGCCGCTCGATCGTCGGCGGATCCTCGTAGCGGGCGGGCGTGGCCCAGATGTCGACGAGCGACTTGAGTTCGACGTGGCTCTGTTCCGTCCAGCCGAACTGCTCCATGGACTGCGGGGCGAGTCGCGTGGCGAAGGGCAGGCCTTCGCGAACGAGGCGCGTGAGCGTGGCCAGGCGCCGAACCATCTCCGCCTCATCCTTCGTGGGATTCTCCGACTTGGGGATGTCGAAGTACACGAAGGCCTGCTTGAGCCAGCCGCGCTGTTCGAAGTGCTCGACGCAGGCGGCCATGTATTCCTTGAGGATGGCGTTGTAAGTCGCCGATGATCGGCCGCCATAGGCGCCGGGATCGGGGTATGTCTCGTCGACCGGGAGCGGCCACTCCGCCGCCGGCGCGGCGCCATAGGCGGAACCATCGATCAGCGGGCCGAACATCGCGTCGTAGCCGGACCAGTCGATCGTGACGCGACCGTCGATTTCCTGGCGGAAGGGCGGCTTGAGGTCGGAGGTCATCGGAGAGAGACCGTGGGCGTGGAGGAGCCTGAAGGCGTCCCAGATGACCTTCTTCGCCTCGGGGGCGCCGAAGACCTGTCGTGGATTGTCGGCGTCGATCGTGGTCTCTGTCCTGATGATCGGAAGGATCTGGACGCGCGTGATGACGGGGATCGCCAGCGAATCGGCGACGCCCAGATCGCGGACGTTAAGGGCGACGGGGACGCGTCGCGTGGCGCCGCCGGCGGCCTGGATCACGATGGCGCCGCTGTATTCGCCGGGCTGGGCGCCGGCGGGCACACTCACGTCACACCAGAGCGTGACGGATTCGTCGGCGGCGACGCTGATGGGCTGGCCGTGGACCGGGGCGTCGAGGGGGACGAGGGCGTCGGGGAAGTCGCGTGGCCGGCGATGTCCGACGCTGCGGAAGTACCAGTTGGGAAATCGCTCGACGCGGATCGGATATTCGCGGTAGAGGCGGACGCGCTCGCGCGGGATCGTGGCGGCGCCCGACGAGAAGGCTTCGGCGCTGATGTTGAGGTTGTTCGCGCCGTTGCGTCCGCCGTCGAGGACGATCTGAAAGCCGATCACATCGCCGACGGCGCCGCTGGCGCGAATGACGCCGCTCTCGGGTTCGAAGTAGGGTGACGCGGCGCCCCGATGCTTCGTATTCGCCTCGACATCATCAGACGGCGCGGCGGCCCAGACATCAGGAAATCCCTCGGGCGTCTGCGGATTCACATTCGTGTTTCGCTTCGGCTGGATGCAGCCGGCGCTCACGAGCGCGATCGCGAAGGTGAGCGGATAAAGTCGTTGGCGTCGATTCGTCGCGAGTGTGTGTCGTCGGTACATATCGGGGCGCGGCGCCTCCTCATGGCGGGTAACTGATCCAGTCGGCGTGCGGCGATAGAGAGCGAACGCATGTGAGCGCTCGTGTTGGTCGCCGCCGCAGCTTGGGCGTATGATTCCGTTTCTGGCGGCGACTCCAGCGCGCGGGGTCCATTGGCGCGAGCCGAAGGATTGTACCCTCAATGACGGCGTGGAAAAGTCGTCGAACCGAAATCAAATGGCGTCGAAATCCAAATCGAAGGGCTCGTCCGGGCGATGCACGCCGAAAATGCCGAAGGGCGCGGGCGGCGATCTGTCGCTCCCCGTGATTGCCGTGGACGCTGACACAGGGATGAAGCGATCCCGGATGGGGTTGTGGCGGGCCTATGTCCTCATCGGCGTTCACGTGCTGATGGTCGGGCACTTTCTGCACTGGCTGTACGCGGGGAATACGCTGACCCCCGTCGAGCCGTCGGAGGCCGCCGAGTTCTTTCGCCGAGGTGAGATCAACATGGGGTTGATCTTCTTCGGCGTCGCGCTGGTCGCCACGCTGATCTTCGGCCGGTACGTCTGCGGCTGGGGATGTCATCTGATCGCGTACCAGGATCTGATGCTGTGGTTCCTGAAGAAGAAGCGCGCCCGGCCGAAGGCGTTTCGGACGCGGTTCCTCGTGTTCATCCCGCTCGTCATCGCCGCCGGCTGGATGTTCATTCTGCCGATCGTTGTGCGGATCTGGGCGGAGTTCTACGCCGAGAACATTGTGCCGCCGACGACCTGGCATCTGGCGCGGACGGGTTTCTGGGACACATTCCCGACGTGGCCGTGGGCGATTGTCAGCGTTCTGTTCGCCGGGTTCGGAATCGTCTATTTCCTGGGGCCCAAGGGTTTCTGCACGTTCGCGTGTCCCTATGGCGCGTTTTTCGGGGCGGCGGACAAGCTGTCGCCGATGCGCGTGCGGGTGAACGATGACTGCGAGCAGTGCGGTCACTGCACGGCCGTCTGCACGTCGAACGTGAACGTGGCCGAGGAAGTGAATCGCTTCGGGATGGTCGTCGATCCGGGCTGCATGAAGTGCATGGACTGCGTTGAAGTGTGCCCGAACGACGCGCTGTCGATCAGCTATGGCAGGCCCGCAATCCTGGCGAAGGCGTCGAAACCGGGCAAGCCGCGGCGATACGACCTGTCGCTGTGGATGGAGATCGTCGCGCTTGTTGTCTTCATGTTCGTCCTTGTGACGATCAATGGTCTTTACGGTCAGTTTCCGTTTCTTGTGTCGCTGGCGATTGCCGGCATCTCGGCGTTCGTGTTCATGAAGGGCGTCGGGCTGCTGACGTCGCGCGACGTGCTGCTTCAGAAGATTCGACTGAAGACGGCGGGGCGGATTCGCCCCGTCGGCTGGGCGTTCGGCGCCGTGACGATCCTGCTGTTCGTCGGCTATGCGCATTCGGCCGTGTGGCGCTATCACGACATCGGCGCGGACCATCCGGATTACAACGTCTGGAACATGCTGATGAATCGGGGATTCCAGGAGTATGCGCCGCCGGAGTACCTGGGCTGGCAGTATCAGCCGACCTACCTGGCGAAGATTGACGCGGCGCAGAAGCGCAAAGTGGACCAGGGGATCCGGCATTTTGAAGCGGCGAACGCCTGGGGACTGTTCGACACGCCGACGAACCACTATCGACTCGGCTGGCTGTATCTGTGCAGGAATGAACGGGATCGCGCCGTCGAGCAGGTGCGTCGCGCCGTGGCGCTGGCGGGGGATCGCGCCCTCTTCTGGAAGGAGCTGGCGAAGTTCGAAACGGCGGCGGGGAATGACGCCGCCGCCCGGGCGGCCTATGCGAAGGCGATGGCCCTGGCGTCATCGGAATACGAGACGCTGAAGCGCAAGAGCGGGATCGATCGTTCGACGGATTCGGCGGAAATCTGGGCGGACTGGGGCACGTTCCTCGCGTCGCGCGGCGAGTCGAAGGCGGCGGGCGAAGCGCTGGAGAAGGCGGTCGCGTTCGATCCGTCGTCGTCGCAGGCGGTCATGGCGCTGGCGAGGTTCCGTGAGGCGACCGGCGACGGCGATGGCGCGCGACGGGCCTACGTCGAGGCGATCGATCGTGTCGGGCCGGCGGCGGGCCTGGTGGACGGCGTCTTCGCGCTCCGCGGAATGACGCAGGATTTTGCGGCGGCGGCGAAGGACTTCGAACGACTCTCGGAGAAGTATCCGCAGGCGACGCTGCTGCGGCACTGCCTGGCGTCGGCGCTGATGCAGTCGGGAAACATCGATGCGGCGGTCAGGCTGTACGCCGAGATCGTCAGGGCGGACCCGGAGGACATTCACGCGCGGTTTGACTACGGCGCGATTCTCTTTGTGCTGACGGACCTGAAGGGCGCCGAGCGCGAATTCAGGGCGATCCTGGAGCGGCAGCCGAACCACGCCCAGGCGGCCTTTCGACTGGGCGTGACGTATCTGCGGATGGGACGATCGCAGGAGGCGCTGGCCGCATTCAAAGTGACGCGCGCACACGGGACCGCGGCGGACGTCGCGGAACTGAACGCCCTGATGCGGGACCTCGGGCTGGATCGCGGCGATTGAGTCGATCGTGCGGTACTCCTGGCGCGGGCGCGATCGCAGGGTTCGCCTGGTCAGCGCCGCGCGGGGACGCGCCGGGACGCGCGATCAGGCGGCGGCGGAAATTGTGGACGCGGTTATTGACGGGTCGCGCTCAGGGGCGTGGGGGGATGTGGACTTGAGATTTCAGATCTCAGATCCAAGTTCTGAAATCTCGGGTCCGGATCTCAAATCTTCGATCTCAAATCCGAACTTCCAACCCTGACCGGCAAAACTGTCATTCCGCTCGTACTTCCCGCGCCGCTCAATTCGTTGGCGCGTCGTGTTGCAGGCGTTGGTAGAGGGCGTCCAGTTGGTTGGTCATCGTCTCCCTGCTGAATTCGACGAGGCAGCGCCGGCGACCGTTTCGGCCGAGGCGCTCACGCATGGCGGGGTCGGCCGCGAGGGTTGTCAGCGCCGCGGCGAACGCGGCGACATCATTCAGCGGCGCGAGCGAGCCTGTTTCATTCGGGATGACGACCTCCGGAGCGCCGTCGATGGCGAAGCTGACGGCGGGCTTTTCCATCAACAGTGACTGTACGACGGCGCGGGGCAGGCCCTCCCATTGGGACGCGTGCGCCAGGATGTCGATGCCGCTGAGGAGCCGCGGGATCTCGCTCGGCGGGACAAGGCCCGTGATCGTCGTGCGATCGCGCAGGTTGCGCCGTGACAGCTCGGCTTCGTACTCGGCGCGCTGGGCGCCGTCGCCGATCCAGACGAAGCGCAGTCGCGGTTCAGCGCGGGCGGCGCGATCCATGATCTCGATCAGTTGTTCATAGCCCTTGTTGCGGAAGAGTCGCGCGACGGCGCCGACGACGACGGCGTCAGGCGGCGCGTTCCAGCCGGCGCGGACGGCCGCGGCGTCGTGGCGGGCGGGATCGAACGCGCTCGTTTCCATGCCGCTGCGAATCGTTGTGTATTGGTCGGGGCGGCCGATGTTCGCGGCGAGCATCTGATCGCGCATGGCGTCGGCGACGCAGACGATGGCGTGTGTGCGACGGGCGCAGAATCGCTCGGCGGCGGCATAGATGCGTCTTGTTGTCGCGCCCTGTGTGCGATTGAAGCTCATGCCGTGGACGGTATGGACAATGATCGCGGCGCCCGCCCGGGCGGCGGCGATTCGACCGAGGATCCCCGCCTTGCTGGAATGCGTGTGGACGACGTCGGGCCTGAGGGATGCGATCAGCGCCTGGAGCTGGCGCGTGGCGCGCCAGTCGTCGAAGGGTCGCACGGCGCGAAGGAGACGATCGGCTTCGACATACGCATAGCCGCCGGCCCTGGCGCGATCCACGAGGGAGCCTTCCGGACCTGTCGTCGGGCCCGTGATGAGCGTGACGTCGTGGCCTTTTTCGTGAAGGCCCTCGCAGCTCAGGATCGTGTTCTCCTGAGCGCCGCCGATGATCAGTCGCGTAATGATGTGAACGATACGCATGGCATTCGATGAGGCGTTGGAATCGTCGGCGAATTACGCCGGTGGTTCGAAGGCGTCCATATCGATGACATCGGCGCCGGGGGCGGACGACATGGGCTGCGCGTCGACGCTCGATCGCCGTTCACCCGCGGGGGCTTCGACGGCGCGGGCCTTCTCAAGCATGTCGGGCGTGGGATCCGGAAGGTTGGCGAGATCGTACCTCACCCATTGCAGGCAGAGGCCCCGGGCCGGGGCGGTCGGGCCCGCCCTGGCGCGATCCCGCGCGGCGAGAATGTCGGCGGCCGAGTCCGGTGACCAGTGACCGCGACCGAATTCGCAGAGCGTCCCGACCATGTTACGGACCTGCTTGTAGAGGAAGCCATCGCCTTCGATGTCGATGCGCACTTCCTCGGCGTCGCGATAGATCTCGATGCGATGAATCGTGCGGACGTTGTGTTGTCGATCGTTGCCGGCCGAGGCGAACGACGTGAAGTCGTGTGTGCCGACCCAGTGGCGTGCGCCGGCGCGCATCCGGTCAATGTCAAGAAGGTTCCAGACGTGGTAGACCTTCGATTGATTCATCGACTCGCAGGGTCGCGCGACGGCGTTGTGGATGCGATAGCGATAGAGCTTGGAGACGCTGGAGCGCGTGGCGTGAAACGTCAGGGGGACTTCCTGGACGTGGAGCAGCGTCATGTCCTTCGGAAGGCGCGATCCGGCGCTGCGCAGGATGGCGATGTCGCGCATCTCGGTTGGCGTGAGAACGCTGGCGACGTAGCCCGCGGCGTGGACACCGGAGTCCGTCCGGCTGCAGCCGAGAACGTTGACGCGATGGCGGAGCGTGCGGCGCAGCGCCTGTTCGAGGCATTCCTGGACGGTTCGCATTTCGGGCTGGAACTGCCAGCCGTGGAATTCGGCGCCGTCATAGGCGAGAACGAGCATGAGGTTGCGCAACATTGCCGGGCATGGTATTCGCTGGACGACGCCGCGTCATGGGGCCTCAGCGTCGGTGGTTGACGGGGGGCGGCGTCGATTCGCTGTCCGTCGGCTCGACGCTGATCGAGCCGCGATGCGTTGGTTCGCGCGACGACTGTCGGGCGTGTCGCGTTGTGGGGGCGACGGCGGCGAGTCGTTCGTCGTTGATCATCCAGTGTCGTGCGATCTGCCGGCCGCCCTGTGTCTTGGCGACGGCGAGCGCAATGTCGGCTCGCGCCATGAGCTCGTCGGGCGTGACCTTGTCGACGTCGTGGATCCGCCGGGCCATGCCGACGCTCAGCGTAAAGTGCTTCGGGCTGGTGCCGGCGTCAAAGGCGATGGCTTCGAAGGTGCGCAGGATGCGCGACGCCGTCGCGTCGGCGGTTGCTTCGTCGGAGTGCTTCAGAACGATGCCGATCGCGTCTCCGGCGATTCGGCCGACGCGGCATTCCATGGAGACGAGCCGTTTGGCCAGTCGCGCGAGCATGATGATGATCTCGTCGCCAAGATCGTATCCATGCTCGGTATTGACGGCGGACAGTCGATCGATGTCGCAGATCATCAGGTAGACGTCACGTTCTCTGCGCTGAGAGGACGTGATGGACTCCGTGACGTGCATGAAGAACTGCCGGCGGTTGTCGAGGCCCGTGGCCTGATCCGTCAGCGCCAGTCGCTTGTATTCCTCCCGCAGGTTCGCCTCGCGCAGGGCCACGTTGATTCGGGCGAGCATGAGGGTCTTTCGGATCGGCTTGGCGATGACGTCGTTGGCGCCGACATCGAAGCACTGCTCAACGATTTCGTCGTTCTGGATATTCTGAGTCGTGAAGAGGACGGGCGTGTCCGCCGTCATGATCCGACTCTTCAGATCCCGGCAGAGGTCGAGCCCGCGATGCCCGCCGTTGTCGACATCCAGCAGGACGGCGTTCGGCGCGTAACGCTCGGCGATGGTCAGGCCGACGTCTTCGTTCTCCGCGATAATGGTCCGAAATCCGGCGGCGCGCAGCAGCGTCGTGATTTCATTCGCGACGTCCTTGTCATCATTAATGATGAGGACCAAGGCGGAGTCGTGTGCTGGTTTTTCGTCGTTTCTCACCATCGTTGGTTTCCACCCACGGACTTGTGGCGTCGCCGCATCAACAAATCCCCGATTGTCATCGGACTGCCGGGGCGGACGCTTATCAATCAGCGGGCCGGGGCGTGCGCTATTTTGTGAGTGTCGGTGGCGTGGTTTGCCGCAACCCGTGTTTTTGCAGGAGGTTGTGTGCTTTCGCGTGATTTGCCGAAGGAATTCGTGGGTCTATAATCGTGGGATGAAGCAGGACATCGACCGGACGTTGTACACGCGCGAGCAGATCGATCGACGCGTCACGGAACTCGGGGCGGAGATCGCGGAGACGTACAAGGGCGTCTCCGCCGATCTGGTGATCGTGCCCGTCCTGACGGGATCGATCATCTTCGTCGCCGACCTGATTCGGCATCTGCCGTTCAAGATGCGGATCGGACTGATGACCGTCAGCCGATATCGCGGGGCGACGACGTCGGGTGGCGAGACGCAGATTTTGCGCGACCTGACGGTCGATATTAAGGATCGGCACGTCCTGGTTGTCGATGACATCCTGGACACGGGAAATACCCTTCGGACGGTCTCCGAACAGTTGCAGTTGCGGGCTCCCGCCAGCCTGCGGCTCTGTACGCTGCTCCGAAAGCCGTCGAAGGCGCCGAAAGACCTGGTCGCGGACTTCGTTGGATTCGACATTGACGACGTTTTTGTCGTGGGCTACGGCCTCGACTTCAACGATCACTATCGGAACTGGCCGGATCTGTCGGTCCTGCGTCCCGAGCTGTATGAATGAAGCGTGATCCGCACAACCTGAATCGCTTCGATCGGCGCATCCCCGTCCACAACGAGGGCGCGTCGAGCGGCGTGATGGAACTGCCGCTGACGGCGGTCCCGGCGCAGCTGCTGGACGGCGGCGAGACGGTCTATTTCGCCGTCAAGCCGTCGGCGTGGTTTGTGCTGATCGTGTCGGCGCGGTGGCTGGCCTCGGCGGTCGTCCTGGGGGTTCTTTCGTATACCGTGATCCCCGCGCAGTACTCGTGGTATGCGTGGCAGGCGGCGATTCTGATGGCCGCGGGTCGATTGAGCTGGGCGACCTTCGAGTGGGTGGCGCGTATATATGTGCTGACGAATCGGCGCGTGATGCGGATTCGCGGCGTGATGTCCGCTGAGATCTACGCGGCGCCATTACAGACAATCGAGCAGGCGGAACTGTTCGCCACGCCTGCGGAGCGCGCGCTGTGCGTGGGTTCCGTCGGATTCGAGTCGGCGACAATGGGGCCTGGCGCCTGGGAAATCGTGGCGCGGCCCGTCGAGATGCACGAGCGACTACAGCATGCGATCCGCCGCGCTCGCGGCGGCGGAAACGGGATAGGCTGAAACGATGAACGTTCAACGAGTCAGGTGGATCCGGGTGATGATGGCGACGCTGATGGCGTTCGTCGTCGCGGGTTTGGCGGTATCGGCGGGGGCCGAAGAGCCGAAGACGAAGAACCTCAACAACGCGCTCGAGCAGGTCAAGGCGCTGCAGGAGCAGGCTCGCAAGATCGAGGACAACTGGGCGATCGAGGCGATGCGGATCCAGGAAGCGCACAACATCATGTTCCGCCGCAATGGCTGGACGTCGGAATCCGACACCTTTGCGCTGAACCTGATCAATGAGATTTCCACCTATGGACCTTTTGAGACCGAAGCGCGGGAAAGCGTCTTTCTCAACGGCGTGCAGTCGCGATTCGGCCTGTCGGAAGACCAGGTCGACGTGCTGAACAGCGAGATGCGGCGCGAGTCGATGGCCTTCACGATGAAGCACTTCGACAAACTGCTTCCCGTTGCGATGGAGGCCGTTCAGGCCAAGTCGGCGGGCCAGCCCTTCACGCCCGAGATGGTGGCGAAATGGTCGCGCCAGCTCGAGCCGATCATGGAGGACGCCCTGTCAGGCGTCGATCGAGTCAAGCAGCGGCTGGCCTCGACGATGGATGATTCGCAGAAGGCCCTGCTCGAGAAGGACATGGAGGCCGTTCGCAAACGCCACAACGACATCAAGGCGAAGGTGCAGCAGTGGAAGAACGGCAAGTGGACGCCGTACGACTTTGGTCTTGAGAATGATCCCGCCTATGCCGGCGTGATTCGCGACTACATGCCGCCCGAGGACGCGCCCGTGGCGAATCGCGAAGAGATCGTCATCGAAGTCACGCGCCGCGATCAGTCGCTGTGGGCGAAGTATGTCGCCGACTTCGTCAACAAGTACGACTGCGATGAGAAGCAGCGCAATTCGGCCATGGCGATTCTGAAGGACTCGGAATCGGAAGCGGCCAGGCACCTGGCGGCGAATGGCGAGGAGCTGGAATACCACGAGCGTCGCGCCAAGGAATCGCCCAGCGAACGAAAACGCGCTTATCACGCGAAGAAGGCCGACCAGCTGCGGCGGCCGATCGAGCAGATCTTCGATCGCATGTGCCGCCGGCTCGAGTCCAACGTGCTCAATCGCGAGCAGCGCCGACAACTCGCCGCTGACAAGGCCAAGGACGTCAGGAAGCCGGGCCGAGCCACGAAGGGTAAGACGGCGGCGCGCAGTCAGTAAGCGCGCATTCACGCCGCCGCCGCCCATCCATTCCGGCCACACCAGCAACTTCGCATTTCACGGACGTCGTGTCCCCCTTTTCCGCCAGTGAAGGCCATTCGATGTTGCGGATTCGCGACTAACGATGGCGTTCCGACGTTCGGTTTGTCGTGCGCTTCCCTGCAGTGGTGGTCTGACGCGGACGCCGATTTGTGGGTCGCCGTTCCTTGTCGGGCGGCGGTGTATCGGCATTGGGCTCGGGGCGAAGTTTCGCAAGGCGATCGGGCGGAAGACGTTCATCAAAGCCGCGTTCGCCGCGGCGAGCTTCCTCTCTCAGGGCCTGATAGGTGGGATCACTGTTGAGGGCCCTGCCCATGCGCTGTCGAAATCGCTCTTCGCAATGGGTGATCCGGCCGACGGAACAGTCCAGCGCCTTTGCCAGCCTGCGAATCGACATCCTGGCGTCGGGCTCGGGGATGCGCCAGCGTTCCTGGGCGCAACGTTCGATGACCTCCGGCGTCGTCGGGTTGCAGCGCGGGGCGCGCTTCATGTCGTCGATGACACGCGTCATGGCGCGCTCGACGCGATCCGCGATCAGGTCACCGATGCGCGGCTGATCCGGAAACTCGTCCTCTTCGGCGAAGCGGGCGGGCGGGGCGGACGCATCGCCCAGGCGCTGCACGATCGGCAATGGGGCGCCGGAGCGCGCATCGGCGCCGAAGGGGGCCGCCTTCGCGCGGCGGCGTCGCTGCGTGATGAAAGGGACGCGGACGGACGCGTCGTTCTCGTGGACGTAGCGGCTCAGGGCGAAGTGGATGCGGGCCATCGCGTAGGGCGCGAAGTGGCCGTGGCGCGAGGCGTCGTAGTTCCGGACGGCGTCGATGAGGGCGAGGCAGCCTTCCTGGAAGAGCTCGTGCGACTCGCGGCCATCCCGACGTCGGCGGACGAGATGGCGGTTCCGATTGAGCGTGTGCTGCACGAGACGCAGGTGCGATTCGACGGTCGCGCGCTGCCGATCGCTGAGCACATTCAGCGGGATGATGTCTTCTGCAGCCGTGGCCATGGGCGCCGCTCCTTTTGTGGTTGGAGAGGGTTCGGGATCGCTGATGTCGCGAGCGACGCGCGACCCGAATCATACCCTAACATATACCGAACACGAGGGCGGGTCAAACCTGATTCTTCGGGCGGTGTCACATCGTGGCACTGGGCTTCGGGGGCTGTGGTTTGTTGAGTCGGGCGGGCGTGGGGCGCCCGAAGGTCATCGTGGCGTTGATCGACGTGTCGATCCGCCACAAGGGCGCCATGTGCGTGGCAGTTGCGACGCCTGATGCGCCGAGCGGGTGGCTAGTCGGCGCGAGGCATGAGTCGCAGCCACTTCTCGCGCATGCGGAGGATGGACTGGCCGACGGTCATCTCAAGTATTTCTTCGGGCGTGAGCCACGCGAGTTCGTGCGACTCGTCGGAAATGACGTAGTCGGGATCACCGTCGATGCGGCAGAGAAAGCGGATGTCGTAGTGGAAGTGATGTGGCGTATCGCCGCGCTGCGGGATGGGATGCACGTCGAGGTCGAAAATGTCCGGCGACACGGGCGAGATGTCGGCGATGCCGGATTCCTCGACGGCCTCCCTGAGGGCGACGGCCAGCACGTCTGATTCGCCGTCGCAGTGACCGCCGAGCTGAAGCCACTTGTCGAGCTTGCGATGGTGCGTAAGCAGGACGCGGCCACGTTGTTCGTCGATGAGCCATGCGGAGCCCGTGATGTGCCCGGCGAGATGTTCCCGACGAAAGCAGTCCGGCGTAGCACGGACGAACTCGATGATTCGGCCACGCGACTCGATTTCGGCGGCGTCCGTCGGATGGTAGCGATCGAGTTTGGCAAGCAGGTCCTGGCGATGCATGGAATTCTCGTATGGGGTTCGTGGACGCAGTCGTGGTTGAGCGGCGCATCGTAGGGCGCCGGCGGAGGATGTCGAGATCGACGACGGACCGGTTGTCAGTCGGCGAACCAGGCGATGTCAAAGGCGTTCCGGATGAGGTAGAAGCCGCCCAGCCAGCAGAGTGTGACCAGCGCGATCAGAAGGGCGGCGCGGGAAGAGACGAACGCGCGGCGCTTCTCCAGAAGCGACACGACGCAGGCGATCGTGAGAAAGTAGGCGATGGGGAAGGCGAGCATGCAGATTTCCGTGACCACGTAAAGGGTGGTGACGACAAAGTTGATCGACGTCGGGTCGTCGCGATTCGCCACAGGCGGTCGCCCCAGCGAGATCCAGGCGGCGAACCGCGTCAGATGACACATGCCGAAGATCACCAGCGGCCAGAGCATTCCCACGGCGCCGACGCGCCGGCGCAACAGGCGGCGTGTTGGTGACGCCCCGTAGGAATCACGGTTCTCCGGGTCGAAGCCTCGGCCACACTCCGGGCAGCGATGCGCCGAGAGTCTGCGAAGATCGTATTGACAGTTCAGGCAGTACATGGGGGTTCGTCGTCGGGCGCCGACGACGGCGCTCGCGCTGACGCGGGTTGCGTTGCGCCGCTGTCCGTCGGACACGCCCGGCACTGAGTCTGCAGGGCGCCGAGGGTGGCGACGCGCGCTACGATGAACTGCAGGGCCGCGGGATTGATGTCCTCCGTGGGCAGGATCAGGAACTGATCATGGCCGTAGGTGATCAGCCAGTCGGTTCGCCGCTTCATGACGCGACGCGTGGCGTGCCAGGGAATGGGCGTTGGCGTCTCATTCATCTGTGCGAAGAGCACATCGTCGGTCAGGCGAATTGTCACACGCTGATCGCCGGCGCCATGGTTTCGTCGGTGACGGACGAAGAAGCGGACATGCGTCAGGATCGAGTAGAGCACGACGCAGCCGACGGCGACGGAAAGCGGGACGCGCCAGGCCGCAAAGCGCTCCATCGTCAGCAGGGCGACGATGTAGCCAAGGAGAATGGTGTTCGTGAACAGGACGCGGAGACCATAGGCCCGGCGCCAATAGCAGCGCAGCGCCGCGGCGCGTTGGCGCTCTGTAAGCGAATACCGAATCGTCCATCGCGCCTCATCGGGCGCCGGCGACGGTGGGGCCGTGGCGTGAGCAATCATGAGCCGGACCTCGCGGAAAAGCAGTCGGATTCCGGAATGTTCCAGAGCGACGGTGTCGCCAGCTCGACGCTGTTGCGCGCCGGATCGCGCACGTAGATCGAACGGGCGCCGTTCGGCCAGGCGATCTCGCGCTCGATGGGGACCTTCAGATCGCTGAGTCGCCCGCGCCAGGCGTCGAGTTCATCGGCGCCGATCGCAAAGCAGACGTGGCCTTCGCCGCCGGCGCCGTGGGTGGGCACATTCGTCTTTGTACCGGACGCGTCCCGTGTCGCCGTCGGGTCGAACAGGAAGAAGCAGCGATGGCCGACGCGGAAGAACACGTGTCGATCGTGCGATTGCGAAAAAGGCGCGAGGCCCAGCACCCGCGCATACCACGCGGCGGTCTCGCCGAGGTTCCCGGCGTAGAGGCAGCATTCGAGTATCTCGCGTACGCGCATTGCGGGGATCCGATCGGGCTCCGAGAGCCGTCGTGGCGTCGACGACGGCGACTTCACGGGAGTCTGGTGTTTTCCGCGACAAGTCGGCGTCGATGCGGGCAAAAACCGCCTTGGGTCGGATCGTCGCCGTGAGGGCTTTTCGCGGCTAGATTATCCGTATGCACACGCGTCAACGACGACATGGACGTCACATTCCCGGGATTGTATTGCTGATCTGGGGCGCAGGGGCCGTTTTTTTCGCGTCGCCATCGACGCGTGGCGAGGATCCGCCGTCGATGGTGGATCACAGCTCGGGGCCGACGACCCAGCCCGCGGACGCGCCGCCGGCCACATCACAGCCCGCCGTTGCACAACCCAGCGTCGACAATCCGGCGGACACGCCGCCCGTGGTTCCGCCGCCGGAGCCCGTCAAGACGACGAGCGACGAGAAGATCGACGCCCTGGTCAAGCGCGTGGAGTCTTCCACGCTGGAACCGCCGCAGAAGGAAGACGCCCAGGCGGCCCTGCGAGAGGCGAAGGCGAGGCTGGAAGAGCTTCGTACCTGGGAAGCGCGGGCGACGAGTTTTCAGGATCGCATCCGAAAGGCGCCCGACGAACTCGACAAGCTGAAGCAGCCCGATCCGACAACGCAGCCGACGACACAACCGGCGACCAGTGTTGAGGCGCCCCTGGAGGAAGTCGAGGCGCAGCTTCGGGCCGAGCAGGCGAAGCTGGACGCGGAACGCGAGCGGGCGACGAACTCGAAGGAAGCCGTCTCGCGTCGCAGCACGTTTCTCGTGGAGGGACCTAAGGAGATTTCCAGGGCCCGCGAGGAACTGACGAAGCTCGAGTCCCAGCCGGTCAAACAGGATGGCCCGGAGCTCGTTGTCGAGGCGCGACGGGAACGGCGCGTTGCGACGCGGATGACGCTGAACGCGAAAATCGCGGCCCTGGAGGCGGAGCTTCGATTCTACGAGAACCACGGCGAGCTGTTGCTCGCGGAACAGGATCGAGCCGTCCAGCGGCGGGATGCGCGCGAGGCGTTCGTCAAGGAGCTGCGATCTCGCGTCGCGGCGCTGCGTCAGAAGGCGGCGGAACAGGCGAGGGAGAAGGCGGAGGATGTCAGCACGCGGGTCCGCCGGATCTTTCCGAAGATCGAGGACCTGATCAGGGAGAACAAGTCGCTGGCCGACGCGCTGGCGTCCAACTCGCAGCAGACGGCGTCACTGACGACGATCGACGACCAGGTGAAGGCGGAGTTCGAGCGGGTCAAGCGCGAGTTCGACGAGGCGAGAGAGAAGGCGAAAACGGCCAATGTCTCGCAGAGTTTCGGCATCCTGCTGCGAAGCCAGCTCAATCGACTGCCCGACACGGATGAGTACCGGCGGCTCCGGGAGAAGCAGCGGAATCGACTCGATGAAGCGGCCTACGAGTGGAGCGGCTACAAGCCGGAACGCGATCGCCTGTCAAACACAGATGCGGCGATTGAAGACTGGGTGAGCCAGCTCTCGGACAAGCTGTCTGAGTCTGATCGGACGCTCGCGCGTGATGAGATCAGGCGCCAGGTCCTGCTGAAGAAGGAGAGCCTGGACAAGCTCATCAGCAACGATGACTACGTCAAACTCCTCAACAAGCTCGAGACAGACCTGACGAATCTGATTCGAGAAACGGAGGCGTTTCGCGACTTCATCAACGAGCGGATTCTCTGGGTGCGCAGCGGCCGGCCGATCGGAACGGATAACTTCCGAGGGCTGATGTCTGCGCTCGAGTGGTTTTTCAACGCGGAGAACTGGGGCGAGTTCTTCTCCGCCGCGGCGTCGTACTACGCCGTCTATTGGTTTCTCGGCATCCCGGCGCTGATCGTCGTCGGCGTGTTGTTCGCGATTCGTCGCCCCCTGCGCACAAAGCTCCGCGCGGCGGCGAACGCCGCGAACGAACCGCTCAGCACCGACTTCAGGATTACGCTGTCGAGCTGTTTCTACACGCTGCTGCTGGCGATTCCCTATCCGCTGACGCTCTGGTTCATCGGGCAGGCGTTCCTGCGGGTGCCGGAATCAGGCGATTTTGCCGGCGCCGTTGCGGGCGGATTCCACGCCGCGGCGATGACGGCGTTTCCGCTGCTGTTTCTTATTCACGTGTGTCGCGTTCACGGACTGGCCGGAGCGCACCTGGCGTGGGACGCCAAGGCCATCGGTATTCTGCGGCGCAATCTGATCTGGTTTGTCAGCGCGACAGTCCCTGTCTCCTTCGTCGTCGGCATGCTGAGCAACCAGGGCGTCGAAGCGCACAGCGAGACGTTCGGGCGCGACGTCTTCATCCTCGGGATGATCTTCATCACGATCTTCATCGCGCGGGTTCTGAAACCACGGGCGGGCGCCCTGACGCAGTACATGATCGAGCATCCGCAAGGTCGCCTCGTGCAGTTTCGGTACGTCATCTACGCGTTGTTCGTGTCGATTCCGCCGGCCCTGATTGTCGGCGCGGCGCTGGGGTACTACTACACAGTCCTGCGGCTGTCGGCTCGATGCTGGATGACAGCGCTCATCTGGATCGCCGCGATCATCATCTATCTGCTGCTGATGCGATGGCTGCTGCTCGCGCGACGTCGCATCGCGATTGACCAGGCGATGCGGAAGCGCGCCGAGGCGAAGGCCAAGGCGGAAGCCAGGGCGAAGGAAGAGGCGGAGCGCGCCGCGAGGGCGAGCGAGAAGGGTGAAAAGCCCGTCGAGGCGCCGTCGAAGCCCGTGCAGGCCGAAGAGCCGATGATCAACATTCCGAGCCTGAGCCAGCAGACGCGGCAGTTGATCGGCAGCCTGACGATCTTCGCTGTGGCCGGCCTGACATTCTGGGTGTGGAGCAGCGAACTGCCCGCCCTGAATATTCTGCACGACATCCGGATTACGGAATGGGATGTGAGCGTCGCCGATATCGGTCTGGCGGCGATCGCGGCCTTCGTCGCTTTCATCGCCGTGCGAAACATCCCCGCGCTGCTGGAAATCGCCGTGCTCTCGCACCTGCCTATCGACGCCGGGGCGCGCTACGCCGTGTCGGCGATTTCGCGATATGTCATTGGCACGATCGGCATCGTCGTCACGTTTGGTCTGCTCGGCGTTGGCTGGTCGAAAGTACAGTGGCTTGTCGCGGCCGTATCCGTCGGTCTGGGTTTCGGTCTGCAGGAAATCTTCGCGAACTTCGTGTCGGGCCTGATCATCCTGTTTGAACGCCCGATTCGGATCGGGGATACCGTGACTGTCGGGACGCAGACGGGAACCGTCTCCCGAATCCGAATTCGTTCGACGTGCATCACGGACTGGGACAACAAGGAACTCGTGATTCCGAACAAGCGGTTCGTGACGGACGAGATTACGAACTGGACGCTGTCGAGCGAGATCCTTCGGCTGGTGATCCCGGTCGGTGTGTCCTACTCATCGAATCCGCGGCAGGTGCGGGACGTGCTGATGCAGGTCCTGGAGAAGAACGGCAAGGTGATGACGGAACCTGCGCCGCGCGTCTATTTCCTGGGGTTCGGCGACAGCGCCCTGAACTTCGAGTGCCGGGCCTACTTCAAGTGCATCGACGACATGATGGTCGGTCGCCATTCGCTCTACGTGGAGATCTTCGAGGCGTGCCAGCGCGAGGAGATCGAGATCGCCTTCCCGCAGCGGGATATTCACATTCGCAGCATCAACGCGACACTGCCGATCGGCCGCGGACAGCTGAAGCGCGATTCGCTGGAGGCGGAGGCTGGCGAGGGGGCGTAGGGCGGAATCGCGGGTGGCGTCGCGCTCATTTCGTCGGGTCGATGGCCCGACGTGCGTCGCAACGTCTCTACGGTTGCTTTCGAAACGACGGATCGGGCGCGCCCGAGAAGCACCTGATGACCCATGGGTAGCTGTCCGTCACGAAATAGGCGTACGAGCCGTCGTACATCATGCCGTTGCACTCATCGAGATCGCCGGCGCCCGTCCATTCCCAGTCGTCGATGAATGTGCCGTCGTAGGTTCCGCCCGGGAAGGCGCCTTCGCCGCTCTGGCTGACGCGGGCGCCGCTCTTCAGCGTGTAGCCGGAGAGGACTTTGCGGATGACGCCATTGTCATTGATGTAGGGACCGTAGATCGGGAAACCGTCGGCGGCGAAGCCGATGACGGGCGACGCCGTGGCGCCGGATGTGTCGTACATGGCGAGCGGATCGCCATGATAGTGATAGGCGCCGTCAGGCTGTGTGTGGGCGTGGTGCGAGTCCGTGCCGAAGTTGTTTCCGCTGAACATCGGGTCATATCGCCAGGGCGAGTCGCTGTCGAAGCAGCCGATCTTCTCCTGCCCCAGCGGTTCATTCCCGACGCCGTAGCAGGCGGCGGCCAGCAGGTCGAGCTTGACGCCGTTGAGCATGATGGCGTTGTCGTATTCGAGTGAGAGCGCCGTCGGCGTGGCGGCGAGTTCGGGCGTGGCGTCCAGCGTGAACGTCTCATTGACCTCAGCGACGCGCGTCGCGAAGGAACCGCCGTTGTTGAAGTCGTGATTGGGGATCGAGTTGCTCGTCACAGTGCAGGAATCGCCGTTATCGACGATGACGATCGTCGCCGTGAATGAAGCGGATTCGCCGACATCCATGACGCTCGCCGTGTAGGCGCCGGCGTAGTCCACACAGGTCCCCGACATGTTCGTGAACACGGCGTCCGTGATGTCCGTGGTGTTGTCGTTGCTGTTGGTGTTCGAACTCGTATTGGTATTCGTGTTGGCGTTCGTATTCGTCACGCCGCTGGTCGATTCGCATTGCGAGCCGAGCGTGATGACGAGTGTGAGGGCAAGGGCGAGGGCGGTCAGCGATGGGCGAGTCATCGATTCTCCTTGGTGGGCCGCTTGACGCGTGATCATCCGGGGGGCTGTACGTTGTGTAACGCTCGTCGATCGTGTTTATTCGGCATTTCCGGGAAATTGAGGACTGCGATCGATCTCTGGCGCTATGACGACGCCGACGAATCATCGAATCCGTCAGAGGGGGCGCCCCAGCGCTCACCGCGCTCGATGCGGCCCTGAAGCGCGAGCAGCAACGCCTCCTTGCGTGCGGCGGAGGGCGACTTGCCGTCGATGGCGAGAAGCTGCTTCGCGGCCTTCGCCGATTTGCCGCTTCCCCTGACGCCGGAAAGAACCGTTCGGGACGCGTCCCTGAGCGGAACGGCGAGTTGTGTGTTCGTCTCCAGCAGCAGTCCAGTAATGGCGTGCGCGTCGCGTGGAAGCGCGGACTGCCTGCTGACCCACTCGTCGAGGATCTGCGAGACGACGAGAGCGTGCAGCGGGGAAAGGCGAGCAATTTCAGCAAGGGCGTCGCGCACGCGATTGAGTTTGATCCAGCCGCCGTCGGTGATTCTCGCCAACACGTCGCCAAAGGACTGTGAGTCGCAGCGACCGTCATGAATCGCCTCGATCAGCGCGTCAATCACGACTCCTCTGCAATCGGCGTCGCGACTGACTAGCGCGATCCACGCGGCGACAATCGCTATTTCGGAGATCGGAAGATCGACCTGAAACAGCGTCTGAAGCAAAGCGTGGTTGGGTTCGAAATTGGACGGTGGATCGTCGATACGGAGCATCATGGACTGGATGGCGGCGACCATGATGGCGTCGGCGTTCGCCGGCCAGATGTGTCCGAGCCACTCAAAATGCCACGCCGTGTTCGTGTCGTAGTAGGACCAGCGATCCGAATTCCGATGCAGCGCGATCAGCGGATAGCATTCATTGTCGACTTCCGACTTCGCCTTCGATGCGGATGAGATCGATAGTTCGGGAATCGTCACAACGAGGCTCATTTGTTCCCGGCGCGTATGACTGGACGTCCAGTTGAACGGCGGATTGTCGACGACATCCGGCGCGTCTTCGGGCAGGCTGAGTACGGCCAATTCGGTGATGGGACCGCGCGGTC
>Ga0116152_10000994_pt1 | contig 23343 bp, 22 predicted proteins | sample AD_UKC119_MetaG_FD_89894 | JGI IMG/M metagenome (GOLD analysis project Ga0116152, IMG submission 89894) | Active sludge microbial communities of municipal wastewater-treating anaerobic digesters from Hong Kong - AD_UKC119_MetaG | ecosystem: Engineered > Bioreactor > Anaerobic > Digestate...
CTCGCAACGAACAGGAGGTTGCGGATGATGTCCGTCCAGCCATCCTTCACGAGGTCGACCGGCGCGAAGCCGCCGGAGACGAGCGTGTTGAAATTCTCCATCCGCTCCTTCTGCCAACCAGGCTGCAACGCGCCAGCCCAGCCCTGATCGGTCGGCCTGTCGCCGCGATAGTCGACGGAGGACGGCGTGCGCTGGAACACGTAGAGGTGTTTCGCACCGCGTGCGAGGTGCGGCACGCACTGCACCGCCGTCGCACCGGTGCCGATGATGCCGACTGTCTTGCCGGCCAGCTTGTCCAGCCCGCCGGAACTGTCTCCGCCCGTATACTGATAATCCCACCGGCTGGTGTGGAAGGAATGGCCCGCAAACGTCTCGACGCCCCGAATACCCGGCAGTTTGGGCCGGTTCAGCGGGCCGTTGGACATCACGACATATTGTGCCGTGAAGCTGTCGCCATGGTTTGTGTGCACCTGCCAACGGCCGTGATCCTCGTCCCAGTGCATGGCCGTGATTTCCGTGCCGAGCAGGGCCTTGTCATAGAGGCCGTAGTGCCGCGCGATCCGCTTCGCGTGTTCGAGGATTTCCGGCGCGCGGGAGTATTTCTCCACCGGCATATAGCCGGTCTCCTCCAGCAGCGGCAGGTAGATGTAGCTTTCGATATCGCATGCCGCGCCCGGATAGCGGTTCCAGTACCAGGTGCCGCCGAAATCCCCGCCCTTCTCCACCATGCGGATGTCCGCGAACCTCGCCTCGCGCAGCTTTGCCGCCGCCAGCAGGCCGCCGAACCCACCGCCGATCACGCAGATCTCGACATGATCCGTGACCGGATCGCGTGGCTCGAACTCCGTATAGGGGTCGTCGATGTAGTGGGCGAATTCGCCCACCATGTTGACATACTGGTCATTGCCTTCCGTGCGCAGGCGCTTGTCCCGTTCGGCGCGGTATTTTGCGCGCAGGGCCGCCGGATCCAGGTCGGCATGAGCGGCGTCGTCTGCCATGGCAGGGAGTCCTCCATATTCCTGTCCGGGTCTTCGCCCGGTTCCCTTTCCAGATTAGCCGAACAGGCCTTCTGAAAACAGGTTGACCCCGCGCCAACTCCCGCCGGATTTATGCGCTTGACGCCGTCGTCCGGCCCGGCGAAGGGTCGCCGCCATGCGCCTGCCCCACCCGATCATCCTGGTCTGCCTCGCCGTGATCTGCGGCTGCACCGTCGACACGATCATGAAGACCGTGACGCTTGGCGGCACGGCCGTGCTGACGGCGACGGCGTGGCGCTTCATCCTGGCGGGCCTGATCATGCTCGCCCTGTTCGTGGTGACCCGGCGGCCGATGCCGGGCTGGAAGGCGATCCGCTTCCATATGCTTCGCGGGCTCGCCCAAGTGTCGTCAGCCGTCGCCTTCTTCTACGCGCTGACCCAGATCAGCCTGGTCGAAGCCGTCATCATGGGCTTCACGGCCGCCCTGATGATCGCCCCCATCGCCCGCGTCCTGCTGGGCGAGCACATGAGCCCGGTGACGGTCGGCGCCTCCATCGTCGGCTTTCTGGGCGCCGCGCTGGCGCTTTCTGGTGAGCCGATCGGTATGCATGCCAGCGGCAATCGCCTTTTGGGCCTGTCCGCCATGGTATTTTCGGCGGTCGGCTATGCCCTCAACATCGTGCTGGTGCGGATGCGGACGAAGGAAGAAGACGCGATCACGCTCGTCACGTTCATGAACGTGCTGCCGGCCCTGTTCCTCCTGCCATTCCTGCCCTTTTCCGGGCCATTGCCGGAGCCCGATGCCTGGCCGCTGCTGTTCGCGGTCGCCGTCGCCGCGATTGGTATCTGGTCACTGATGACCCTCGCCTATGCGCGCGCAAAGGCCCAGACACTGGCGCCGTTCGAATACACCGCGCTGATCTGGTCCTCGCTTCTCGGCTATGTGTTCTTCCGCGAAGTGCCGAGCCTCCGCCTCTATGCCGGCGCGGCGGTGATCATTGCGGCCTGTCTTGTCGTGGCCTTCGAGACCCATTTCACGGCCCGCCGGCAGGCCCGCGCCGCTGCCGCAGAGATCGCTCCCTAATTGCCGATCAGCAGCAGCGTGTTGCTCGAGCCCTTGGCGGCAAGGCCGGCCTGCAGCGCATAGAGATGGCCGAGCAGGTCCAGCGTCGACTTGGCGTTCCGGCAGGTATCGTCCACCTGGAACCAGTAGCCGCGATACGGCACGGCAACAGCTGCGCCTTTTGGTTTCTTGCTGCTCCAGCGCACGGCGAAATAGTCGTCCATGACGGTGCCCCACGGCCCGGCCGGCAGGCAGGCGGAAATCTGCCGCTGCGGCGCACCGCCTATCGTGTGGCCCACCAGCGCGTCATGCTCCGGCGGCACCTCGACCGTCTGCGACAGGGCCGACAACATGCCGAGAATGGACCGGCCACGCGCGGGCGCGACACCGGCCCTGTGGCCGACGGAACTGATATCCGCGACATGGAATCCGTTCTCGAGCCCCGGATGCAGGCCGATCTGGTGCGCCTGCATCATCCGCGCAAGCGCCTCGCCGGCCGGCGTGCCGGCATGCCAGCTGACCACGACCCGCGGTTTCGCATCCTTGCCGTCTCCCTCGAGCACCTGGACCAGCAGATCGCCCGAATTCTGCAGTTCGCGCATCAGCGCGGCAAGGTCCCGGAAGCCCTTATTGTCCGGCAACATGTCCGGTGTCGGGCCTGCCGCGGCGCGGGCATTATCGAGATCGCCAATGCGGGCGATGCAGCATAGCATCAGTCGCTCGACGCTCCAGCCGGACTGGCTGAGCAGGAAAATCGACTCCGGTGCGACCGGCTGCAGCAGCTGCTCGGCATAGGCACCGCCCCGCAGATTTCGGTAGACAACGGTCGGGGTTGCCGACCGTTCAACACTCCCTGCGGGGTTCAGGACGTCGACAAAATCACCGGAACTGACACCAAACGCACCGGCAAGCCCTCCGGACACCGTGCCGGAATCCTCCGTCGAAAGCGTGTCGACCTCCACGAAGGACACGGGATCATTGTAGCGAAGCCGCACGATGTTCAGCAGCAGCTGTTCCTGCTGGGCCCGCGCAAGTTCAGTCGAATAGGTCATCGTATCGCGCGCGACCGGCGCCACCGTGCGCGGGCTCGCGCACCCCGTAACAACCAGCACTGCAGCAATTGCAACAGGAACCCATTTCATGACAGGCGCCCCCTCCTCCGAAACCAGCACGGAAGGCTAGGCGGGCGGGCCTTCGGGTCAAACGGATTCGCCTGATCGGGGCGCTACCAGACCCCGGCCTGTTTCAGGGCGCTGTCGAGGTCCGGCGGAATGTCGAGCGCCGCTTCGCCGGACTTCAGGTCTCGCGGCGCATCCTCCGGCTTGAGATAGCGCCAGCCCTGAAACGGGCGCTTCGCCTGCGCATAGGTGCGGACCAGCTGCGGATCGAACACGACGGCGCACATCTCCCGGCCCTCATCATCGCGCTCGTGGCGGAGGTCAACGATGCGCTGCCGCACGCGGATAGCGCCCTTGATGACCCAGTAGATCGAGCCGCCCCGGAGCATTTCCTCGGCACGCTTCGGAAACATGCGGGTATGATGCACCGGATCCGGCATCCGCTGCATCTGCCTTGCCTGCCAGTTCGCGAGGTCTTCGATGTCTTCCGCACCGACGCAGAGCTTCAGCATGTGAATCGTCATGGTTCCAGTCTAGCGCACAGGGCGCCAGGTTCCATAACGCATTACGGTGCAGCGGGCCGGGATGCCTCGAAAGCATCTTGCGCCTGCTTGCTGGCGAAGAAGAAATCGGCCTTCACGATGTTAGCCGAGTAACGCCGGTGGATCGTGCGGAAGGCGGCACGCGCTTCGAGGTCGATGGAGAAACCCGAGACATAGCTCATGCCCCAGTGCGGCTCCGTGCGGAGGAACCAGGACTGGTCATAGCGCACCAGCGTGCCGCCTTCCGGACCGGCGACGGGATGCGGCAGGGTATAATCTATCCGCAGGAACCGCTCCCCAACCGGGTCCAGCCAGGCCGTCGCTGCCAGCCGACTGGCGGCCCAGACATCGTATTCGCCGTCATTGCTGGACGGTGTATGGTGGAACGACATCTTCCACGCCCAGCCCTTGTCGTCGACCTGAACCTGTGGGCCGAGACTGGCCCGCAGATCGTCCGGAAACAGGCGGCCGTCCGGCGCGGCCTCCGCCGCCCAGGCCGCGCCGACGGCCTCAAGCTCGTCATCGTCTCCCTGCCAGTCGATCACCTGCCAGCGTTTGTCGCCCTTTTCGCGCGGATCGAAATGATAGACGCGCCGCGCGGCATCCGACCGCAATTCCACGGTGAAGGCGGCGCGCAGCGTGTTCGGGGCCTCGGTTGCCTGAAGCGCCGAATCCATCGGGCCCGACCCCGTCGCCAGGATGAAATTCAACAGCAGATTGAGAAACATGCGAACACCGTTCCGGAGCCTGAGTTACGGCCCGAATGCGGCATCTATGCGGCAGCGTTTTCCCGCATGAAATTGTCCGCGTTCAGGTCCAGAGCAAACGTCAGAGGAACTTGCTTCTCGAAAGATTTACCTGAGTTGAACAGCTTCAGTCCGCGCGCCAGGGCGGCCTTGGCGTACTTCGTCGCGACCCCGTCATTTTCAATCGACGGATCGAGCCCCCACCAGCGGCGCATCGCACCATTGGTGTAAATCGCATTGGCATGGATCAGCGCGTCGAAGGTCATGTACTCGCACGACAGGGAGACATTGACGCAGTCGCAATTGTCGATCCGGTGGGGTGCCGTCTGGGGCCAGTTGGCGACCATGCCGGGCTTCAGCACGACTTCCACAGCAGATGCATCGAAAGCCGGGTCGTAGAAGATCTCTTCCTCGGTTTCCTTGAGCACGATGGCTTCGAGCTGCGGATCGGGCGCGAAGGCGCGGCCGGTCGGATAGATCCAGACCTTCTTCTCGCCCTTGATCTGCCAGAGATTCACAATCGGAATGTCGAGATGGTAGAAGACGCGTGCATTAGGGCTGGAGATCAGCACGCCGACGTCGCGCTTCATGGTCTTGACGCCATTCGCGGCATCGAACTCGCCGAACATCTCGTCGCTGAGGTCGGCGTATTCCTGAAGGTGGTGGTTTGCCGCGCGCAGGTTCAGCCACAGGCGCCCGCGCTGGACGGCGTCGAGAATCTGCGCCCCGGTCAGGTCGCCTGCCGTGCCGCGGCGAAAGCTTGTCTTGTCGTGACGCTCATTGTCCATCGTGTAGACATGCAGCCGGTCGCGCGGATAGGTGTCGAGCAGGCGGGCAAGCCCCGCATCCGAAAACATCGGCCGCTCATGCAGCGTGTGGTGCGCGACAATCAAATCCTTGCCGAATTTTGCGGCCTTGGCGCTGTCCCAGTCGGTGAGAATGCGTCCCGTCATCGTCCCGAAATCCCAGTTTATTCAACAATATCGCGTCGGAACGCGGTGTTGCAAGTACGGGAAAACCCTAGCCTGTTCCAGTAAATACACGCTGAGCGCGAACCGGAAGATTTCTCAGACCGGCTTCAGTCGTCTTCCTTGACCGGGACGCCGTAGAGCTCGAGCCGGTGGTCAACGAGCCGGAAGCCAAGCCGCTTGGCGATCTCTTCCTGCAGTTTTTCGATCTCGTCGGAGTGGAATTCGACGACTTCGCCCGTCTTCACATTGATCAGGTGGTCGTGGTGCTCGTCCGGCACTTCCTCATAGCGGGCGCGCCCGTCGCGGAAGTCATGGGCCTGGATAATGCCGGCATCCTCGAACAGCTTCACCGTCCGGTACACCGTTGCCAGCGAAATCGAGGAATCGTGCGCGTTGGCGCGTCGGTGCAACTCTTCGGCGTCGGGATGGTCGGTTGCCTGCGACAGGACACGGGCGATGACGCGGCGCGGCTCCGTCATGCGGAGGCCCTTCTCAATACAGAGTTTTTCGAGTCGATCCATATCCGGCTTTTGCCCTCAGCCCTTTGGGAAGTCCAGTATCGGGCGGTCGTTTCTTATAATGGTTTCAACATCGGCGAGACGGGCGAACCGCGCAAGCTCCGCTTCCAGTTTCTCCGCCCGCGCAGGCGTCCAGCGGACGCCCGGCTCGACCCAGAGCTTGTCGACGGTCAGCGTGCCGGCAGCCCGGTCCGCCTTCGCCTCCAGCCGGCCGACGAACCGGTCGCCTTCCAGCAGCGGATAGACATAATAGCCCCAGGTCCGCTTTGCCGCCGGCACGAAGATCTCGATCCGGTAGTCGAAACCGAAAAGGCGCTGCAGGCGGTTGCGGTCCCGGATCACCGGATCGAACGGGTTGAGAATGCGGAGGCGGGAGGTCGCCTCCTGCAGGCCGGCAAGATCCGCTTCGATATTTTCCGTGGCGAGCGCGTTGATCCAGCTCCCATCGGCGGTCTCGACCCGCGCCGGCACGAGGTCAGTTTGACGGGCGGTCCAGGCCTTCACCTCCCCAAGGTCCGTCGCGCCCCAGAAGCGGTAGATTTCCCCCTCGGAGGCAAAACCAAGCCGGGTCAGCGCGCCGGCGCAGAGCCAGTCGACCTGATCCTGCTCGCCAGGCTCGTCATCGCGATGATGCGCCGGGATCACCCGCTCGGTGAGGTCGTAGAATTTGGTGAAGTTCTCGCGATGCGACGTCGAGAGTTCGCCCGCATACCACATATAGTCGAGTGCCAGCTTGTGCGGCGGGCGGCGCCACATCTCGCGCGGGCCTTCGATCTTCGTGTCGAACGCCTTGGTACTGAGGGGCCCCTCCTGCCGGATCCGTTCGACAATCGCCGTGCGGCCGTCTTCGTCCAGCATGCCGCGATGCCATTCCCAACCACGCACCTTTTCCTCCAGCCGGCGGAACTGGCGGGCCCAGTAGGGATAGAAGTCCATCGGAATGACAGACGCATCGTGTGTGAAATGTTCGAACACACCGCGATCCCGCCGCATCAGCCTGTCGAGCATGGGCTCGCGGTAGTTCTGGTTGCGCGACCAGATGATGTGATCATGCGCGCGTGACACGACGCGGATGGAGTCCAGCTGCACGAAACCCAGGTCGCGGATGAGCTGCGGCAGATCGAGCTTTCCCGTCGGTGTGGTGGCAAGCCCCTGCCGGTTCAGCCATAGGCGCCGCGCATCGCGGTTACGGATTTCGAGCGGTGCCCGTGTCATTCGAACAGCGCCATCTGTCCGCCATCGGGCCAGACGCCTTCGCGCGCCAGCAGGGCCTTCTTGGTGACCGTGCCGCCCGGTGCGGAGAAGCCGCCCAGCCAGCCATTGGCGCCGAGCACGCGATGGCACGGCACGATCAGCGGCCAGGAATTGCGCCCCATCGCCACGCCGATCGCACGCCCCGCGCCGGGCTCGCCCAGCGCGGTGGCAAGATCGCCATAAGTGACCGTCTCGCCCCAGGGCACCTGGCGCAGCGCCAGATAGGCCGCCTGCTCAAAGGCGGAGTGCCGACGCATGTCCAGTTCGACTTCATGAAAAACGGTAGGCTCTCCGACGAGGAAGGCCCGCAGCGCCGCGACCACTTCCGCGATCCCGGCGGGCACGTCCGTTTCGTCCACCAGCGCGGCGCCATGCCGGACCAGGCGCTTGCGCGCGGCCTCTTCACTCGCCTCGGGCAACTGCACGCCCGTCAGCCCGGCCTCGCTCCAGGCAAGGCCGCACTGGCCGATGGCCGTATCGAACAGACAGGCGGATTCGAACATAGGGGGAACATCCGTGAGTTCCCCGCAAGAGTCCAGCCCCTCAGGCGAGATGCTTGCCGAAGAATTCCAGCGTGCGACTCCAGGCAAGATTTGCCGCCTCGGCATTGTATCGGGGCGTCGTGTCATTGTGGAAACCGTGGTTCACGCCTTCATAGATGTAGATCTCGTAGGGCTTGCCGGCCGCATCCAGCGCGGCCTTGTAGGCCGGCCAGCCGGCGTCGACCCGCTCGTCCAGCCCGGCGAGATGAATCTGCAACGGCACCTCAAGACTCGCTGCCTGCTCGGCTGTCGGCCAGCCGCCATAATACGGCACCGCGCAGGCGAGCCATGGCTGCTTCACGGCCATCAGGTTGGTCACGGCACCGCCAAAGCAGAAACCGACACAGCCGATCTTCCCATCGGTCGCCGGATGGCCACGCAGGAAATCGGCCGCCGCCATGAAGTCCGCCACCATCTCGCCCGTATCGCGCTGTGCCTGCATGGCGCGGCCATCGTCATCGTTGCCGGGATATCCGCCGAACGGATACAGCATGTCCGGCGCGAAGGCGACGTAGCCGGCCTTCGCCACGCGCCGCGCGACATCCCGGACATAGGGATTGAGCCCACGGTTCTCGTGCACCACCACGACGCCGGGCAGGACGTCCGCGCCGGCAGGCCTGACGAAATAGCCTGCCATGGCGCCGGCCCCCTCCGGCGACTCATAGGTCAGCATCTCCGAAGCCAGGCTTTCTTCGCCCTCCAGGGTCTGCAGCGCCGAATAGTCGGGCATCATGCAGGCCGCCAGCGACGACACCGTCAGTCCGCCGACGGCATATCGGCCGAGCCCATCAAAGAAGCCCCGCCGCGAGATGTGGCCGTGACAGTACGCGTCATACAGGTCGAATGCGCCCTGCGGAATGTCTTTCGGATCTACGTCGCCCGCCATGGCTGCCTCCTCTTGCCGGAGGCGAATGGTAGCGCACTTTCGCAGGAATGGGAGGGCTGGCTGCGCCGCTTATTGGTTCGCCTGCAGCAACTTGTTCGTCAGGCGCCGGTGGGGCTTGTGCAGGAAACCTGCGATCAGATCGCGAGAACGGGCCCCGGCGACAGCTAACCGGGCAGCGGCGTGCGTCAGATCCCAAGCTTGCGGGACATAAGGATCGCGTCGACCGGGATATCCCGCCCGGACGCGTAATAGCGCGGCCGCCTGCCATCTTCGCCGAATCCCTCGGCCGCATAGAGCGCGCGGGCGGCGGTGTTATCCTCGGCAACATCCAGCGTCACCCGGCTGACACCGCGCTCGCCAAGCCGCGCGATCAGAGCGCGGATGAGAGTCGCCGCGAGCCCCTTGCGGCGATGGTCCGGCGATGTCGCGACGGTCAGAATGTCTGCTTCACCCGCCACCGTCTGCGCCATAATGAATGCTTCGAGGCGTCCATCGATCTCGATGCCAAGCGACAGGATGGTCGGGTCGAGCAGCATGCCGCGGAAGGAAACGGCGCTCCATGGCTGGTCGAAACAGCGCATGTGAAGCCGGCCCATGCGTCCGGCATCATCCGGACGGAGCACGAGGAGCGGCCAGGTCATGCCCTTGGTTCCGGCAGGGTCGCGTCCGGCTCGCGCGCATAGACGGGCGAGGGCGGATGCGTTGCGGGATTGAAGAGGCCGCCTTTCAGCGCCGCTGTAATCGCCGACGGCACCAGTGGACGCAGGTCCAAATTCGCTGCCGCCTCGCCCAGGGCGTCGGCATTGTCCATGAAGACCGGGGCATGGAAGCCCTCGAACATCGGAAGAAGCTGGTCCATCGTGACTTCCACGACCGGCGCGATGCCCTCGCCGCCGCTGACGCCCTGTACCCACCAGGTCTGGTCCGGCGGCCGCTTCTGGCCAGCAAGGCATCCCATCACCGTCGCCTCCATGCCGGCCGGGATTGCCGCTTCAAGGCTTGTCACGCCGACGCAATCCGCCCCCGTCACCAGCACCAGCCCGCGCGCATAGGCGACCCCGATGCGGATGCCCGTAAAACTGCCAGGGCCCGTGACGACGGCAATCCGGTCAAGATCAGCGAAAGTCACGCCCTGCTCGTCCAGCAGGCGCTGAACCAGCGCGGGCAGATGCTTGTCCTGGCCCCGCGCCATCACCTCGCGCGCATCGGCCAGAATCTCCCCGTCGCGCACAAGCGCGGCTTCCATCGCCGTGAATGCAGTATTGAGCCCGAGGACCAGCATGTCATCCGCCTACAGAACGCGGCAGGCTTCCTCAAAGGAGAGGCGGGGCGACCGGTCGAAGATCGTCGTGCGGTCGCCATGGCCGATATTGCAGATGAAATTCGACCGCCAATTCTTCATCTCGCCCTCCTGGCTGAGGAAAAATTCCTTGTCGACAGCCTCCTTCACGAAACCTGACATGGGCCCGCAATCGAGGCCGAGCGCGCGCGCCGCCAGCATCAGGTAGGCGCCCTGCAGTGTCCCGTTCCGGAAGGCGGTTTCCTCCTTGATGTGGTGAAACCAGTCCTTGGCGCCCGGATTGTGCGGGAACAGTTGCGGGATCTTCTCGTGGAACTCCATGTCGTAAGCGATGATGACCGTCCACGGAGCATTCTTCGTCTTCTCCCGGTTCTGTTCCATCATCAGGGGCAGGAGGCGCTCTTTCGCCTCAGGCGATGACAGGAACAGGAAACGGGCCGGCGAATTGTTGGCGCTGGTCGGGCCGAGCTTGGCCAGGTCGTAGACGGCGCGGACCAGCACTTCCGGAACGGCCTCGTCGCGCCAGCCATTATAGGAGCGCGCATCGCGGAAGATAACGTCCAGCGCGTGGTCGTTCACGGGGTGGGCCATGATCAGGTCCTTCTGTCAGGTGGCACTAAAGCTGACCCTGACTACGCGGCCCGACGGCCGGGCTCAAGGCCCTGCGGCAGGATGCGGCGCTGCCTCAGCCGACCGCTTCAACCGCCGTGACTTCCGGCACATAGGTCTTCAACATGTGCTCGATCCCCTGCTTCAGCGTCATCGTGGATGATGGGCACCCGGCACAGGCACCACGCATGGTCAGGTGAACGATGCCGGTCTCCGGCTCGAATCTGTGGAAGGTGATGTCGCCGCCATCCTGCGCCACGGCCGGGCGCACGCGCGTCTCGATCAGCTCACGGATTTCCGCAACAATCTCGGCCGTCTCGCCCTCGTAGGTGACGTCGGCCTCGCCATCCAGACCCGCGCCCTCCTCGATGACCGGCAGACCGGCCATGTAATGGTCCATGATCGCGGCCATCACCATCGGCTTTACATGCCGCCAGTCCTTGTCCCCGACCTTGCTGATCGACACGAAATCCCCGCCAAGGAACACGCGCTCGACACCGTCGACCTGGAACAGCGCGCGGGCGAGCAGGCTGATCCGGGCGCTTTCGGCATCCGGGAAATCGAACGGTCCGCGCATGCCCGCCACTTCCTGACCGGGAAGGAACTTCACCGTATCCGGGTTCGGGGTGGGTTCGGTCTGGATGAACATGGGGATCGCCGCCTGACTGCTGATATTAGAATTCTTTCAAGTACCAGAAATGGCGCCGGATGGCGGCCGGTTCAAGGGAAAAGGACGGCTACTGGACCAGCGCGGCGCCGGCATCCAGCTGGGCGACGTCTTCCTTGGCGGGTTCCGCCGGGGCTTCCAGCAGCGCCGCAAGGTCCTGCGAGGCCGTCTCGGCATCGTGCAGGAAGAAGCCGAGGGCGGCGAGGTGATTGGACATGAAGGCCCCGTCACCCTTCTGGTTCGACACAACCAGCGGACGGATACGCGCGGCGCGCGTCCAGGCGGCCTCGGCCCGGTCCAGCGCGGCGCGCAGGCCGGCATCGCCTGCAAGGTCCGGGTCGCTGGATCTCGCGGCCAGCAGCATCTGCAACGCGATATGGGCGCGCGCCTTGGCGGCGTAGAACACCTGAATGTCCTTCTTGCTGGCGGGCCAGCCGGTCGGTTCCTGGTTGATCTGGGTGGACAGGTCGTCCTGATCGACTTCGGCCCAGCCGGAGAACAGGCGCAGCTCGGAGACCAGCATGGTCCGGGTATCCGGCAGCTTGACCAGCTTCCGCCCGGCCCGGTTGTCGAACCGGTTCAGCGCTTCGGCGGCCGCCGTCAGGCGCGGGCGCATATCTTCGCCAGGCAGGCCCTGCAGCAGGCGCGAGGCCGCTTCGAGGTCTTCATCCGGCTTGCCATCTGTTCCGGCGGCATTGGCGACGAGGCGCGTGAATTCGGCCAGGCCGTCGGCCGTCGCTTCCTGCCAGGCCGGCATGGCCGTCAACCTGGCCTGCGGGTGCCAGTTCGGCTTGTCCGCTGCCCAGCCACCGCCTTCCAGCTCGCGCGCAATCTTGGTGATCGCCACACCGTCGGCGGCGTAGGCCCAGTTCTGGCCATTGGCAAAAGCAATGTCCGAATCGTCGATCCGGTGGGACAGGAAAATCGACACAGGATAGGCACCGACGAGGCCAAGAAAGATCGTTAGCTTCAGCAGGAACATGATCCGGCGCCCGAGGCGCTGGAAGAACAGCATCACCGGACTCGGTTCGGCATGATCCAGTTCACGCAGCTCAGCTTCGGATAGCTCACTGGCTTCCGGCCCTTCTTCAAGGTACGCGGCATGAATCCGGCTGTCGAACGCCATACTCTACTGATCCCTGGGGGCCCTGCGCCGATGTGTTGCGATTAAAACACTATGCGGGAAATTGTGGCATTTTAACAGCTGCTTAACTGTTAAAACTCCGCAAGCCGCCTGCGTTTTACGCAAACCGTGGGCCAGACCGCCTGATTTCATTACGAAACGGACCGGCCCTCCCGTCAGGGAACGGACGGAAAAAACTTCAGTCGCCGAGCGCCTTCACGTCTGCCGTGGTGATGATCGTCTGCGAGGCACCGTCCGAATCAAGGAATTCGAGGGCGATATCGACAGTGTCGCCGGGCTGCAGGGACTCATTGAAGCCGAACAGCATGAGGTGGTTTCCGCCCCGCTTCAGGACGATCGGCGAGCCTTCCGACGCCGTGAACTTGTCCACCTGGCGCATCTGCATCACCCCATCGGTCATGGACATGGTGTGGAGTTCAACCCGGTCGGCCGCATCGGTCGAGGCCCCGACCAGATCCACCGGCTCCCCCTGAACGGACACGGTCAGCCCTCCCGAGGCGACATCCCGGCCTTCCGGCGGCTTCACCACGAAGGCATCCGTCACTTCAATCACGCTCTTGCCGGCCGGCTCCGAAGGCGCCGGCGCGGGGCCGGAGCACGCAGCGAGGAGCAGGGCAGCAGCAGGCACGAGAATGCGGGTCAGCATGGAGAATGTTCCTTTATCGATCGTCTGGCGGCATGCCAGCACGGGATCCGGCGCCGATCAATGTGCCGGAATGGCACGCCGATCAAGCCCGCCAGAAACCGACCAATTCACGGACTTCGTGCATGATCGGCGCCGCGATGGCATCGGCCCGCGCCGCGCCATCCGCCAGCACCCGGTCGATCTCTGCCGGGTCCGCCAGTATCTCGCGATAGCGAGCAGTGATTGGCGCGAGATGCGCCACCATCGCGTCGGCCAGTGCCGGCTTGAACACGCCGAAGCCCTGCCCGCCATACTGCTTCAGCACCGCCTCGACGCTATCGCCGGTAATCGCGCTGTAGATGCCGACGAGGTTCTCCACTTCGGGCCGGCCTTCGAGGCCTTCAGTGTCCGACGGCATGTCGCCGAGAACATCGGTCTTCGCCTTCTTGATCTTCTTCGAGATCAGGTCCGCATCGTCGACAAGATTGATGCGCGACAGGTCCGACGGGTCGGACTTGGACATCTTCTTGGTGCCATCCTTGAGGCTCATGATCCGCGCACCAGGGCCCTTGATCAGGGGTTCCGGCAACGGGAAGAAACCGGGCGCATCATAGTCGCGGTTGAACCGGTCTGCGATGTCGCGGCTGAGTTCAAGATGCTGCTTCTGATCTTCGCCCACCGGCACATGCGTCGCCTTGTAGGCCAGGATGTCTGCCGCCTGCAGAACCGGATAGGTGAACAGGCCCACAGAGGCGCGTTCAGCATCCTTGCCGGCCTTGTCCTTGAACTGGGTCATCCGCTCGACCCAGCCCATCCGGGCGACGCAATTGAAGATCCAGGCCAGTTCCACATGCGCGGGCACGGCCGACTGGGCATAGACAATCGACTTTTTCGGATCGATGCCGGCAGCCAGGTACGCCGACGCAATCTGGCGCGTGTGCGAGGCGATCAGCGCCGGCCCGCCCCAGACATCCTGCGGCTGGGTGATCGCATGCAGGTCCACCACGCAATAGACGCAATCCCAGCCCTCTTCCTGCAGGTTGACGAACTTCTTGAGCGCGCCCAGATAGTTGCCGAGATGGAGGTTTCCTGTCGGCTGGATGCCGGAGAAGACCCGTTCGGGGCCGGAATAGGTGGCGTCTTGCGTATCAGTCATGGGCAGGGCGTGTAGCGGATTTGCCTAGCTGCGCAAGGCCTGCCGGATATCGCGGATGCGAATGGCGCCGGTGAGCAGCGCCGCAACCGCATAGGTCAGCCCGCCGGCCAGGATCACGATCCCGGCCGCAAAGGCCTTGGAATCGATGATATTGTCGCGGATCCACTGGAAGTTCTGCAGCAACCACCAGACCACGCCGCCCATCAGGCCGCTGGCCACCAGCGACCGCACGATGCGCGAAATCAGGACCGGCCCCGGATGATACCAGCCGCGCGCGACCAGCGTGCCCGCGAGCGCCAGCGCATTCACCCATGCCGCCAGCGAGGTCGCAATAGCAAGGCCGACAAAGCCCTGCGTCCCATGCTGGTTCAGCCAGAAGAACAGGCCGGCGCCCAGCACGGTATTGATGGCAACGGACACCAGCGCGAACCGCATCGGCGTCCTGGTATCCTCACGCGCGAAGAAGGCAGGCGCCAGCACCTTGATCAGCACGAAGGCCGGCACGCCCCAGGCAAAGTGGAACAGCGCCCCGCCCGACTGGGCCGCGTCGCTTCCATGGAAAGCGCCGCGCACGAAAAAGGCCTCGATCAGGAAGACGGGCGCGATCAGCAGGGCCACGGCGGCCGGCAGGGTCAGCGCCATGGCGAGGCCGATGCCCTCGTCCATCGTCGTCTGGCTGGTATGATGGTCCTCATTGCGGGCCGCCCGTGACAGGCGCGGCAGGATGGCAACCCCGACCGCGACGCCGACCAGACCCAGCGGCAGCTGGTAAAGCCGGTCAGCCGCGTAAAGCCAGGATTTGGCGCCGACTTCGAAGCTCGCCAGCGACTGGCTCACAATGATGTTGATCTGCGTGCCGGACGCAGCAATCGTGCCCGGAATGGCAAGTTTCATCACGCGGCGGACAGCCGGAGTGATCCGCGGCCAGCCGATCAGGCCAAGACGCACGTTCTGACGACGCACACCCCACCAGAGCAGGGCCGCCTGCAACATGCCGGCAATAAAATACGCAACAGCGGCGGCCTTGGCCGTGGTTACCGGCTCGAAGCTGACAAAGGCTGCCGGGATCAGGCAGAGGTTCAGGATCGTCGGCGCGCCTGCCGACAGGATGAACCGCTCAGCCGAATTCAGCACGCCGGACAACAGCGCCGCAATCGCCATGAAGGTCAGGTAAGGCATCGTGATGCGGGTCAGCAGCACGGCCAGTGCATAGGCCCTGTGATTGTCCGCCTGCCCGCCATGGATGACCAGCAATACCCAGGGCATGAAAATCTGCGCGACAATCGTCAGCACGGCGGTCGCCGCGAACAAGACCCGCAGGGCTTCCTGCGCCACAGCCTTTGCGGCGTCCGGTCCCTCGGATTCGAGCGTGCGGGCATAGGTCGGCACGAAGGCCGAGGCGAAGGCGCCTTCGGCGAAGATCCGCCGGAACAGGTTCGGGAATTGCTGCGCCGTCGCCCAGGCATCGCCGATCGGGCCGGCGCCGATCCGGCCGACCAACAGGATGTCCCGCACCATGCCCAGCACGCGGCTGCCCAGCGTCAGCGACGATTGCACCAGTGTGTTGCGGGCAATGCTCATGGAGGTGTTCGTGCAGGGGTTCTCAGAAACTGTCTACGGCGCGCGACCGCTTCAATTTCCGGGCCGGTGTGTGCGGTGCCTCCGGCTCTTCGCGCGAAAGCACGTCGAGAAGTTGGTCGCGCAGCGACTCTTTGAGGGCCTTGTCGCCCAGTTTCTGCCCCTTCTGCGTCTGCACATAGAAGGCGTCGAACACCCGCTCGCCATAAGAACCGACATGGGCAGACTGGATCGACACGCCGGCATCGGCAAGGCACTGGGCCACTTCATAGAGCAGGCCCGGCCGGTCGCGCCCGGCAATATCGATCACCGTGCTGTCGACGGAAATGTCGTCCCGGATCTGCGCCGACGGCTGGACCAGGAAGGCGGCCTCGCGCCGGCTGGTCCGCCCCTTCACCACGACCTGCATCGGTGTACCGCCAAGCACCCCCTTCAGCGCCGCTTCCAGCCGGACGAGTCGGGGGGTGTCATCGGTTCCGAACGGCTTGCCCTGAATGTCCTGCAGCATGAACACGTCGACGATGCGGCTGGCGCGGCTGGTAAAGACCTGCGCGGCGACGATATTCGCGCCGTGATGGGCCAGCGCCCCGGCAAGGTCCGCAAACAGGCCGGGCCGGTCGGCACCGGACACGATCAGCGCCAGTGCGCCGCCTTCGGCATGCACGCGGTGGCGCACGATGTCCCCGCCCGCGCTGAGCGCTTCGGCGTGCCAGGCGAGATCGTCGACATCGAACCCGTTCCAGTAAGCCGGTTCCATGTCCAGCATGATGGGCGGGACGATACCGATCCGCTCGGTGAGTTCCTCGCGGCGGCGCTCGGCGCGGGCTTCGAGTTCGGCCTGCACGCCGGCCTCGTCCGTGCGTCCGCCGCGCAACGCCGCGGCGGTATTGTGGTAGAGATCCGTCAGCAATTGCCCCTTCCAGGCATTCCATACGCCCGGCCCGACGGCCTTGATATCGGCAATCGTCAAGATAAAGAGCAGGCGCAGCCGTTCCAGCGAGCCGACCATGCCGGCAAACTTGGCCACAGTCCGCGGATCGGAAATATCCCGCTTCTGCGCGGTTTCGCTCATTTCGAGATGGTGCCCGACCAGCCAGACGACGAGATCGGTCTCGTCCTCCGGCAGGCCAAGGCGCTGGCACGCCTTGCGGGCCGTCTTCATGCCCTCGACCTGCTGGTCGCCCTTTCCCTTGCCGGTATCGTGCAACAGCATGGCGAGATAGAGCGCTCTGCGGTTCTCGATCAGCTCGAACAGTTCATGCACTTGCGGCACGGGTTCGATCCGCCGGTGTTCCATCGCCGCAATGGCCTCGACAGCCCGGATCGTATGTTCATCCACCGTATAGTGATGATACATGTTGAACTGGGTCTGCGCGACGATGCCGCCGAATTCCGGGATCGCGCGGCCAAGCACACCTGCCTCGTTCATCCGCCTCAGAACGAGGCCCGGATCGTCCCCGCCAAGAATGGAATCCAGGATCAATTCCCGGGCCGCCGGCGTATTGCGCAATGCTTCGTTCAGCCCCCGGAGATTGCGCGTGATCAGGCTCAGCGCATGGGGATGGATATCCTTGTGCTCACGCCGCGCGATCACGAACAGGCGCAGCATGTTGAGCGGATTCTTGCGCATCACCGTGTCGTCTTCGACATTGATGCGGCCGCCATCGAGAATGAAGCCCTTGTCCTTCAGGGGCTGAGGGCCGCGTGCCGGCAGGAAGCGGAACAGCCCCTCCGGCCGTTTCTTCTGGTCGGCTTCCAGCTTCGCTGCGAGGATACGTGTCAGGCCGCCGACATCCTTGGTGACGAGGAAATAACGTTTCATGAACCGCTCGACGCCCTGCTGGCCCTCACGATCGCGATAGCCCATACGCGCGGCGATTTCCGGCTGCAGGTCGAAGCTCAGCCGCTCCTCGGCGCGGCCGGTCACGAAATGCAGATGGCAGCGCACCGTCCACAGGAACCGCGCCGCGCGGATGAACACGGCATATTCGTGATCCGTGAGCAGACTGTTCTGCATCACGTCTTCCAGTGTGTGGCCACCCTTCATATGCTTGACGATCCAGTAGAGCGTCTGCAGGTCGCGCAGGCCACCCTTGCCTTCCTTGAGGTTCGGCTCCACCACATAGCGCGCATCGCCCTGGCGCGTGTGACGGTTTTCGCGTTCGGCCAGCTTGTCGTGGATGAACTGCGCATCCCGCCCTTTGACGGCCTGTTCCCGGAACGCCGCCAGCATGTCGTTCGCCAGCGGCTCGTCTCCGCAGATGAAGCGGGCATCGAGCAGGCTCGTCTTGATCGTCACATCGTCCAGGGCCAGCTTTACGCAATCGTTCGGCGTGCGGAAGGCATTGCCGACTTTCAGCCCCATGTCCCACAGGGCGTAGAGCATGTATTCGACCACGCTTTCCGTGTGCGGACTGACCTTGTAGGCCCTCAGGAACAGGAGGTCCGTATCCGATGACGGTGCCATCACGCCGCGGCCGTAGCCGCCCGTCGCCATGACCGCGATGCGCTCGGCTTCCGTCGGGTTGCGGGCGCGGTGCACATGTGTCGTGGTAAAGTCGTACAGCGCGCTGATCACTTCATCCTGAACGGCGGACAGGAGGCGTGCCGTATCGAGACCGTCCGCCCCCTGCTGCAGGCGTTCCTGTGCAATCATGCGGCCGCGGAACATCGCGCCGTGCAACAGGTCCAGGGCCCGCTTGCGCGCCGCCTGCGGGTTGCCGAGATTGTCGAGAGCGGCCGCCGTCAGCTTCACCCGCAGCGCCCGCCCGTCGATAATGTTCGTAATGCGCCACTGGCCCGGCCGCCGGAACAGCGGGCTGCGGGTTTCGAGCAAGGTGGGGGCGCCCCCCGGGGGCCTCGGCAACAGGGTCATCGCGCCAGTCTATAGCAGGTTCGCGACACGCCGCTACGCACCCTTTTCCACAATAACAGGCAGGATACGCGACTTCTTCACCACGCCATAGGCGAACGCGGTCTCGATCGAGGCAATGCCGGGCAGTTTCTGGATCGTCTGGCGCACCAGTTGCTCATAGTCTTCAAGGCTGCTGGCCACGACGCGCAATTCATAGTCGGCCCCGCCCGTCATCAGGTAACAGTCGAGAATCGCATCGGTCTCAGCGATTTTGGTCTCAAATGCCTGAACGGTTTCCTGCGAGTGATTGGCAAGGCGGATGCGCACCAGGCAGGTGATCGGATAGCCGCAGGCCTTCTGGTCCACCAGCGCCGAATACCCCCGGATGACCCCGGCGGCCTCAAGATTCCGCACCCTGCGCAGGCAGGGCGAGGGCGACAGGCCCACTTCCTCGGCAAGTTCGAGATTCGTCAGCCGCCCGTCCCGCTGCAACGCCCTCAGAATCCTGGCATCAATATTATCCATGAATGGAATTATTGGCATAAAATGCTAAAATTCAAGTAAAAACGGGCTCAATATGGCAGGTAACGCTAGGGCAGGTGTGGTATAAGGAGGCTATCCTTCAAGGAGGTTCTCATGGCATTCGATTCCACCCGCCTGCTTGGCCCCGCGACCCGCGCCATCCATCACGGCTACAATCCGGCGGATCACGAATACGCGCTGACACCGCCGCTGCACCTGACCTCCACGTTCGCCTTCCCCGATGCACAGACCGGCGGCGCCCTGTTCGCGGGCGAAGCCGAAGGCCACATCTATTCGCGCATCTCGAACCCCACCGTTGCCCTCCTCGAAGACCGCATCGCCAGCCTGGAAGGCGCCGAAGCAGGCCTCGCCACCGCCTCCGGCATGGGCGCCATCTCCTCCCTGATGTGGACCCTCGTGAAGCCGGGCGACGAGATCATCACCGACAAGACGCTCTATGGCTGCACCTTCGCCTTCATGCGTGACGGGCTCTCGCGCTTCGGCATCACCATCACCCATGTCGACCTGCGCGATCCGGACAACCTCGCCGCCGCGATCAGCGGCAAGACCCGCGTGGTCTATTTCGAGACCCCGGCCAACCCGAACATGCGTCTCGTCGACATTGCCGCCACCGCCCGCATCGCGCATGAGGCCGGCGCCCTCGTCGTCGTCGACAACACCTATTCCTCGCCGCTCCTCACCCGTCCGATCGAACTCGGCGCCGACTTCGTCGTCCACTCCGCCACCAAATATCTGGGCGGCCATGGCGACCTCGTCGCCGGCATGGTGCTCGGCCGCGCCGAGGCGATCAAAGACGTCCGCATGTTCGGCGTGAAAGATATGACCGGCTCTGTCATGTCGCCCTTCAACGCCATGCTGGTGATGCGTGGCCTCAAGACCCTGCAACTGCGCATGGCCCGCCATTGCGAGAGCGGCATGAAAGTGGCCGAATTGCTGGAAGCCCAGCCGGGCGTTGCCACCGTCTACTATCCGGGCCTCGCCAGCCATCCGCAGCACGAACTCGCCAAGCGCCAGATGGGTGGCTTCGGCGGCATGATCGCTTTCGAACTGGAAGGCGGCTACGAGGCGGGCATTCAGATGATGAACCGCCTGCAGCTCATCCGCCGCGCCGTCAGCCTCGGCGATGCCGAGACGCTGATCCAGCACCCGGCGAGCATGACCCACTCGACCTACACAAGCGAAGAACGCCTCGAACATGGCATCAGCGACGGCCTCATCCGCCTCTCTGTCGGCCTCGAAGACGTCGGCGACATCCTCGCAGACCTGGCAGATGCGCTTGGGACAAACGAACGCTGACCTTGCTCACATCAGCATGAACTCGTCTCGCGAGAGACGCGCGTCGTGGTCACGGTCGGCCCTGGCGAAATACTCGCCGAGCCGGGCGGCAATGAACGGTGGCGGCTGGTCCGCGCCACCTTCCGACCAGTTGCGGGCCGCCGTCAGGTCGCGCTCATCGGCGGGCAACCCCACTCCGGCGCCCTGAACCTGCTGCTCGCGAATTCGCTGCCCCATCGCGACGCCCGCAAGGAAGGCGCGGCTGGTGTTCGTGGGGGCGGACAGAAGTTCGTCCATCGTGATGCCGCCATCCCCATCATCCAGCGAGGCGAACAGGGCATCGTATTTCTGCTCATAGTGCGCGCGAAATTCATCGCGCGTTACGATGCCATCCCGGTCGGCGTCCCGTTCGCTGAATTGTTCCAGCCGCCAGGCACTGAGCCGCGACGCGACGCCAGCGGCACCGTCCGCCGCAGAGCGAACATCCACTTCCGACAACGCAATCCGCCCGTCGCCATTCGAATCGTCGTCCCGGAACATGCCAGCCCATGCCGGCTCCCGCTCCGCGCTCGACGGCAGCACGGCCAGCATCATCCCGCCCGCTGCAAGCGCGGCCGCCGCTCCCACGCGTATCCAGAGTGGGCTCTGCCGGATCGCCTCGATTGACCGCCGAATCACGGGCTCATGAAACCGCTTCACATAGTCCTCGATCAGGCGACGGATGACCGAGGAAGCCGACTCGCCCTGCCGCTCGCAGGTCTCGTGAAAGGCCTGCTTCGTCTCCGGCGACAAGCGCACTTCGATCTTGTCGGTCTTCTTCGACCCGTTCCGCAGTGCCATCGCAGCCTCCAGTTCTGTCGGGAGACTACAGGCATTCCGGAGCGGCCTGCCAAGTCCTGATTGGACCGCACACCGCGCATTTCGTGTCATGACACGGCGATCGCGCCGATTTGAGCCGTTATTGCATTGCAGGCGGTCCGTGTTACCCATTTAGGTTCAGATGTGGGGGGACGCGTGCAAAAGCACCTATTCCACGAACTTCGCAGGCGGAATGTGTTCCGGGTGGCCGGCGTCTACGCGGTTGTCGGCTGGTTGCTTATCCAGGTCGGCGTCGCTGTCTTGCCCACCTTCGAAGCGCCCGGCTGGGTGCTGAAAGTGTTTATCGCCCTCATTCTCGCCGGTTTCCCCATCGCCCTGATCCTCGCCTGGGCGTTCGAGCTGACGCCGGACGGTATCAAGCCGACTGTCTCCGTCTCCGAAGGCGAGAGCATCACCGGGCAAACCGGCCGGAAGCTGGACTATGTCATTGTCGCGGGCCTCGCACTTGTTGCCCTGATGATCGTGGGAGACCGGCTGCTGCCAAAAGCCGGCACGCAGGCCCAGGCGGCGATCTCCCCCCGAGGCGTTGCTGACGCCTCTGTGGCCGTCCTGCCCTTCATCGATCTCTCCCCGGCCGGTGACCAGGAATTTTTCTCCGACGGCATCTCCGAGGAGATCCTCAACGTGCTGGTCCGCATCCCGAAGCTGAAAGTGGCCGGCCGCACGTCCAGCTTCTCCTTCAAGGGCAAGAATGAGGACCTCCGCGAAATCGGAAGCCAGCTCGGCGTCGATCATGTGCTGGAGGGTAGCGTGCGCAAATCGGGCACCAAGCTGCGCATCACGGCGCAGCTGATCCGCTCGTCCGACGGGTTCCACATGTGGTCGGAAACCTACGACCGAGAACTGACGGACGTGTTCGACATCCAGGATGACATCGCGAAATCGGTGGCCGATGAACTTGCCCTGTCGCTTGGGCTGAAATCCGGTGAAACGCTGGTAACAGACCGGACCAAAGATATTGAGGCGTATGAGAAATACCTGAAAGCCCACCAGCTCTACTTCGCGCGCGGCGCCGACAATCTCGATGCGGCCCTGTTGCTGCTGAACGAGGTGACGGCCCGCGATCCGGACTTTGCGCCCGCCTGGGCGCTGATCGGCAACATCTATGTCGTCTACGACGCCTACCAGAAAAATCGTCCGCCAGACGGCAATTGGCGTCAGTGGCGCGCGATCGGGATGGCTGCTTCCCAGCGCGCCATTTCCCTTGATCCGGAGAACGCCGAGGCCCATGCGAGCCTCGGCTCACTGCTGATCTATTCCGGCGACCTGATCAAAGGCTCGGCGGAAATCGACAATGCCGTCGAGCTGGCGCCCGACAATGCGGCTGTGCTCGATTCGGCGGCGCAATCCCTGTTCGCCCTTGGCTATCTGGATGAAGCGAGAAAACTGGCGCGGCGGGCAGTCGACAATGATCCGCTGGTGGCGATCTATCACAACACGCTGGGATACACGACGCTCACCAGCGCCCCGACGGACGGCCTGCCCGACCCTTCAGCCGAAGCGCTCAGGCAGTACGCGAAAGCCAGGGAAATCGATCCCGACATGATGTATGCTTACGGCAATGCCTACCGGACCCTGCTGAATGCCGGAAAGCTCGATGAAGCCGAAGCCATGTTCAGGAAAGCCGTGGACCAGGGCCTGATACCGGACAGCGCAATGAAGGATGTGAGCCGGATATTCGCCGCCGCAAAACAGGGCAAGACAGGCGAGGCGGCGCTTCGCAAAATGTATTCAGACCCGAATGTCGATTCTCACCGCCTGTTGGATATTGCCCAGCTGTTGGACGATCCGGACCTGACGGTGGCGGCGATCCAGCCTGTCTGGGAGTCGGCCTACCAGATCGAACCGCAACTTTTCCCTATCTGGCAGGCTAGCCTCTTCCAGCATCCAGCCTGGAAGGCGCAGGTCCGCAAATATGGCGTGCTGGACCTCTGGAAATCGCGCGGCTTCCCCAATTGGTGCAAACCAGTGGGGACGGACGATTTCGAGTGTGAAGCCGGTTCCTAAAGCAGATCCCCACCCGCGGCAGCGGCGCTCGTGCCATCCTTCTTGAAGGCCCGGATCACGTTCTTGCCGGTGATCCATTTGTGCACTTC
>Ga0116152_10000995_pt1 | contig 23323 bp, 19 predicted proteins | sample AD_UKC119_MetaG_FD_89894 | JGI IMG/M metagenome (GOLD analysis project Ga0116152, IMG submission 89894) | Active sludge microbial communities of municipal wastewater-treating anaerobic digesters from Hong Kong - AD_UKC119_MetaG | ecosystem: Engineered > Bioreactor > Anaerobic > Digestate...
GGGAAAAGCAAGAATGTATCAGCATTTGCCAGCCGAGCAAAAGAAAGGACTGCAACCTTTCCCGTTAAGTGACACCCAGGTTTCAACAGTTGCAAGAGAATATTACATGGATAACTCTTTCAGTAGAAAGCCAAATGGAAATATTGATTTATGGAAGTTGTATAACCTGTTTACCGGGGCAAACAAGTCTTCATACATTGATTCATTTCTTGACAGGGGAGCAGGGTGCTTTTCATTCACTCAATTTCTGGCAGATCAAATGGAAGCTGGCTCTCAATCCTGGTATTTGGGCAATTAATTTTTGTTTATTGATGGCTAAATTATGTCAGAAGAAATCCGGAAGTACATAATCGAACTGTTTAAAATCGTCGGAACCAACAGTGTTCTGGTGATCATGCCTGATGGCAATGTTAAAAGGCTTTACTGCCCGTTTATAGTGATATGCAGGGTTAATGTACCACCCTTACAAAAGGGTCAGGAATATGCTGTAGAATCTGTTAAAATGACCCTAAAGTTAGAGGACGTTTTTATTATCGAAGGCCTTGCTTATTTTGTCTGGTACTTTACAATTAAAAGTTGAAACAACATTCCGTCCGGTTGAAATCTCAATGACAAATTCCGGACGGACAGGTTTCATTTATGTTCATAATTGTAACAGTTTTGAGATTCTCATCAACAAAAAAATTGCAATACATACGCCAGCAAATCAGGTTTTATGCTGTATTTTTTGTCAACGTTTTATGAGACGGTTTTTCACCTGAGGTGTACGTTCAGAATAAAAACCACTGAAAAAATGGAAAGAAAAGGGTTGCTTGAATTACGAGCATACCCTTTTAATAATAGTTCAAATTGAATTTGAATTTGCTTCTTTTTAATGAGCCTATCAAACGAAAATTATGTTATTCCATAACATTTTGATTAAATTATTTTTTATAAAATAATCTTTATATTTAAACACTCAAAAACCAAAAATTGAACACTTAACTTAAGTTATAATTTATCCAAGCTTTATTGAGACATATATTAAATGAATTATCATAAATCTATAATCACCTTACTATGAAACTAAGAATAATGAAAATTCTTATAATAACCATTGGTTCTTGTCTTTATGTAAATAATATTTACTGTAAGGATACGATTTTTAATAATAAACCTACCAAGGACACTATTTACATTGAAAACATATCCCAACCAGGTGAAATTATATTGAAATATCGTGAAGTTCTTGAGAGTGAAACAAAAGCCCACAGAGATTATTTAGAAACATTATATACTAGAATTACAGCAATTTTTGGATTTGTCGGAACAATAGTATTAGCAGTTTTGTATTTTCTATGGGGAAAAAGTAGCAAAGGAATTCAAAATCAGGTAAATGATAATTTTAAACTTAAAGTAGATGATATAATCAAAGAACAAGTGTCTGAAATTGATAAACTTTACAAGAAAAAGTTTAACTATTTTACTTCTTGGATGAGTAAAGTGATATTAGAACTAAGCGAAACAGCAATTAATCAAAAGGATGACAAACCACTTGTATCTGTTGACTATTCAAAGCTTAAAGGTAAAACAATTCTTTGGATAGATGATAAACCTGAAAATAACGAACAGCACATTGAAGTATTTAAAAGTGTTGGCGTTGATTTTGAGTTAGCAAAAACATCGGAGGAAGCTAGGAATAAGCTTAAATTACAAAGTTTTGATTTAATAATTTCAAATATGGGTAGGCCTCCAAAGGAAAATGAACCAGATAATCCTGAAGAAGGCATCAATTTTCTAAAAATTCTTAGTAAGAATAAAAATATGACTCCGATAATCGTATATACTAAACCAGAAACACAAAAAAAATACGGAGATCTAGCCCTTAAAAATGGAGCACGTGCAGTTACCCAAGGTTACACAGGTCTTTTTAAACTAATGTTAAAACATCTTACATAAATATGAATATTTGGGCAAATAATCGGGCTAGAATATTAGTTACGAGTAAATGTAACATTAATTGCACTTATTGTCACAATGAAGGACAACCTAAAGAACATAAATTCATTTCTATTAATTTGGTTAATCGGATTAGTGAATTAATGCAAGCAAATGATAAGAAACTTGATTCAATTACTTTCTCTGGTGGAGAAGCATTATTACACAACAATATTTTTCAAATAATTGAAAAATTAAGTAGATTTAGTTTAAAAAGCACACTCGTAACAAATGGATTACTTTTGGATGAAAGAATGTTACAGAAAATTACTGAAAGTGGAATTTCAAAAATTCGATTAGGGATTGATTCTATAAATAAACCAAAATCAAGACCCACATCTGGAAGAAAACCTAAAATGCCTATTCATGGAGTTATTGAAATGTTAATGAAATCTAATACAAATTTTGAACTCAATGTTGTTTTATCAAAATACAATTTGACTGAAATTGGTAGTATTATCCAGTTTTGTGTGCAAAATAGAATATCAGCTAAATTTTTTGAATTGGTAAAAGTGGAGGAATTTGGAAATTTATCAAACAAAGCAAAATTCAAAAGTATTGAAGCTATACCATATCAAAAATTTGAAGAAATAGTTCTTAAATATACAACAACTATGTCATATGCAGATGATATGGGAGCATCCGATATTGTATTTGATGGAAGTGGTGATGGTTTTTCATTGAGATATTGTCATTATTTATGTGATTATAATTTATGCTACAAAACAGGAACAAGAATTGATGCTGATGGCAGTGTTTATACCTGTATGGGGCAAAGAGGAAAGTTATGGATAAATGAATTAGAACCCATACAACATTCTATAACAATATTAGAAAAGGCTATTCAACTTAGTTGTAATAAAATAAAATTATGACAAAAAATTTTGTTGAACAAACTTTTTACATAATCAAACCGGAAGGATTAAAAAATGCAGCAGCAATAAAAGAAATAATACTAAATAATGATTTGAAGATAATTGAATCAAAACAATTACTGCTCAAAAAGGACATAATTAAAGTTTTATATTCCAACTTAAATAAGGATTTACTTGAAGCTCATTTCAAATTTATGTGTAACAAAATTAATGAGTTAGGAATTATTGAGGGACAAAATGCCGTTAAAAAATTCCTTGAAATTTCAGGAAAACATACAAATCCAGACCTTTGTTCTTCTGGGACTATTAGAAATATTTTCGGTGAAAAGATGAAATACAAAATAGGTCAAGCAATATATTATAAGAATGCTATCCATAGATCAAAAACTTTGTTAGAAGCAACTAGAGATATTGATATATTTCGAAAATTGCAACAACAAGAAATTGCAACATCTTAAATAAAAACACTTTATGAAATTATTATTGAACCTATTGTGAAAATAGTTGGCTTTGTACTTCCAGTTATAATTCTAGATAATTTGCCCTTTCCATAATTACAAATAGCAGTTAAATCATGTTGGAAAATCCTTTTGGATTCTCTCAGAAATAGGATATGTTCACCATTTTTAGTTGAAGCTTATCAATTTTCATTATTTATCATAACTGATAACTATTATTTTGTTTTATCTTTAACATTCGGTTATCATAAATGATAATTGGCATTTTTAAACCAAAAGCGTTAGCTTCTTAAAACCATAAATCAAGCTACAGTCTCACGCTTATTCGTTAAATAACCCACCCCCGGGACTCAGGTGGATAAACAATTAATTATATGAAAAATTTTATTTATTTAATTTTATTAATGGTCTTTATTTCTTCCTGCTCAGATTCCATTGATGAAGAAGGAAATTTAGACGATTTTACAAAAGATTCAGGCTCATTTATCGATGAGCGAGATAACCAAGAGTACAAATGGGTAAAAATTGGCGATCAGATTTGGATGGCTGAAAACCTGGCATTCATGCCTAGCATTCGAAGTATACATGATGGTTCTTCAAATACCGAAGCTCGATATTTTGTATATGATTATGAAGGCTCAAGCGTTGCAGAGGCGAAAGTAACAGAAAATTTTATTAGTTATGGGGTATTATACAATTGGTCAGCTGCAATAGCGGCTGTACCTAAAGGATGGCATTTACCAAGCGAATCCGAATGGGTAGAATTAAAGAAATTTATAAGCGATCTTGAGGGCAATGATTCAGAAGTTGGCAAATTCTTGAAGTCAAAATCGAGTTGGGAAGAAAACGGAAATGGTATAGATGAATATGGTTTTGCCGGCAAACCTGGAGGAATAAATTACGGACATACTTTTGGTGAAATAGGTTTATCAGGTAGTTGGTGGTCAACAACTCAATATGGTAACTACGCTTTTGTATGCCAACTATGGAGCGGTGATAATAATTTTTCTAACAACCATCTTCCAATTGATTTTGGTTTTAGTATTAGATGTATTAAAGATTAATTAGTTTAATTTGAACGTAAGCAAAGTTGACATTCAGTCTAATGATCTTTGAATTCTCATCATCCTATTTCCACATCAATTAATTCAGAAATTGTCACGTTAAGTGCAAGACTGATTTTATAAAGTGTGGAAATAGTTGGATTTGTTCTTCCAGCTTCAATTCGCGAAAGATTTGCCTTTTCAAAATTGCAGATTGCGGCCAAGTTTTGTTGAGAAATCCCTTTGGATTCCCTTAGAAACCGGATACGTTCACCAATTTTTTGTTGAAGCTGATTAATTTCCATTAGTTATCATATCTGACAACTAATATTTTGTTTTATATTTACAATCCGGTTATCATAAATGATAACAAATCGAAAACCAAAAGCGCTAGCTTCTTTGAGTAATCAAATCGAGTTGTAGTCCCACGCTTTTTAATAATTAACCCTGTCATTGGGATTATGGCAGACAAACATTCTACAAATTGAGGAAGTATTCATAAAATATCTTCTATCAATCAAATATTATTATAACCAGTAAACAAAATTTAAATCAAAATTTAACATGAAATCACAAAAAAGATTATTGGGAATACTTTTATTAATCCTTTGCATTAGTTGTCAAAAATTTAATGAGAATAGGATTGTTGCTAATGAATTTGGCAATGTTGATTCGACATTTATGGAACAATATATTCCCCCAAAAATAGAATTCAAATCAGGAATTTCGTTATCCGTGGATTTAGAAAAAGAACTTCTTTTATTTGAGTATTTTAATACTAAGTATGTAGATTTTCTTAATGACGTTCAATTTGTGCATGAGAAACTATACAACACCAATTTGTTTAACAATGGACATTCTGAAACATTTATTAAACATTTTAATAAATATAATGACATGCAAGCTGAGTCCACTAGTAGATACATTTATGAACAAGGTAAGATTAAAAATATAATATATGGCCATGATAATAATAACTCAACTTCTTTTTATTACGATAATAATAAGCTTGTTGAGATTGCGGATGATGGCTTATCAATTCCATTTGTTAAAACGGAAGCACATAAAAAAACATATGTCCCTTCAAGGAAACTCAATTGGGAAATGAAATTTGAATATTCCAGTAATCGTTTAATTTCCGTGTCTAAGACAGGAACCAGATTAACTGAGAAAGAAATTTATTATGAAGGAAAGACTAATAAGTCTTCGGAATATTATTTGAAAAAAGTTCGTAATCCAAGTTTTTTAGTGGACGGAAATCAGGAGATCTATGGATTTAAAGCTGGCAAAATACGAATACATGCCACATATAATGACAATGAGAAATATCCCAGACAATTTATAACATTTTCAAATGAAGGAGATTTGATAACCGCAAAACTTTTTGAGAGAATTTCGGGTTCTTCAATTGTAGAATATGAATTGCGACATGATTATAAAATTCAAGTTACCGGGGATAAAAAATTAGAACAGGTTACTAATACAGAAATAAATTCTTCAAAGCCGGGTTACGTTGATGACTTTAATTACGAATACATTTATTCTGGGAATGAGCTAATCGGGTACAAAATCTTTCACCGAAAATATGAGTATAGTGGCAAGAATAACAATAATATTAACATAGACTATGCTCTGGATGAATATTTTCAGAGGGTTGATTAAACATCCTTAAAATGATTATAATGGTTACCTTTTTAAAACAATTAATAAATCAATTCTTAATACGTACTAATATACAAAATGGCGAAGAACTAACTTCGTATTACTTTGTTTCGGAATAAACGAGCGATTATGAGGATAAGCCATATACCTTTTCACTCAGTTGTAATGACTCGCTTTCTTTTATTATTGAAGAGATTAAAAATCCGGGCTATTCCGCCTCAATTTAAAGCTTAGTAGAAGCGTTGAAACTAGCAATTTACGATGGTATTTTAGTTAGGTTCTAAATTCGACATTTGATTGTTGATGGTTGCATCATTTTGGAAACATCTCAAATGATATAGCCAAAGATCTTGCAACTTTTATGTTTGGGTATCTACCAACCTCATTTCAAAAGTCACATTCTGCTTGCTATGTTCTAATGGCATACTGGACGGGGTATTTTAAGGTACATTATTTATCCACACCAAATAGGCTAATATTTGGCCCATATTTCATCAGTAGGATCTGGCATTCTTTCACTTCTTTTTTGCTTTAGTACTTGATTAGTTTTTAGATATTCTTCAACTACCTCCCTAATAAAGTTAAGACCTTTATCGCCGTTAACAAGAGTTACAGGATGATTTCTAAAATTTTTATTAGGAGGTAACACAGGAACTTTTAATATTAAATAACCATTTTCCACATATTCATCAGCTGGCGCATTGTGTTCATTCACAATTTTTAAATTTTTTAGAATTGCATACAAAGTATTTCGTCCAAATCCTAAATTTAATTCTTTTGCCGCTTCATCAATTTTATAAACTTTAGCTACTTGTTTTGGTTTCGTTGAAAACATATATATTAATTTTAATTATAAATTGAAAGTTTTATACTGTTTAGTCCCGTGCCTTTTCTAACTGGTTTTCCATTTGGGTTGAACCATACGACAACCTTCAAAATGCTTGAGATAGCTGGCAATTTAACTTTCAGCAATTTCAATTTTCATCCTAATTCAGTTTCCAAATACGTTTTGAAATTTCTAAGTAAAGATTTTGTCGCTCATCGATATCTACTTTCTTGAAATCTGGGTGTGGTTTGAAAGGCAAATCCAGTCTCTTACACATATTTTTAAAATTGGGATTGCTTATATAGGTTAATGGACATAACGATTGAACCAGCAAATTTTCTTTTATGTAATGTTCAATTTTTTCTGAATAAGGTTTTGCACCAAAGGACTGATTAGTTCCTCGCGGCAAAAGCACAAGCCCCCCAATTCGGTTTCTGTAATTATCAAATTCGTGTTCCTGTATAAATTCATCCTTGTGCTCATCGAATTTATCAGCCCAAATATGTTCCACTTCAAAGGATCTACCATTTGGATTGTGGAAAAACTTCTCAAATCCATTGCTTGAACCGGCATTGATTTCAATAAATCCTGAAATTCTGGAAAGCAGAAATTTGATAAAATATTTGTTTTGACCATGCAAATTAAATTTCAACATTCCATCCATTTTTTCAGGCATTTCATCAAGTTTCGTCTTTAATATAAAATTGAGCTCTTCAACCGATTTATTTCTAATTTCTTTAACCAGAGAATACATGGTATAACGTATTGAACTGGAAGCAAACTTTCTGAAATTTACTGACCGTCGAACGACAAAAATCTCAATATAAGCAGCAACTATATTCATTTTTTCCATTACAATTTCTACTGAGTCATTAATAGATAGGGGAGCAAGAAACAACGGAAAACTCAAAGAAGATGCAATTCCCCAGCGATTTAAATAATATATGTGTTCAAGTTCCTTTGTGAAAATCTTTTCTCCAGTAATTATTTTCAGATATGCATTGTAGAAAAAACGGAATTTTTCATTTAATAAAAGTTCAAATTCCTCTGAAGAATCGTTTACAATTCCAACTTTAGGCAAATTATCTCTGAACCAACTATGAAAACGCGTACCAATTTTTTCAAAATCTTCGTTTGTTGAACCTGCCCTACCCGGACGGATGGTGTCGGCATACTGCGATCTTAACCATGCCTGAATAAATTTCTGGTCTTCATTCTTATCAAATTCGTGCAATTTTTGAATTGCCGTTTGCCAATACTCGTTGGCTTTTTGACGTTTCTTTCGGTCGTCGAATTTTGACAGAATAAATCCTTTCAACATTTCTGTTGGTGTGAGGTTGAGTCCTCTGTCGTTCATTGTTTCAAAAATGGTGTAGGCATTTTCGTCTGAATATGCAATTATCTCGACCAAAACCACTTTGTATTTTAGCCAATCCAAGAAAAATGGGAGGGCTCCATTTTTAAGTTCTTCTGGGAAAGCATTTTCAATATCCTCATATCGGTGAACCATGTTCAGTGTAGATTCATCGTCGTCTTCAACAATTTTATATTCACCTTTGGTAAAAAGTTGTTCCAGACATTCTAACCGTTCATCAACCTGAATATTAAAGGATTTTTTTCCAAATTTTTCAGAGAATATAAATGTTTCAATTTTCTCGGATAATCCCATTTCTTTTTGCAGGTTATTCAAATAAATCAAAAGCAAGGTTAATGAAGTAAGCCTTTGTTGTCCATCGATAATGCTCCTGTTTCCTTCTTTCTCACTAACTACAAATGGCCCGAGATAATATACATTGTATTTTTCCACATCAGCTCTTTGGTGTTCAGGTTTGTACTCGTTAAAAAATGCAGAAGTTAAATCGAATACCAATTGCTCAATATGCTTTTCTTCCCATTTATATTCACGTTGAAAGTAATCTACAGTGTACTTTTTATTGTCCAGCACTTCTTCCACAGAGCGGTCGTGGGCTTCTATTTTGTTGGTAATCTGACTCATTTTAATATTTGTTATTTATACTTTAATCTACCATTCAAAAAGAAAAATTCGTTTTAGATATTTTGATTCTTTCGTTCGTTAATCAAAAATAGAATCATCAAATCATCTTTAATAAATCACCAGCAAAAGACCAGTTCTCCGAAATACTTACATGCACAGTCTGGCCTTTTTTAATTTGTAGCAACACATCGTCCATTGTTTCATCAACTTCCACAAAAGTATCCAACATTAGAGAAGTGCCTTTTATATGGTATATATCATCAAAAATATATGCATTATTGGTTGGTGAATTACTAATTTCATCTTTAAGTTGAATAAACTGGGCGATTTCAGATTCCCCTGCTTCTATAAACTTATCACTTTGCATTAAAATATCCAATATTTGATCAAATGTGCCATGAATTTGCAGAACGGTGCAGTGTTTCTCTTTTAAGTCTTTAATTGAATTTTTTTTTTCGTCAATTGTAGAAGGAACAAAAATTTCTTTATAATACCACATACCTGAAATTATTGCAAGGTCTTCTTCAAAACGATTTGTCCAGTAAGCTAACATTCCGATGGGTAATTTCATATTTGGATTAAAATCTTAATTCCATTAACAACACTCTACCAATCACTAATTCAATTTTTCTATTTGCTCATCGACAAAATCAAAAAATGTATTCTCTTTAAGTGCCTGTTTTATTGTTTCGATTCGATCTTTTTTTTCGAGAGGTTTTATTCTTTCTTTAAGAATACTGTATTCATCATTCAATTTTATCTGTACCGAATCAATGTAAAATTCGATCCTTGAATCGCCTAGAAGGTGCGCTAGCTTTAATATTTCATTTTTAAAATCTTCTTTTCTTGTATGAGTATAGAATATTTGATATACAACTTTGCAGTTTTGTTTATTCAAGTAACAGGCAGATGCAACTCGGTGTAACAATTGATATTCAATTTCCTCAAATTGTGTTAAGTTAAATTCCTTATTCAAATAACCGGAAATGATATTTATCCAATGCTGCTGTACTTCATCTTTTCTTTTTGCTTTGTGATCTCTGCATAGAAATTCTACAGATTCATTCCATTTACTTTCAACGGCAATGGCAGTATTTTCAGAAATTAGCATAACGTCAGAATAAGACGAAGTTGCATTATTTATTGACTGCACAGGATATTCAAAACAAACATCACAATCCTCTTTCATTAATTCGGTTAAAATACGATTCTTAATATTTTTCCAATAATCTATTGTAGGGATGATTGAGCAAGTGAGTTTTGAAAAGTGTTCGTTATTTCCAAGTTCAATAATTTGGCTCATTTTCATTCCGTGCGGATTACCTAATGCATATTTCATAATAGTTTTTTTGAATTTATTTTACAACTTCCAATTTTCTATTTCCATAATTGTTCGTTTCACCCGAAACCCAAAAATCATAGCTGATATATCTCTTTAATTCTATTTGGAATTTGAAGTTTGAAGTTTGATAATTACTTAATTAAGAAAGTATTGAATAAATGAACTTAGAGTACTCTTTACTTCTTCCCTTTTGTACGCGGTATTTATATACATCGGGTGGTAGAAATGATTATCAACCATATCACTTTTTAAATACATAAAATTCGAGGATTTTACATTTTCAAAAATATTTTCAGCAAATGATTTGTTTATATTTAAATATTCCCATCTCCAGGCAAGAAAAACAGGTTTATTCTGAAAAGCATCAATTACTTCGTTCACTTTCGGGTATAAATAAACAGAATCGTTTTGTTGAGCTAATTGTTTGGCGATTGGAATGTTTTTATGTCTAATATTAAACAAATTAAACACTTGAATAACACCATTTAATTCAATCTGGTTGCTTGTGTAATAACCATTAAAAATTCTTTCAATAAATCCCATGGTAGAATCTGATTTAAACTCAAACCAGCTGTTCTGATCGCTTTCTAAAACCAGTTTATTTTCATTAAGCAAATACCATACATCATTACTGATCGCTTTTTCAGGAAAAGCGCTTCCAGGATTTTTCATTACAATTGAGCCTATTAAATTCCAACTGTTTCCAAATTGGAGAAACGTTTTTGTGCGATATTCAACACCATTCTCCACAACAAATTCTGCATAAACTTTCATTTGATTATTTTTATTTAAGGGTTAAATTATTTCGGTTCCGTTACCATGCTTAATTCACCTTCGTCTGTCTGGTATTCTTTGTTGCTAACTTCCCCAACCCTTACCTGCCCGTTCATCAGCATGGGTAAAAGCCAGTCGCGGAGGGTGGTGAGGCGGTGGTTTTCTTTTTGGATTTTATCAAGTTTTTCTAAAATTGGTAACATAATATTTGTGAAGCTGTTTATCATTTTTAATTGTGGTAAAACAACTTTACACTCTTTTAATGTACTATGCCTAATTCCTTTATGAATACTCCCTGCTGAAGCATTTTTCGTATAAGCCTTAATGTAATCACTGGATAAGAACATATATAAGAATTCTGAAGTTACCTTATTGTAATCCGGTCTTATCATAAAAACAGATTCATTAATATTCCAATTTTTTGGTTTTTCACTTAACAGGTATGTAGTTCCAACTGGTTCAATACTCGTGAATAAAATATCACCCTTTTCTAAATCTGACCTTTTATCTATAATTTTTAATGATTCATCGCTAATTCTATCGCATTTTTCATTAAGTATTATCCTTCCTTGCTCAATATTCTTAATTGTAACATAATAATTTTCACCCTCTCCTAAAACAAAGTTATCCCTTGGATTTAATCCAGTACCTGTTTTTTCAACTATGTCTTTCAAATAACAAAATCTCCACCCCTCAGGAATCTCCCGTATCAATTCTTTATTAAAAACCATTTTACCTCCGCTGCTTTTGTATGGTTTGCCATTTGCATCAGGGAAATCGAATTGCACAAACCAGTAATCGTAAAGCAATTTTGCCATTTGCTCTAACTCGCGGTTGATGCGGTTGTTGAGTTTAATTTTATCGTCGATATTAGAAAGAAGATATGATACATTATTTTGAGTTCTTAAATCAGGTAAATAAACTTTAATGCCATCCATTAATTTTGTGTTTAACGATGGCATTGTAGCACCTACTGAAATATTTAGCATCATTTTTTTAAAATGCTCCTGTCTGAAATAAAAGTTCAAATATCTTGGATTTACCTTTGAATTCGCTCTTACACAAATACATCGACCTGAAAACATCCAACCATCTTCATTCTTCGAAACGTATGTGCATCTGTCAATTGAACCAACCCTGCTAAATACAATATCTCCTTCTTTTAAAACATATTTTGACAACCTTTCTTTATCCTCATCGCTGACTTTAGGTAGATTTTCCAAAAGAAATTCTTCAATTCCAAGATGTTCAACAGTAACCATGGGAGTCCCAAATTCAACATAATCACTTTCATGCAGCTGACTACCAAAAGGTCCAGTTTGAGATTTTGCAATTTCCCATAAAAAGTACTCTTTTAGTTTATTCATACTTCACCCCTTCCAACTGTTTTTGAATTTCCATTTCCAGCGTTTTCGATTCTGTAAAAAGCTGCTTTAATGTGCCTTTGTGTTTGTCTAATTGGGCGGTAAATTCTTTGGGTGTAATATCAGTGTATTCAATTTTTACATCGAAATATTGCCCGGCGCTAAACGAGTAGTTTTTCTCTTTAATCTCATCGTAGGTGACCGTTACCGAGAAATCGTCGCGGGCTTCGCACCGGTTAAATACGTCAATAATCTGTTGTTCCTCCATTGCAGAAAGTACTGTTTTCTGGCTTTTCCCTTCTTTTATTTTTTTTCCTAATTTCGAGGCGTCGAGCAGCACCACTTTCCCTTCGGTATTGGTTTTATCGATAAACAGAATGGAAACATTGGTTCCGGTGGAGGCAAAAATATTGCTTGGCATACTTACTACTCCACCCAGCATTTTTTTATCCACCAGTTTTTCGCGTATCTTTTTTTCAATACCACTCTGCGCAGTTAAAAAACCCGTGGGAACAACTACCGCAGCTTTTCCATTGGGTTTCAGGGAGTACATAATATGCTGGATAAAAAGCAGGTAAATGGCCATGCTTTCCTTTTTTGCTTTGGCAATTTTTGGTATTCCTGCAAAAAAACGTTTCTGGTTGCTGTCGGTATCCAAATCGTCGCGGTACTCGCTAAAATCGAGTTTAAACGGTGGATTGGAAACAATATAGTCGAATTGTTTTATGAGGCCATTATCCTTATGATATGGAGCCTGAATAGTATTTCCCTGAATAATGTTCTGGATAGAATGTACCAGATTATTCAAAATAAGGTTCAGCCGCAACATGGTTGACGACTTTTGCGAAATATCCTGTGAGAAAATGCTGCAACGGTCTTCTCCAATCTGGTGGGCAAGGCTCATTAACAATGTACCCGAACCCGCACTGGGATCATAACAGGTAACATTGCTGGGATTACCTTTTACCAGAATTTCAGCCATAATTTTTGCCACGGCGTGAGGGGTGTAATATTCCGCATATTTACCGCCACTATCGGAGTTGTAATCTTTAATCAGGTACTCAAACATATTGGCAAAAAAGTCGTACTTCTGCTTAAAAATTCCCTCAAAACTAAAATTCACCAAAGGATTTACCAAAGCACGGCAAAAGTTATCTCGTTCCGATGCATCGGTAATAAAATTACTTAATTCGTCGAACAGTTTTATCTGAGCGCCACCGGCAGTTTTTACAGAGAAAATATCGTTGTTGTAAATGGCAATATCACGCAAGGTATCGTCAAACAATTTGGCAAATTCTTCACGATTCTGGTTGTTGTACAAATACGAAATCAGGTGTTCGCGTTTTAACCGTGCCGTGTTGGGCGGGAGACTGAATAGCAATATTTCGTATTCTTCATCCGAAAGGTTTTGCAGGGCTTCTTCCCAGTTTTCAGCATTGGCAATATTTTCGTCAATTTTCTTTATTTCGTGGGTAAACTTATCGTTCAAAAACTTGTACAAAAACGTTTGTACAATAATTTTAAATTCGTTGCCATCGTTTCCCAAACCGTATTGTGCGCAAACCGATTTCAGGTTATCAATCAGTTGTTGTGTTTTTTGTTTAAAATCTAAGGTTACCATTAAGCTACTCCGTTAAACTCGTTAATATATTCCTTCACCACATTGGCATTAATGTACCGGGCTGTATCCAGGTCGAGCCGGTTTGTGTTTTCTCCCAGTTTTATTTTATTGAATTCTTCCATTACAATCTGTCTTACCAATCCTTCAAAATACCCATCGTTGTTGAGTACCGATTCATTTAATACCACTTTTTCATCGGTTCTTTCTTTTACATTCATTAGTGCGGAATGAATAGCAGATTCCCTTTTATCTAATGTTCCTTTTTCTACCAACCGTTTATGCAGGCGGGCGTATTTTTTATCACTCCTGTATTTTTCAGCCAACAAATTGTTTTTACGGTTCAATTCAGTGATTTTATCATGAATTTGCCGCAACGCCATCATATTGGTTTTCATCTCTTCCTGTGTCACTTCGTCAAGGTTCGTCTTTTTAAACAGGCGTTTTAACTCTTCGTAAAGCGTAATAAACTCCGGATCTTTTTTATCGAAATTACCTGCCATGGCTTCGCGTGTTTTACGCAACTGGTCTTTGAGTTCGTCAGCCAGTTTCATCTCCTCTTCCGATACTTTTTTGAAGAGAAAAATTACATTTTCCAGCGCTTCGTTCAGCAAGTTGGTGGTTTCAGGTTCGCCTTCCACCGCCTCCTTTAAATTCAATAAATCAATGTGGCGTGTTACTTCGTTCAGCAACTGCCCAAACTTACGAAAATCAACTTTCTCCAACAATTCATAATGGCCAATCATACGAATGGCATTGAATAAATTCCGGATGGTTTCCAATGCTTTTTTCAGAATGTATAATTGTTTTTTATCCTGAATCAGGCTGATTTGCTGTGAAAATACCTCCCCATTTTCAACATTAAAATGAAAGAGAATTTCCTGTGCAACTTCCAACTCCTCAATAATTTCTTCTTTCGATTTAAAGAGGTCGGAGTATTTGTCCATTTCATCGCCCAGTTGTTCCTGTAATTCTTCGAAATAGGCTTTGTTTGCAGCATCAAACTCTTTGCGGATATCGGCAAAATCAACAACAAAACCATACCTGAAATTTTTGTAAGGACGGTTAACCCTGGTTAGTGTTTGCAGCAGGTTGTGTTCCTTCACTATTCTGCCCATGTATAGTTTTTTCAGTCGCGGCGAATCAAATCCGGTTAAAAGCATGTTAAATACAAACACAATATCGAAATCACCTTTTTTGAATGCTTTAATATCAGTTTTTCGTTCATCTTTTGTTCCAATGTCATGCAGAATAATTGTGGCATTCCATTTTTTTGCATATCCCTGATTTGGGTCAGCAGCCAGATTTTCTATTTCTTCGCCTTCGAACTGAATTACCGATTTTTGAATCTGTTCAATTTGGCTGAACATTTCCTTTGCCTGTTCCGAACTGTGGCAAACTACCATCGCACCAATTGAATTATCGCCAAAACGAATTCGGGATTTTTGAAGGTCTTCAAGAATATATTCCAACATGGGAGCTACAAACTTTGGATGGGCATAAATTAATTTCCTGTTGCCCGCACCTTTTAAAATCTCAATCTCCTTTAAGGTTTTTTCAAGCAATATTTTGTAGTTGGTTTCAATCCCTTCGCGAATTAAACGCAAAGTGTAACCGTCTTTAATCGACGAATTGTAATAATATTTATGAATGTATTCGCCAAAAATATCGCGGCTTCTTCTGTCGGAAGCAATTAGGGGAGTGCCGGTTAAGCCTATTAAAATGGCGTTTCTGTCAGAAGTTATCAAATTCGCCAGAAAACTTCCCTGTGGGTTGTAACTCCGGTGTACTTCATCTAAAAAATAGATGCGTTGAATATTAGTATTGTAGTCGTTGCTTGCTGAAACATGCGAATCGTCACTGAATTTCTGAATATTGACAACCGTAATTTCAGGTTCCCCTTTTACATTCTGAACTGCTTTTTTTGAACGAATATCTTTTACAAACTCATTTTTAGAATCTACAGAATGTGCCTTTAAACCGCGAATTGTAAATTCGTTCATGGCTTGCGTCATCAGGTCGAGCCGGTCAACAATAAAATAGAATTTGGGAACTATCCCTTTTGTGTGAAAATAATCGGTGAGGTGTTTTACGTTATAATACGCAAGCGCTGTTTTGCCACTTCCCTGCGTGTGCCAGATTATACCTTTGCGAACCCCGTTATTGAAACTGTTTTCAATTGCCTTTGTAGCAAATATTTGCGGATAGCGCATGATATGTTTCCGGATTTCTCCTTCTTCCTGAATGTAGGCAATTCCATATTTCAACAAAAACTTTAAACGTTCTGGCTGAAAAAGAGAGGTTAGTATTCGGTTGCAGGGTGTTTTCGGGTCTTTGTTGGTTAGAAATTCAGGTGAATATTTTATGGTGTTGAGGTTATTGTCTTTTAAAACGAAATTTTCTGTTTCGTCATTTTCTGGTTCTAGCAGGGCATCCAAATTAAATAGTTCTTCCTCCCTGAAATAATTAAAACTGGCTTTTTTATAGGTAGTGGAGGAATAGAACGAACCCTGAATCGGCTCAATATCGTTTTCGTCGTATTCCATATTATTGGTGAAAACAAGAAGCTGCGATATATTTATAAACCTGCGAAATTTTTTGTTTTGAAACCGGCGGTCAATACGGTTTCTTTCATCTAAAATCCCTTCGCGGTTGTTTGGCTTTTTAACTTCGATAAAAGCCAGTGGCATTCCGTTAATCAATAAAGTAATGTCTGGCCTGAATTCCTCGTCGCCATTTTTGCAAGTAAGTTCAGTTACCACATGAAAACTGTTGTTGTTGAAATCCTGGGTGTCGAGTATTTTTATTCCTGAAGTGCCAATTAACCGGTTGTAAAATGCTTTTCCCAAATCTTCAAAGTCCAGTTCCAGTTTTATGTCTTCCAGTAATCTTTGCACCTGTTCATCCTCAATATCATCGTTTATCCGCTGAATGCTGGTTTTAAAAATGTCTGTAAAAATGTTGGTATCGAAATCCCACACAGTATTTTTTAAGGAAATATATTTATACCCCAGTCTCGATAAATGTAATAAAGCGGGGATTTTTACTCGTGTGTCTTCGTTAAAAGCCATGTTCGGAATATGGTTGTTTATATAGGTTTTTTATGATAATTCCAAATGTACTAATTATGTTGTAAAACCGAATGTTTGATAAAATTTTTATACCACAAAAATCTTCCATTGATAAAAATTACAATGTGGGAATTTCAAGTACGAAGAAGATTGTATTGGTCGGATACCGTCATTATACTCTTCGCGCTGCTATTAAAATTGGGTCTTGCCGACCGCTCAGAGTCCTATTCATTACCTGCTGGTTTTTTATTAATTTCAAATAATAAACAATTATATTTTGCTTAATAATTTTGTTATCCTATAATTCTTCATCAATATCAAAATTAATTGCATTGGCGTATTCTGATAAATCAATTGCTGCAACTGTTCCAATTGATTGTTGTAAATACCTAGTTAACTGAAGAAAAAACGTAACTAGAGAATTGTATTTAAAACTAAATTCAACCGAATTCAAAGCCCTTTTATTATAGTAATCCCAAAGCTTCTCATTATTATCAAGTGTTCCTAATGTATCATTTAAAGTATCAGCAGATTTGTAGTCAACCGTAAAACTTTTAGCATTAACTGCACAACCGATTTCTAATGATTTTAATCCTTTTAGGGATTTAATGTGCTTCTCAACTATTGAGTCCTTTATTGTTGTTTCAAGTGCTAAAATTCCTCCTAAAATTTGAGTTAAACTCCTTGGTGAGTGTTTACGTCCTCTATCGATTATGCTAGCAGAAGTTCGTTCTAGTTTTCTTACACTTTCAACCTTATTTCCTGCATAAAGTATATATTTTTTATTTAGCTCAGGCTTTACTTCAAAAACAGCATAAACACCTTCTGCTGGTATATACTTTATACCATTTTGATTAAATACAAAAGGAGTATATGTTTGATCATAAATAACTAGATCAATTTGATCACTTGTTTGTCCTTTTGAATCAATTATTATTGCTTTATCCACATAGTAGCGGCTAGGCAGATACTTTCGTAACCAATCAATCCAAATATCTTCAAATGAATCCCCTTTTGTCCCAGAATGTTTTATTGACTCTCGATTAGTTTCCATCTGACTAATCATTTGTTTTTGAAGGCCTTTAAACAAATTCTTTAAGTTTATCTCGTTACTCATATTTTTGCAGTATATTTTTTTCAAAGAAATAAACATCCTTTAGAAAGGATATTTTTGTAATGCTTGAAATCATCAATATTGGGTTAGGATTATTAATTTTCACATCATCACTAATTTCCTTCATTGCGTTTAAGTCGGTTAAACTTGGACTTGTACTACCATTTGGATGAGAATGCCATTCTCCTAAGTAATTGATTTTTCCATTTGTTTCTTCGTGTATCGCAGATAATCTTTTATTCAGTGATCCTGGGTGTCTAACAAAAACCGTTTTCCCATTTTTATAACTATCTGGAATTAGAATATCTGTTATAATGATATTATTACCTGATTTATAACCGATAAAAACACCTCCATATTCATTTGGGTAGTAATGCGTCAATATTTTCTTAATTGTTAAAAGGGCTTTTCTCGAAATATGTAATGAACTTTTCGAATTGCTGCAATTATAGAATTCAAATTCATCAATATTTATCATTAATGAGTTTTCAAAATTAGGTGTGATAATAAACGTTTCATGACTACCTCTTTTTAGAAACCTATCATTTACCACTTTAAGTCCTAAATTAAGCAATGCATTAATGTCATTGAAATTTGCCTCAAAAGTAGGATGTCCACAGCCAGTTCCTTCATAGAAAGAAGGAGGATCATTTTCTATTAAATCAAAGATAGTTTTAGCCTGCTGAGTCAAGTTCTTACCAGAAATAGAAACAAATGATTTTGCATGGTTTGTAATCGCAAAACTAAAAACTTGACCTTTGAAATCAATTTTGTCGATTATATATGTTACCTCTGGATCCGTTGAACAATCAAAAATAATATCAATATTTTTATTGAAAACATCCTTAACTCTTTCTAAATCATAGTCATTTAATTTGACTGGAATTGAATTAATTTTTACAAAAGGAGAGATTGTAAGAAGCTTTTTTGATAAACTATCTGTCTTGTAGTAAATCATGTTGTTTATGTCATAATTTGCTCTACATAAATTACCGCCCTTGATAGTATCAAAATCTTCAAGAATCAAATTCTTTAATCCACTTCGAACTAATATTTCAGCTAATGAACTTCCTAATGCCCCACATCCGATGATTAAAATTTTTGAATCAGTTATTTCTTTAGCCAACTTTCCTCTTCCAAAAAATCTATTGTAATCTAAATTTTCAGTACTTCCCCAATTAATGCGTTTATTATTTAATTCAGTCACAAATCTTTTTCCAGAGATACTCTGTTGATTTTTTGGAATTCTTGTATAATCTATTGGAATATTATTTTTTGAAATTCTAATTAAATCCCAGTGTTCTTCATAAGATTCTTTGTTAGGTATTTTGTACCCAAGTATAAGAAATAGGCTATTTTCATAGTAATAGTTTTTGCCAAATTCGCGCCGTAAACCGTTAAGTAAAAATTCAACAAACTCTGGTTTTAAATATGTTTCAAGATCATCCCAGTACTCAATTCCTTTTCTTCCAGGTGCTTTTTTATTTAGAGGTTCTTCTTCAATGAAATAAAAAAGTCCTTTTCTGCATGCCCTACTTTTAAGAGTTTTAAGAAATGTTTCTGACCAATTATCAGCATCTTTTTCATTGAATCCAAGTCTAAATAGTTTTTTAACGGGGAACTTCGTTTCTCCTATTTTTTCATCAGAAAAGACTGAATACGAAAATGAACCAAATACATGTTTCTTAAAGTTATTTTTTATGTTAGTGAAATATAACTTATTTATGCATTTTTGTTCTGTTTGATGAATTAAATATGCGTAATTGTCATCTTCCCTTTTTAGAATATAATAATCTCTAATCCATTGTTTTAAACAACGTAACTCATATATGAATTTTCGGTTGAGATCATCATCTTTGTCTGGATGAAAACAAACTGAACCATCTAAGTTTATATGGTTAAACCCAATTAGGCTTTTGTTTCTAAATTTAATTGAGATATTATCAGAGTTAGGATTTGTTAAAGGATAATGCAATGGAATATTTATCTCAAACTGTAAAACTTCATTTAAATACCGTACTTTAATTTTTCCAGAATAATAGTTCTCAATCTTAATAAGATTTTCAACTATTTCTATATCGCCTTCCTTTTTAATAAGGGCGTGAAAATTATTAATCGTATTATTCTCTTCCTTCAATTTCTCCAAATTTACTTGTACTTAATACAGACGCTGTAGTTTTGCTTGCTGATTCAGAGTTTTCATCATCATATTCTTCGTTTATTGGGAAATACTCCTTTATCTTATCCGAATCTTCATCAATTTCTTTGATTGTTTTCTTCATGTCTTTTTTTGTCTCTGATTTTGCGGTATCACTCATAGAATCAGAAACGATGTTACTCGAATTGGCTGGATCCACTAGAGCATTTTCCGTAATATTATCAACAATATAATTCATTACCATTTTAACTTTCTCCCACAATCCAACTGGTATCTCTTCTGCATTATCAAACGCTTCTTTTGTGTACAATTCCATCATAAAAGATTTGATTAGTTTGCCACCATTTTTATTCTTTCTTTCTGTTTTCCATATTTTAAGAAGTTTGGCGACTTTTCTCTCATGAGTTCTTTCGGATCCACTCAATAAGTCAATGTGTTTTTTGATGTTAGTTTTAATTCGAGTCTTATTATCGTCAATCTCTTTATTTGATCTATTGGGAGGGTATATATACAGACTTAAATCAGTAGATGTGTTAGTATAGTCATTATGATTTGGTCTTTCCCTGCCGGGAACAACATCCATGTCAAACTCATCTCCTTCAATGTGAAATTTTAGCCCAACAGATACTTTTTGTTTCCTTACGTCATCTTTTGTAATATCATCATCTTCTTCAGTATATTCATCTCTTAGGTACTTATATACATCCTCGAACATATCCTTCAAATTTTCATATCCTTTTTCATCATTTTTCGTCTTCTTTTTAAATGGAATACAACAATCAATATCAAATTTGGTATTTATGGCTGTCTTTTTTGCATATGAACCAGAATCAATACAATTAGATGCTTTTGAGTCGGAGAACTTCTCATTTAATGCATTTTTAACAGCATTCTTCTTAGCTATAAATTTATCAAGTTTTTCAACTCTATTTATATCGTGATTATCAAGAGATTTTTGCAAATGTTCATTTCTATTTGTTGCCATAATTCTATTTGTTTTAATTAGTTTTTTATATCATTATTTCGATTCAGATCAATTATCAACATATTAGTACGCTGTCTACTTTTAGCTTGCAGGTAACATTTGTCTATCTCAAAACATTGGGTTATGTTTTTGTTGTATAGTTGGGTTATTCTCTTATTTTGCAGGTATAACATAACCATAGTATCAAAGCAAGATAAAAATCTCTTTCTAAGTAAATCATTTACAAAATGATAATGATGCAGAAGTAATATTCGAGGTACGAACTTCAATCCTTAGTTTTTAGGTGTCTAAATATAACATAATTTAGCTTCAATAACATAATCAAAAGATAAAAAGGGTAGCCCAATATTGCATTCTCAAAGTAAAAATCTGATTTACTTATGGGTAGATTAATAAATTGATTTGGCAGTAAATCACTCCCCTGCAAGCATTCTAAGGCCTTTCAACGACATGCTTTAAATTGTATAGTAGTTTGGTGTTGTGCAACAACTAGAGCTTAGTTCGGCTTATTTGTAGTCTTTCTATTTAATAAATGGTTATTAAAAAGTATTCATTCCAAGTGCCTTTTAATTATTTTCACCATATATTTGATTGAATGAAAACGCCCAGTGTAATATCAGCCACTAACCAATTCCTTAAATATCTGAATCCTCTGGATATTAAAATGCTGGATATAATTTTGGATGACGATGCAACTTATTTCGGAACCACTAAAGCAATTTTCTTTGAACGACTTAAATACATCTTCAATCAGCATAAATTATCACATGACATTAAAGATCCGGAAATAAAGCAGCATAAAAAATACTCTAATGTTTTTAAATTGAAACTTTATGCTTTGTCCAAAAATATCAAATTCATCATTGAAGTAAAAGATGGAAGAATTCAGCGTATTTTTAACAACAAGGAGGTATCATCTGCAGAGGAATCTGATATGATTTCTCCGTACGATATGGTATTTGGTGATGATGAAAAACCTGGATTTAAACCGACATATGAATATCTATTAAATTTGTTTGATTGCGAGAAAGCAATCCAGGAATTGGAATCCAATCAACCAAAGGAATTCACCAGTAGTGATTTAAATATATGGACTAAAAAGCACAAATTGCTGTTTGATTATACCGGGCGACATTTTAAGTATTTTAAATTCAAACCATTCAGGGATTTGTATTTAGGTATTAAATATTTGCAAGAGAATTTAAAGCATATTGACAAAGTAATTGAGGCATTAAATTTATTTGATGATTCAGATATTGAAAGTATTCTGACTTGGTTAAACAAATATGAAAGATTGGCCTTTTGCCAGGTGTCAAGTTTTGATCAGATGTTTTATCATATTGATTTTGATAAGCAAGTAATTCAGTACGAAAGAAATTCAAATATCTTCTTTACCGGTGAGGATTTTTTTACGCTTATCCGGTTTAATCTAATTTATCATCAGTACAATGATACAACCAGCATTATCAATGAACAATGAACTTTCCGAAGAAAATAGCAGCTTACTATAAACTTCTTAAACGTATTACCCTGATTTATTTTTTGGGTAGATTGAAATTTATTGATTTTGGAATAAATCATTCTTTTAAATCATTTTAAGCTTTTGTTAAGTTACGTTTATTGATATTTTGACCGTTTCGTCATTCTAAATTAATCAGGAATTAGACGGATTAATATGTAAGTGGAGAATAACTTTAAAGAATATGTCAGGTATACTACAAATTCTGTATTTCTATTTTTGATTTTTCTATAGTAAGTAATTTTTAAGAATATGTTGTATAGAATTCGGATTGATACTTTAACGTAAATGTGGTTATTAATTTGTAGGTAAAACCGAATGATTTTTCTAATTTTACTCGTGGAAGTTCTTTGTGCATAATGCAATTTGGAGGTGTAGAATTCGGGAGTTTGAAATTTACTTCGCATCTATGATATTGATATTGAGGTTTATACAATAAAGGTTCAAGCCCAGGTGGGCCCACAGAAAATCAAGCAGTTACAAAAAAATGTAGCTGCTTTTTTTATAACTTGATTCTAATTAAAAATATCATTCATTTTAA
>Ga0116152_10000996_pt1 | contig 23314 bp, 22 predicted proteins | sample AD_UKC119_MetaG_FD_89894 | JGI IMG/M metagenome (GOLD analysis project Ga0116152, IMG submission 89894) | Active sludge microbial communities of municipal wastewater-treating anaerobic digesters from Hong Kong - AD_UKC119_MetaG | ecosystem: Engineered > Bioreactor > Anaerobic > Digestate...
AGTTGTACTCGATCACCCTGGGCGTGCCGTCGGCGCTGATCATCAGCCCGGCGTACAGGAAGCCGGTGTAGGGCAGGCCCTCGGCGGCCATGCCGCGGATCGTTGGCATGATGACCTCGGCCATCACCCGTTCGTACACGGCATCGGTGACCACGGGGGCGGGTGAGTAGGCGCCCATGCCGCCGGTGTTGAGACCGGTGTCGCCGTCGCCGACGCGCTTGTGGTCCTGGCTGGTCGCCATCGGCAACACGTGTTCGCCGTCGGCCATCACGATAAAGCTGGCCTCTTCGCCATCGAGGAACTCCTCGATCACCACGCGGTGACCGGCCTCGCCGAAGGCATTGCCGGCCAGCATGTCGCGCACCGCCGCCTCGGCGGTCGCCAGGTCCATCGCGACGATCACGCCCTTGCCGGCGGCCAGTCCGTCGGCCTTGACCACGATCGGCGCGCCTTTGTCGCGCAGGTAGGCCAGTGCCGGTTCGGTCGCGGTGAAGGTGGCGTAGTCAGCGGTGGGGATACGGTGGCGGGCGAGAAAGTCCTTGGTAAACGACTTCGAACCCTCGAGCTGCGCGGCGCCCCTGCCGGGGCCGAAACACTTCAGGCCGGCGGCCTGGAACGCATCGACCACACCCAGCACCAGCGGCACCTCGGGGCCGACGATGGTCAGGCCGACCGCGTTGTCACGGGCGAAATCGACCAGCGCAGCGATGTCTTCGACGCCGATGGCGACGTTGTGCAGCTTGGGCTCGCGCGCGGTGCCGGCGTTGCCCGGGGCGACGAACACGGTGTCAGCGAGGGGGGATTGGGCGGCCTTCCAGGCCAGGGCATGTTCGCGGCCACCGCCGCCGATCACCAGGATGTTCATGCGCGTTGTCATTTGCCGTTGGGAAATGTTGGGGGCGCTTATTCTACCTGCTTGTGCGAGCGGGTGGGTGTGGGACGGCTAGGGGTTCCGCGGGATGAGGAATCGGCCAGAGGCTGGCCTCCTACAACCCGGCTCCTCGCCGCAGGAGGCCGGCCCTTTCGCCGATCGACCGCTATTCGGCCGAGATCACGCCACGCTGGCTCGCCTCGTAGAAGCGGATGATGTGGCGTACCTCGTCGGAATCGGCGCTCTCCTTGAGCTGCGCCAGGGCGTCGCCGGTGCGCAGGCCGCTGAGCATCAGGACCTTGTAGGCGGCCTTGATGGTGCTGCGCTGTGCCTGGTTGAAGCCGCCGCGGCGCAGGCCGACGACATTCAGGCCGACAAAGCGTGCGGCCTGGCCGTTGACCGTGACGTAGGGCGGCACATCCTGACGCACGCCGGTCAGCCCGGCCACCATCGCGTAGTCACCGATACGCGCAAACTGGTGCACGGCGACGTGCCCGGAAAGGAAGGTGCGGTTGCCGAGTTCGACATGCCCGGCCAGCGTGGCCGCGTTGGCGAAGATGTTGTTGTTGCCAACCACGCAGTCGTGCCCGATGTGGCTATAGGCCATCAGGAAGTTCTGGTTGCCGATCACGGTGCCGTGGTCAGCCTTGATACCGTGGCTGATGTTCACGTATTCCTTGAAATGATTGCCGTCGCCGATGACGAGCGGTTTGGCCCTGTCCGGCGTGTAGCTCAGGTCCTGTGGCACGCTGCCAATGGTCGCGGCGTGACACACCGTGTTGTTCCGCCCCATCTGCGTGTGCCCGTAGATGCGTACATGGCTCTCGATGATGCAACCCTCGCCGATTACGGCGCCGGCCTCGACAATGCTGAACGGCCCGATGCGGACGCTCGGGTGCAGGTCGGCGCCGTCTTCGATGATGGCGCTGGGGTGGATCTGGGTCATGGAGTCTGGTTACCGGTGGTGCGGGATCGCGGCAGTTTAGCAATCGTCCGGCGAGACATGCACGCGCGTCGCCGGTATCCCGAGCGGGCTACCGTTCGCCGGGTTCCTCCGGCATCTGCATCAACTCCGCCTTCTCCAGCACCCGGCCGATCTTGCGGCTGGTGCGGATCAGGCGCGAGAGCTCGGCGAGCCCTGGGCGTTCGCCTGCCGCAATACGGCTTTCCCAGCCGTCGAGTTCAGACTCCAGGTAGTTCAGCAGTTTCATCGAGCAGCCGTCGCACGGGCCGTTGCAGATCTGCGCCTCCGGCCGGTCGAACGGGAAGGCGGTACGGATCTGCACGATCAGTTGCTGCATGGCTGTCGTGGTGTCGGGTTTCATGGGCCGGGTTTGGACTGTGGTGCTGCGACTATTCTAGCCCGCCGGCCCTGTGATTCGGCCCTGCCGGTTCGGGCCACCGGCAAAGTGCCCACCCTGGGTTATGCTTTCGTATGCCCGTCTTGTGACAGTCCGGAAGGAAAGCCGCATGTCCGAAACCGATGCCCTGGCCCTGGTGGATGCCTATCTCGGCGCCGTCGCAAAGCGCGATTTCGATACGGCCCGTCGCTACCTGAGTGACACCGATTTCCGTTACGTCAGCCCGATCGGCAGATACGACGACGCGGATGTGTTTATCCGCAATATCGAGCGCATCGGTCCGATCCTGGTCAAGATGGAGACGCGCTTTTGCAGCGCGCAGGGCTCGCAGGTCTGCCATTTTCTCGATGTGACGGTGTCGATCGCCGAGTACATCACCTACCGCAGTGCGCAGCTGACCGAGGTGGCTGACGGCCGCATCACGCGCATGGAGGTGATCTTCGACGCCAGCGACTACCAGCGGATGTTCGGTGAATGACGGTGGGTGGTTTGGTGGTGGCGTACCGGGCCGCGCGTTCCTGAGGGCGATCCCTCGCGATGGATGAGTTCGAGCAGCAGCTCTACACCTGGCTGGCGCTGATCCCGGCCGGCCGCGTGGTCAGCTATGGTCAGCTGGCGCAGCTGATCGGCAGGCCGAACGGGGCGCGTTGGGTGGGGCGCAGGCTCAGCGTGTTGCCGGCGGGTTCGTCGCTGCCGTGGCACCGTGTGCTGAATGCGCGGGGCTGCTCCAGCCTGCCGCTCGACAAGGGTGGTTCGAATCGGCAGCTGCGCCTGCTGCAACGCGAGGGCGTGCTGGTGGTCGACGGGCGGGTGTCGCTCGCGCGGTACCGCTGGCGGCCCTTGGACGGCTGAGCTTCTGATCCCCCTCACCCCGGCCCTCTCCCCAGGGGGGCGAGGGGGAGATAGGGCGAGTCCCCCTCACCCCAGTCCTCTCCCCCAGGGGGGGCGAGGGGAAAAGAGCATTGGTGGCATGAGCACCCTCTCCCTCAGGGAGAGGGTCGGGGTGAGGGGATCAATCCCTCCCGGTCAGTGCCTGAAATGCCGCATCCCGGTAAACACCATCGCCATGCCATGTTCGTTGGCTGCGGCGATCACCTCTTCATCGCGCATCGAGCCGCCCGGCTGGATCACTGCGGCGATGCCGGCGGCGGCGGCGCTGTCGATGCCGTCGCGGAACGGGAAGAAGGCATCCGATGCCATCACCGAGCCGCGCACCTCGAGCCCTGCGTGTTCGGCCTTGATCGCGGCGATACGCGCGGAGTTGATGCGGCTCATCTGCCCGGCGCCCACACCGATGGTCATGCCGTCGCGGCAGTACACGATGGCATTCGACTTGACGAACTTGGCCACGCGCCAGCTGAACAGCAGGTCGCGCATCTCGTCCCCGGTCGGCGTGCGCTCGGTGACCACTCTGGTGTCGTTGAGCAGCTGCAGGTCTGCATCCTGCACCAGCAGGCCGCCGTTGACGCGTTTGAAGTCGAGGCGATGGATGTCCTCGGCCGCCCAGTCGCCACACGCGAGCAGGCGCACGTTCTTTTTCGCACTGACCGCCTCGATCGCCTCGGCGGACACGGTCGGCGCGATGATCACCTCGACGAACTGGCGCTCGACGATCGCCTGCGCGGTCGCCCCGTCGAGCTCGCCGTTGAACGCGATGATGCCGCCGAAAGCCGATTCGGGGTCGGTGCTGTAGGCGCGGTCATAGGCCTCGAGCATGCTCGTGCCGACCGCCACGCCACACGGGTTGGCGTGCTTGACGATGACGCAGGCCGGGCCGCCATCGGAAGCAGGGTCAAACTGTTTGACGCATTCGAGCGCGGCGTCGGTGTCTGCGATGTTGTTGTACGACAGCTCCTTGCCCTGCAGCTGGTGGGCGGTGGCGACGCTGGATTCCCGGATGTTCTGCTCGACGTAAAAGGCTGCCTTCTGGTGCGGGTTCTCGCCGTAGCGCATCGTCTGAACCTGCCGGAACTGCAGGTTGATTGTGTTCGGGAAGTCATGCCGCGTGCCTGCGTCGCCGATGCTGCCGAGGAAGTTGGCAATCGCACCGTCGTATTGCGCGGTGTGTTCGAAGGTCTTGACCGCGAGGCGGAAGCAGGTCTCGTCGCTGACCGCGCCCTGGTTGCTGCGCATCTCCTGGATGACGCGGCCATAGTCGTGCGGATCGACGACGACGGCGACGTCGCGGTGATTCTTGGCGGCAGCGCGGATCATCGTCGGGCCGCCGATGTCGATGTTCTCGATTGCGTTGTCGAGGCTGCACCCGGGGTCGGCGACAGTCTCCTGGAACGGGTAGAGATTCACCGCCACCAGGTCGATGCGGCCGATGCCGTGGCGCTCCATCACCTCGTCATCGGTGCCGCGCCGGCCGAGGATACCGCCATGGATCTTGGGGTGCAGGGTCTTGAGGCGCCCGTCCATCATCTCCGGGAAACCCGTGTAGTCGCTGACTTCCATCACCGTGATGCCGTTGTCGCGCAACAGCCGGGCGGTGCCGCCGGTGGAAAGGATCTCGACGCCGGCCTCGGCCAGGTCGCGGGCGAATTCGACAACGCCGGCCTTGTCGGAGACGCTGATCAGTGCACGGGTGATGGTTGGCATGTTGTTGTCCTGCAGTGGCCGGTGTTGGTTGGTTTTTTCCCTCGCCCTAACCCTCTCCCTGGGGGAGAGGAAACCATGCTTTGGGCCTCAGCGGGCGATGCTCCCTCTCCTCCGCTTCGGGGGAGAGGGTTGGGGTGAGGGGGCAGGTTGCGATTTTACTCGATTTCGTACTGGGCGAGCTTCTTTCGCAGTGTGCTGCGGCTGATGCCGAGCAGTGTCGCCGCCTTGCTCTGGTTGCCCCCTGTGTACGCCATGACCGTCTCGAACAATGGCTGTTCGACCTGCTGCATCACCAGCTGGTGCAGGTCGTTGGGCGGTGTACCGTCGAGCTGTTCGAAGTAGTGCGTCAGTGCATCGTGCACGGTCTCGCGCAACGACTCGGGTTTCTTCGGCTTGACCACGGCAAAACTTCCTGACATCCGGGGCGAATAGTGGGTGGATTCTAGACTCACGCTGCGATGACCTCCTTCGCGGACACTGGACCGAAGCCGGGTGTCTTCTTTTCGTTGAGGCTGTTGAAATAGTCCCTTACCAACCTGCCTTGTTGTTGTGTCGATTCCGCCGCATTGATGCGCGCGCGGAATCCGGCGCCGCCCGGCTGGGTCCTGCTGTACCAGGCGATGTGTTTGCGGGCCACCTTGACGCCATGCGATGACCCGTAGAGGCCATATAACGCCTCCAGGTGTTCCAGCAAAAGATCACGGATCCATGAAGGGTCCGGTTCGGGAAGCCGCTCACCGGTTTGCAGGAAATGCGCGATTTCGCGGAATATCCAGGGCCGTCCCTGGGCCGCGCGTCCGATCATCAGTGCATCTGCGCCGGTCTCCGAAAGCACTGCCCTGGCCTTTTCCGGCGAGGCGATGTCGCCATTGGCCAGCACCGGTATCGCCACCGCCTGCTTGACCTCACGGATCGTGTCGTACTCGGCCTCACCACGATAGGCGCAGGCGCGGCTGCGTCCGTGCACGGCGACAGCGGCGATGCCGGCCTGTTCGGCGAGCTGCGCGATGCGCGGTGCATTGCGGTTGGCGAGATCCCAGCCGGTGCGCATCTTCAGTGTGACCGGCACCTCGACCGCCTCGACCACGTGTTGCAGGATCTGCCTGACCAGGGGTTCGTCGCGCATCAGCGCAGAACCGGCGGCGACACTGCACACCTTCTTCGCAGGGCAACCCATGTTTATATCGATGATCTGCGCACCGTGTGCGACGTTTACCCGCGCGGCCTCGGCCATGCGTTGTGGATCGGTGCCGACGATCTGCACCGATACGGGACCCGGCTCGCCTTCGTGGTCGAGTCGTCGCACTGTCTTGCGTGTGCCGTACAGGCTGGCGTCCGCGGTCACCATCTCCGACACGGCAAGGCCTGCGCCGAGGCGCCTGCACAGCGTGCGGAACGGTCGGTCGGTGACGCCGGCCATGGGTGCGACGATCAGATTGTTGTCGAGTTGATGAACGCCGATGCGCACTATCTGGAAGGCCTCTGTAAACCTGCTGCGTAGTGAATCGGAAAACGTCTACCTGCCTGCACGACCTTGCGGTTCGAATCGTCTGGACCGTGCCGGATTTCAATCCGGTCTGCGGGTCGTCAGGGGGTGGCAATGTTACGCGGAAATGACGTCGGTGCAAGGGCCGCAGCCGACCAATCTGGCGCTATAGAAAATCGATGATGAAACCGGTGGCGACGTAGCCGGGATCCTTGAAATCGACAGCGATAGTGATTACTTCGCCGGGGGCAACCACGGCCTGATCTGCCGGCGCCGGATACAGGTAATCCGCCGGGCTGAGTCGACGACGGATGAGAACGCTGCCGTCGGTGTCGAGCAGCGACAATTGTATGTCCGGCAGCACCTGTGCAATCGATGCGACATTGCGGAAGCTGGCGGTCAGCGTCAGAGAATCGGGTTCGTTCGCGGTCGGTTTTATATCGCGCTGCAGGATCCTGAATCGTTCCGGTGCGCGGATCACGCTTGGTCGGCAGGTCACGTGCTCGCACAGGCGCTCGAGCACCGGATAGCGTGCCAGCAGTTCCTCCCTGTGCTGCCAGGCCAGCTGCAGTCCCAGTGCGAGTAGCAGGCAGGCCGTGAGCAGTCCGTACCACAGCCCGCGCCGCGAGCGCTTCTCGTAAAGGGTGTCTTCGACATCCAGTGCCGCATCGGGAGAGGGCAGAAGGGGTTCGAGGTCGACTGGCATCTCGAACGGCAGTTCGGTGTGCTGACGGTCGCCCTCGATGTTGTCCGACACAGCCGGTGAGGCGTTGGTGCCTGCCGACCGTTCGATGGTCGACGGTTTGTGTGTTGCGGCGTCCTCGGCACGATCGGGCTCGCGCAGGCCGGGTACTTCACGTCGGGGGGCTTCAGGTCTGGGGGCTTCGGGTGCAGATGCCGGGATCTCGCTGCGCTGGTCCAGACGCAGTGCCGAAATCATCAGCTCGATATCCGCGGTCTCGATCTCAGCGGCATGTTTGCCGATCACCGTGAACAGCGCCCCACAGCGGTAGCAATGCGCCAGGCAATTGGCCTTCAGCAGCACGTCCTCGTCGACCCGGTACTGGGTGTCGCATTTCGGGCAGCGTGTATTCACGGGCGTTTGGTGCCGTGCAACAGCACCCAGTCGTCCTGGGTCTGCGGCGCCAGGAAATCCAGCGAATCGGCATAGGCCCGCATCACGTCGTCGGCCTGCGCCTGCAGGACTCCGGACATGACCAGTTGGCCGCCGGGTGTGACCAGTTTCTCGATCCGCGGCGCGAGCGCGATCAGGACATTGGCGAGGATGTTGGCGATCACCATGTCGGCGCTGTGTCCTTCGAATCCGTCGCTGTTTCGCACCTCGATGCGGTCACTGACGGCGTTGCGTGCGGCGTTGTCGTGCGTCGCCAGCACCGCCTGCGGGTCATGATCCACCGCGACGACACGGGAGGCGCCGAGCTTCAGCGCCGCGATGCCCAGCACGCCCGAGCCGCAGCCGAAATCGATCACCGTCCTGCCGAGCAGGTCGTGACCATCCAGCCAGCGCAGGCACAGCGCGGTGGTCGGATGAGTGCCGGTGCCGAAGGCGAGGCCGGGATCGAGATCGACGATCACCGCATCGTTCTGCGCGATCGTGCTGCCGCTGGGGCGGATCCACAGCCGTCGGCCGAACTGCATCGGGTGGAACTGGTCCATCCAGGCGCGTTCCCAGTCCTGGTCGGCCAGGCGTTCCAGTTGCAGCTGGCGACTGACGTCGGTCGCCAGCGTCTGGTTGATCGTGCTGCGCAGCGAATCGGCGTCGGTATCGCCCTCGAACAGGCCGGTGATCCGGGTCGCTTGCCACAACGGTGTCTCGCCGGGCGCCGGTTCGAGCATCGGCTCGTCGGCGGCGTCTTCCATCGTGACCGCTACTGCGCCGAGGTTCTCGAACAGCAGCTCGATCAGCGGGGCTCGGCCCTTGTCGACGGTCAGTTGTGCTTGCAGCCAGGGCATCGTTCGTTAGAAGCGTCGCATCGTCGGTTGATCGCCTTGTGCCCTTATCCGGCCCTGCGGGCCACCCTCTCCCTGGGGAGAAGGGAATGCGGCTCTCCCCCATAAGGGAGTTGCAATAGCACCCTCTCCCATCTGGGAGAGGGTTGGGATGAGGGGATTTGAATGGTTAACACCATGCATCTATTAAGACTCCCTCATCCCGGCCTTCTCCCGGTGGGAGAAGGAGATTCACTTTTGCGACACCCTCCCCAGGGAGAGGGCAGGGGTGAGGGGACAGACCTCGTTCTACAAGCCCAGCTTCTTCTCTAGGTAATGGATGTTCATCCCACCGGCCTGGAAGTTCGTGTCAGCCATGATGTCGGCCTGCAGCGGAATGTTGGTCTTGATGCCGTCGATCACCATCTCCGAAAGCGCGGTGCGCATGCGCGCGATCGCGACTGCGCGCGTCTCACCGTGCGTGATCAGTTTGCCGATCATCGAGTCGTAATAAGGCGGTACGCGATAGCCGTTGTACAGGTGTGTGTCGATGCGCACGCCTGGCCCGCCGGGAATGTGCAGCTGGGTGATGTCACCCGGGCTGGGCATGAAGTTCCTAGGGTCTTCGGCGTTGATCCGGCACTCGACCGCGTGACCACGGATCTGGATCTGGTCCTGCGTGTAGCTCAGTGGTTCACCGCTGGCCACCAGCAGCTGCTCTTTGACGATATCGACACCGGTGATCATCTCGGTCACCGGATGTTCCACCTGGACGCGCGTGTTCATTTCGATGAAATAGAACTCGCCGTTCTCATACAGGAACTCGAAGGTGCCGGCACCGCGGTAGCCGATCGTGCGACAGGCTTCGGCGCAGCGCTCACCTACACGGTTGCGCTGTTCCAGCGTGAAGCCGGGCGCGGGCGCCTCCTCCACCACCTTTTGATGGCGGCGCTGCATCGAGCAGTCGCGTTCGCCGAGGTGGATCGCGTGGCCGTGGGTATCGGCGATGACCTGGAACTCGACGTGGCGCGGGTTCTCGAGGTACTTCTCCATGTACACGGTTTCGTTGCCGAAGGCGGATCCGGCCTCTGCCTTGGTCAGCGATATGGCGCTGAGCAGCGCCGCCTCGGCGCGCACCACGCGCATGCCGCGGCCGCCGCCGCCACCGGCCGCCTTGACGATCACCGGGTAGCCGATCTCCCGCGCGAGCCTGAGCGTGCGCTCATCATTGTCGTCGATCGGGCCGTCCGAGCCGGGGACCGTCGGGACGCCGGCCTGCCGCATCGCCTCGATCGCGGTGATCTTGTCGCCCATAAGGCGGATGGTCTCAGGGCGCGGGCCGATGAACACGAATCCCGACTGTTCGACCCGTTCGGCGAAATCCGCGTTCTCCGACAGGAAGCCATAGCCGGGGTGGATCGCCTGGGCGTCGCACACCTCGGCGGCGCTGATGATCGCCGGTACGTTCAGGTAACTGGCCGCGGAGGCGGCCGGTCCAATACATACCGATTCATCGGCCAGGCGCACGTGCTTGAGGTCGCGATCGGCCTCGGAGTGCACGGCAACGGTCTTGACCCCGAGTTCACGGCAGGCGCGCAGGATGCGCAGTGCGATCTCTCCGCGGTTGGCGATGACGATCTTTTCCAGCATGCCGGTCAACCGATCACGAACAGCGGTTCGTTGTATTCAACCGGCTGGCCGTTCTCGACCAGCACCTGCACGACCTTGCCGGACTTGTCGGATTCGATCTGGTTGAGGATCTTCATCGCCTCGATGATGCACAGGGTCTCGCCGCTGGACACGGCCTGGCCCTCGACCACGAACGGCTTGGCGCCGGGCGACGGGGCGCGGTAGAAGGTGCCGACCATCGGCGAGCGGATGATGTGTCCTTCCGGCTCCTTCGGCGCAGCCGGCGTCTCGACCGCGGGAGCCGCTGCCGCCACCGGGGCCGCCTGGGGTGCGGCCATCGGCGCCGCGAACATCGCCGGTGCCATGCTGCTGGCGCGGCTGATGCGCACCGACTCCTCGCCTTCGTGGATCTCGATCTCGGCGACGTCACTCTCTTCGAGCAGTTCGATCAGTTTTTTGACCTTGCGGATATCCATCAGGATGTTTCCTTGATTCGCGGTGTTGCTCTTTCGTTCAATCGTCCAGCCGGCGCAGTGCGGCGGCCAGGGCCAGTTCGTACCCGTGTGCGCCGAGACCGCTGATCACGCCGACCGCCACGTCCGACAGATAGGAGTGATGGCGGAAAGGTTCGCGGGCGTACACGTTCGAGACATGGACCTCGATGAACGGTATGGCGACCCCCAACAGCGCATCGCGCAGCGCGATGCTGGTGTGGGTCAGGGCAGCGGGATTGAACAGGATGAAATCCACCCCTTCGGCCCCCGCCTGGTGAATGCGTTCGATCAGCCGGTGTTCGGCATTGCTCTGGAAGAACGCGATCTGGTGACCGGCGGCGAGTGCGCCCAGTCGGCCTTCGATCGTGGCGAGCGTATCCTGGCCATAGTGCCCCGGTTCACGCGAACCCAGCAGGTTCAGGTTGGGGCCGTTCAGGACGAGAATATGCGCCATCTGGATTCGTTACCTCATGCGCCCGCAGATCCTGTAACGGAACAATTGCAGGGATTTGCGCCGAAATGGCGATGAATTGTGCGCAATTGTCGATCAGGCGGCCGGCTTTGTCTAGGCCGGGAATTCCCTTTGCGGGGGCGGCAGGTGAACGCTTCATCGACCAACGCAGACGGTATCCGGTTACCGCCAAAAACCGCAACGATCGGCTGCCCCCTCTCCCTGAGGAGGGTGTTGCAAAAGTGGGTCCCCTTCTCCCGCTGGGAGAAGGCGGGGATGAGGGGGTCTTAATAAGTTCATGGTGTTAACCATTCAAATCTCCTCACCCCCACCCTCTCCCAGAGGGGAGAGGGGGCTTTGTCGACACCCTCGCCGCGGGCGAAGGAAAGCGACGTAACGGTCGCGTGAAGGCGAACAGTTTCCCGATGGCCCGCCGGCCTCAGCCGGCCCCGGTCAGTTCGCGCAACAGGGGTTCGAGCTGGCTGCGTTCAAGACCGCCTGTGTGGCGCAGCACGACACTTCCGCCGGGCTTGGCGACGACTGTGAAAGGCAGGCCTTCGTACCGGTTGCCGAGACTGCGCGACATCGCGACCGCGTCCACGTCACCCAGCAGCAGTGGATAGTTCACGCCATAGGTATCGGCAAATTCGCGCACCGGGTCCTCGTCGTCGATGGCGATGCCGATGAACTGCACCTGGTCACCGAAGGAAGCCTGCAGGGTGACGAACTCCGGCGTCTCCTTGCGGCAGGGCGGACACCAGGTGGCCCAGAAGTTGAGGACCACCACCTTGTCGGCGAATTCGTGGTTGCTGCGCTGCCGCCCATCGAGGTCTGGGTAGCTGAAGTCCGGCAGTACGTCGACCTGACGCACCGCGGCGACCGGCGTCTGCACCTCGGCCCGGCCGGCGTCGACATACGCGCGCCAGGCGAAGCCGCTGGCCGCGCCAATCACCGCGCCGCCGATCGCGATCAGGAAGTAGTTGCTGATTTTCAAGGTTTGAGCGCCTCTCTGACGTGCGGGGCAAAGCCTTCGGGTCCCATGAAGCCGAGCAGGCGCAGGTGTTTGCGTTCCATGCCGTCCGGGCCCCAGAAGATCATCGCCGGCGGTGCCGGTATACCTATGTGCTTCTGCAGTGCCTTGTCGTCGTCGTCGTTGTCGGTGACGTCCGCCTGCAGCAGCACCATCTGCGCCATGGCGTCGCGCACCTGCGGATCCGGGAAGGTCTGCTTTTCCATCTGTTTGCAGTAGATGCACCAGTCGGCGTAGAAGTCGAGCATCACCGGCCGGCCCTGTGCCTTGGCTGCGGCGAGCTCGCGGTCGAGGTCGGCGATCGTCTTGATGCGCTTGAAGGCCACATGCTGCTCGGCGGCCGCGGCGCCACCACCACCGAGCACCACGCCGCGCAGCGGTTGCAGGGTGTCCTTGCCGTCAGCAGCGGCGCCGATCAGGAACAGGGTGCCATAGACCAGCATCGCGATGCCAAGTCCCTTCCACAGTTTGCGCCAGCCGGTCGAGCCCTCGGGCACCGGGCTGATCGCACCCATGTAGATCGCCGAGACGACCAGCAGGATGCCCCACAGCAACATCGCTGCGACCGGCGAGATGATGCGTTCGAGCAGGTATATCGCGACGCCCAGCATGACCACGCCGAACACCGCCTTGACCGCATCCATCCAGCCGCCGGCACGCGGCAGCAGTTTGCCTGCCGAAGTGCCGATCGCGATCAGCGGTGCGCCCATGCCCATCGACATCGCAAACAGCGCCAGTCCGCCGAGCACCGCGTCTCCGGTCTGGCCGATGTAGATCAGCGCGCCGGCCAGTGGTGGTGCCACGCAGGGGCCGACGATCAGCGCCGACAGCAGGCCCATCACGCCGGCACCGGCCAGGCTGCCGCCTTCCTGCTTGTTGCTGATCTCGGTCAGTTTCGACTGGATGCTGGATGGCAGCTGCAGGTCGTAGAAACCGAACATCGAGAACGCCAGTGCGACGAAGATCAGGGCGAACACACTGATCGCGACCGGGTGCTGCAGCATCGCCTGGATGTTCTCGCCGGCCAGTGCGGCAAACACGCCGGCCACCGTGTAGGTCAGCGCCATCGCCAGCACGTACACCAGCGACAGCATGAACGCCTTGCGGGTCGTGATGTGCCGGCCCTGGCCGGTGATGATGCCCGACAGGATCGGGATCATCGGGAATACGCAGGGGGTGAACGCCAGGCCCAGACCGATCAGGAAGAACGCCCCGATCACCACCCATGTGCCCTGGCCGGCGATCATCGCGGCGATCTGGTCCTGCTCCGACTGTTTCACCGGTGCTGTCGCCGCCTGCGGCGCGGCCGCCGCCACCGCCGGCATTGCCACAGCCGCCGCAGTTCCGCCCGCAGCCGGCAGTGCCAGTTTGAAGACCTGCTTCTGCGGTGGGTAGCAGATCCCGCGGTCGGCGCAGCCCTGGTAACTCGCGGTCAGTGCCACTTCGGTGGCCTTGGTATTGCTGCGCACCAGCGGGATGTCGAGGTCGATAAGCTTGTGATAGACGGCAACGTCACCGATGCTGCCGTCCGGCTTGATCGAGTCCTTCTTGATGTCCGGCGGCGGCAGGCTGAATTCGCCCAACTGCACACCGTCACCAGTCAGCTGCAGCTTGACCTTGTCCTGGTACAGATAGGTGCCGTCGGCAATCGTCCATTGCACCTGCAGGCGGTTGCCGTCGGAGCTGTTGGCGGTGACCCTGAAGGCGTCTTCCGGCGCCAGGATGTCGTCCTCGCCGACGTCGTTCAGCCCGAGGTTGTCGCTGAGCTGTGCGAGCTCCTGTAGCGGGTCGCCGACCTCGGCCGGCAGTGTGGCTGCGTTGTCCGACAGCGGCGGCGCGCTGCCGGCCGGGGCGAAATCGTCGACCGCATGCGGATCGACCGGCGGCGGGCTGTCCGCCGCCTGGCTGAGGGCCACCAGCACCGTCTGGGTGTGTGGCGGATAACAGATGCCCGCATCGGCACAGCCCTGTGAACGCGCCTTGAGGGTCAGGATCTCGGCCCCGGGGGGCGTGGCGGTGAGTGGGACCTCGATGGTCACCTGGTCGCGGTAGATCTGCACTTCGCCGAAGATCGGGTCGTCTTTCGTCACGCCGTCGGGCAGTACGACGTTTCCGAATTCCACATCGGGCGTGTCGCTGAGGAAACGGAATTTGCTCTGGTAGAGGTAGTAGCCGTCGGCGATATCCCAGTTGAAGCGGACGCTTTTGCCGTCACTGGATTGCGCCGAGATCACAAAAGCCTGATCTGGCAGCAGGAATTCATCGGCAGCCCGGGCCGCGGGCAGGGCAACCAGGAGAGTCAGCGCCCAGGCAATCAGTTTCTTGTGCATTCTTCGATCCACGCCAGGTAATCGGTTAGGCCCTCGGTGATGGGGACTGCTATCACCTCCGGAAGTTCATAGGGGTGGCCTTCCAAAATGGCCGATTCGAGCGCCTGATAGCGCTGCCCGGTCGTCTTGATGGTCAGCATCACCTCGGTGCCGCGCTGCATGCGCCCTTCCCACCGGTAGATAGACGTGACCGGTGCGCTGATATTCACGCAGGCGGCAAGTCCTGCCTCTACCAGGGTCGCGGCCAGCGCCTCGGCGCTGTCCAGGTCGGGCAGCGTAGTGATGACGAGCAGGTTTTCAGGCATCACGCCACCTTAGCAAACAATCTGGCTGGCAGGCATCGTGGTCTTGAAAGACGGCCTGCTTGACCCCATCTGAACGAGGGCGCAAGTTTACGCCGGAACGACGCCAGTTTCGCAACGGCGCATGCTGCGCATGATCTTTAATTGACCGGGTCGGGGCTGCTGTCATCGGCACTACGGTCGTCAACCAGCCCCGGTCAGCAATGCCTATGTCCAGTCCCGCCCTGATTTTCCTGCTCATCTTTGTCGGTGCTCCGCTGCTCGAGCTGTATCTGCTGATCGAGGTCGGCAGCGTGATCGGGGCGCTGCCGACGATCGCCCTGTCGATCTTCACTGCGGTGCTCGGAGGTCTGCTGGTACGGATTCAGGGATTCGGCGTGTTGTTTCGCGTGCAGGCGGCGATGGAGCGGCGCGAGGTCCCGGCCCTGGAGCTCCTCGAGGGCGCGATGCTGCTGCTGACCGGACTGGCGCTGCTGCTGCCGGGCTTCATCACCGATGCGGTCGGTTTCCTGCTTCTGATTCCACCGCTGAGGCGCTGGATAATCGTGCATTGGCTCAAGGCGCGTGGCAGCCTGCGCCCGGCCGCCGGCGGTCCCGGTGGGCCGCAGTCACGACCCGACCGGATTATCGAGGGCGATTACCGGCGCGACGACTGAGCCGCCACGGGGACTTCAGGCATCCTGTCGTGCGCCTGGGCGGCCGGTGACGGTCGCGACCAGGTCGACGAACTGTGCGAAGCCGCCGGACAGCTCGCCGAAAACCGCCGCCTGCGCCTGTTCCTGCGGGCGCGTGGCGGTCTGTTGCAGGTAGCCGTAGGCGTTGCCACCCATCGCCACGCAGTACTCGATGTCCTGAAAGCGGCGGCCGAGGCGGCCGGCGAACAGCCCGCCAACAAAAAGTGCCAGATCCCCGAGCCGCTGCAGCCACAGTCGGCGTTCGCGCCGGCTGCCGGCGCCAAGGGCGTCACCGTAGATGAGCGCCAGTGGGCGCAATTGCAGGTGCCGGTCGTCGAAGTCGAATACCCGTTCGCTGCGCGCGTACTGGCACAGCAGCAGGCTCAGATAGTGCAGCGTGGCCTCGTCGGCGCGCAGATGGCGGCGCTCGGCGGCGCCCTGAACCTCGTGGTGAAAGTACGCACTCAGCTGCGGGGCATGGATCACCTTGCTGCCGTCTCGATCGTGCATCCTGTATCTCCTGTCCAGCGAACCCTCACTCTATTTTTACGACAGTTTTGTAAAAATGTTTAGTTATCAGCACTTTGAGTATGCGAGTGCCAAAAATGACGTCCGCAGATTATTTTTTCGGGCGCCCTTGACTTGGCTCGGTTCGACCCTATTATTAGCACTCACTTAGTGCGAGTGCTAATAACGGCATCGCCTAAAACCGATCCCGTTCAACCACTTCTCTTCAGATTCAGGAGATTCCGATACATGAACATCCGTCCTCTGCATGACCGCGTGGTCGTTCGTCGCAAGGAAGAAGAAACCACCACCGCCGGTGGCATCGTGCTGCCAGGCTCGGCGGCCGAGAAGCCGGTGCAGGGCGAGGTCATCGCCGCTGGCAAGGGCAAGATCCTCGAGAACGGCCAGGTCCGTCCGATGGACGTCAAGGTCGGCGACACCGTGCTGTTCGGCAAGTATTCCGGCACCGAGGTCAAGATCAACGGCCAGGAAGTCCTGGTGATGCGCGAAGAAGACATCATGGGTGTCATCGAAGGCTGATGCCCCTGCCGCGGTGATCTGCCGCGACGCGCCAATCCCCCGCTATCAACGAATTCAGGAACAGAGAAATGAGTGCAAAAGAAGTCCGTTTTTCCGATGACGCCCGCCAGCGCATGCTCAAGGGTGTGAACGTCCTCGCCAATGCCGTCAAGGTCACCCTGGGCCCGAAAGGCCGCAACGTGGTGCTGGAGAAGTCTTACGGCGCCCCGACCATCACCAAGGACGGCGTCTCGGTCGCCAAAGAGATCGAGCTTTCAGACAAGTTCGAGAACATGGGTGCCCAGATGGTGAAGGAAGTCTCTTCGCAGACCTCCGACATTGCCGGTGACGGCACCACCACCGCGACCGTGCTGGCCCAGGCCATGCTGCGCGAGGGCCACAAGGCCGTCGCCGCCGGCATGAACCCGATGGACCTCAAGCGCGGAATCGACAAGGCCGTAGTCGCTGCGGTCGAATTCCTCAAGGACATGTCCAAGCCCTGCACCGATACCAAGGCGATCGCCCAGGTCGGCACGATCTCGGCGAACTCCGACGAAAACATCGGCAACATCATCGCCGAGGCGATGCAGAAGGTTGGCAAGGAAGGCGTCATCACCGTCGAGGAAGGCTCGGGTTTTGACAACGAACTGGACGTGGTCGAGGGCATGCAGTTCGATCGCGGCTACCTGTCGCCGTATTTCGTCAACAACCAGCAGAACATGACCGCCGAGCTGGAAGACCCTTACGTGCTGCTGCACGACAAGAAGATCTCCAACATCCGCGACATGCTGCCGGCACTCGAAGCCGTCGCCAAGGCCGGCCGTCCGCTGCTGATCGTCGCCGAGGACGTCGAGGGCGAGGCCCTGGCCACGCTGGTGGTCAACACCATCCGCGGCATCGTCAAGGTCGCAGCGGTCAAGGCACCGGGCTTCGGTGACCGCCGCAAGGCCATGCTGCAGGACATCGCGATCCTGACCGGTGCAACCGTGATCTCCGAAGAGGTCGGTCTGGCACTCGACAAGGCCACCCTGAACGATCTGGGTACCGCCAAGCGCATCGTGATCTCGAAGGAAGAGACCACCATCATCGACGGCGCCGGCACCGAGCAGGACATCAAGGCCCGCGTCGAGCAGATCCGTGCACAGATGGAGGACACCACCTCCGACTATGACCGTGAGAAGCTGCAGGAGCGTCTGGCCAAGCTGGCAGGTGGCGTGGCGGTGATCAAGGTCGGTGCTGCGACCGAAGTCGAGATGAAAGAGAAGAAGGCCCGCGTCGAAGACGCCCTGCACGCCACCCGTGCGGCAGTCGAAGAAGGAATCGTCCCCGGCGGCGGTGTCGCCCTGGTGCGTGCCCAGATGACGATGATCGGCCTGAAGGGCGACAACCACGACCAGGATATCGGCATCAACATCGCGCGCCGCGCAATGGAAGAGCCGCTGCGCCAGATCGTGGCCAATGCCGGCGATGAGCAGTCGGTGGTGCTGAACAAGGTGGCGGAAGGCGCCGGCAACTTCGGTTACAACGCGGCCAACGGCACCTACGGCGACATGGTCGAGATGGGTATCCTGGACCCGACCAAGGTCACCCGTACCGCGTTGCAGAATGCCGCCTCAGTGGCCGGTCTGATGATCACCACCGAGTGCATGGTCGCTGAAGAGCCGAAGGACGAGCCGGCGATGCCGGCCGGTGGCATGGGTGATATGGGCGGTATGGGCGGCATGATGTAAATCATCGGCGGTGCCGGCCGCCCGGGGCTCCCGGGTGGTCCTCACTGTTTGCCGCATCGCAGTCCAACGACCGCGAGCAGACCCCGCACGGCGCATGCCGGGCGGGGTCTTTTCGTTTGGGGTGGGCCCGGGAATCGGCTGCGCTGTGCGCGGCCGGCCCGTCAAGCGGCGTCCGCGCGGCTGGCCGATATCGGCGTCGCCTCGATCTCGACCACCGAGATGTCGTCTGATGGGGGTGCCAGGTTGACGTGTTCCAGTACTGCGTCGATCAGAGAGGGCAGTCGCGGCGTGGGCAGGTCTTGCCTCTGCAGGAACGTCTCCAGCCTGGCGGTTCCCCACATCTCGCCGTCGAAGTTCTCGGCCTCGGTGAGACCGTCGGTGTAGGCGTACAGCAGGTCACCGGGGTGCAAGTGGCGGCGTTGTGCCGTCGCTTCGAACTCGTCATTGCCGACCACGCCCAGCGGCAGGCTGTGGGATGCGATCTTCTCGTAGCCGGGCTGGCCACGGCGTTTGATCAGGACGGGTGGCAGACCGCCGTTCCACACGTGCAGGTTGCGCCGGTCCGCCGACAGTTCCACCAGTACAGCACAGCAGAAATAGCCAACCGGCAGCAGCTGGCGCAGCTTGTTGTTGAGCTCGCGCGCTATGACATCGACGGAAAGGCCCTTGCCCGCCATCGCCAGGAACACCGAAGACGCCGGAAGGGCACCGAGTGCAGCCGGTAGGCCGTGTCCGGTGAAGTCACCGAGGAACACATAGGCCTGGCCGGCCGGGCCGCGTGCTGTCTGGGTCAGGTCGCCGGACAGCGTGCCCATCGACTGGTTCCAGGTGTGTATGCCGGGCAGCCGATGGTCGCCGCCGATGATCAGCTGACGGAACACGTGCTGCGCCAGCGCCTCTTCCTGTTCGATCAGGTCGCGTTGTCGTGCCAACAGTGTGTTCTGGTGCAGCAGGTCGCTGTTGGTTGCCGTCAGCTCATGCACCAGTTCGGCCGCCTGGCTGCGCGCCTCGATGCTCTGCACCAGCGACTCGCCGTAGCGTTTGGCCGTCAACGCCATGACTGGCCCGAAAATCGCGAACAGGATCAGCACGGAGACACCCGCCCATCCGTCGCTGTAGATGCTGGACGTGATCGTGGCCAGTCCTGTGCTTGCCAGTAGCACCAGAAACTGCCCCGGGTAGATACCGTACGAAGTGATCGCTGCCATCACCACGAAGCCGGGGACCAGGGTCGCCAGCTCGTGGATGAAGGCCGGAGAGTCAGCATCCGGCAACAGCGGCAGCGTGCCCCAGCTCAGACCGATCAGGACAGCGGTGGCGGCATGTCGGCGCAACCAGTACTGCAGCGGGTAACGTCGGATATCGGTCGTGAAAAACCGGTGATACAGCGCAAATCGCAGTGCCGTCGCGGTCATCACCGCCACCAGCCAGATCAACGGGGCGGCGTCAGACTGCGCGCTGTAGAACACCAGTGTGCAGGCGACTGCGCCCACGGCCGCGGCAATGGAGGCGGACTGGGCCTGCTTGAACAACAGGCGGAGCCGATCCTGCTCCATTGTTTCCGTAGGTTTATTTTTCTGCATGGCCGAAATAGCGGCGTCGGCGAAAGGGTCTTTAATCAGAATGGCGGCCGATGATCCGGCTGTCCGATGTCGTCGCCGCAACCCGCAAGGAGATGAGAATCATGTTCAAAAACTACTTCTTGATCGCAGGAGCCGCCATGCTGACCCCGCCAACACCCGTTAATGCCGCGGAAGGGATGGTCTCGGTGCAGAGTTCGCATTCGGTACCTGACACAGTGACCCGGTTGGAGCAGCGTCTGGGCGCCGCGGGCTTCAGAATCTTTGCCCGGATTGACCACGGTGCCGGTGCCAGGAGCGTCGACATGCCGCTCGCACCGACAGAACTGCTCATCTTCGGCAAGCCGGAGGCCGGCACCCTGCTGATGCAGAGTCAACCCACGGTCGGTATCGAGCTGCCGCTCAAGTACCTGGTGTGGGAAGATGGCGACGGCAAGGTGATGGTCGGCTGGAACGACCCGGCGTGGCTGACCGCGCGCCACGCCATTGCCGATCGTGGCCCCGTCGTACAGAAGATACAGGGGGCATTGCAGAAGTTCGCCAATGAGGCCGCACAACCCTGATGACTGAAGAACCGGCCGCACAGCGGCTGCAACGATACCGCAGCGCCTGGCACGACACTCCGGGCGTTGCCGATCTGGCGTCACGCCTGCCCACCGAACAACAGATCGAGGCCGTCTGGGCGCTCAGCGATTTCGCTGCGCACACCTGCCTGCGTAATCCGCTGCTGCTGGCGGACCTGCATACCGCCGGGCTGCTCGAATCGCGTTACCAGGGTGGTGAGATGGCTGCCGCACTGGCCGCCGCGTTGCAGGGTGTCTCCGACGAGGCCGCGCTCGAGGTGCAGCTGCGACGTTTCCGTCAGCGCGAGATGCTGCGCATCGTGTGGCGCGACCTCGGTGGCCTGGCATCGCTGGACGAGACCCTGGAAGACCTGTCCGAGCTCGCCGATGTGTGCATCCGCCAGGCGCTGGAATGCCTGTACGGCTGGGCGACGGCAAAGTCTGGCGTGCCGCGCACCGCGGACGGCACGGCACAGCAGCTGATCGTGCTGGGTATGGGCAAGCTGGGCGCGCGCGAGCTCAATCTGTCGTCGGACATCGATCTGATCTTCTGCTTCGCCGAACACGGGCGCACCGACGGCGAGCGGCCGCTGGAGAACGAGCAGTTCTTCACCCGCGTTGGCCGCCAGCTGATCAACGTGCTGAGCAGGCAGACCGCCGAAGGCTTCGTGTTTCGCGTGGATATGCGCCTGCGGCCCTTCGGTGAAGCCGGCCCTCTGGTCGTCACCTACGATGCGATGGAGAACTACTACCATTCGCAGGCGCGCGACTGGGAGCGCTATGCGATGGTCAAGGCGCGCGCGATCACCGGTGACCGTGACGAGATCGAGGCCCTGACCGGTATGTTGCGGGCTTTCGTGTATCGGCGTTACATCGATTTTGGTGTGATCGAGTCGATCCGCGACATGAAGCGCATGATCGAGCGTGAACTGCACAAGAAGGGCATGGACGCGAATATCAAGCTGGGGCAGGGTGGTATCCGTGAGATCGAGTTCATCGGTCAGGCGTTCCAGCTGGTGCGCGGTGGACGCGAGACGGAGCTGCAGGTGCGACCGATCCAGCAGGTGCTGGGTGTGCTCGCCGCGCGCGACATCCTGCCCGGGTATGCAGTGCGCGACCTCCTCGACGCCTATCGTTTCCTGCGCCTGACCGAGAACCGCATCCAGGCGTGGAAGGACGAGCAGAGCCACCGTCTGCCGGCCGACAACGTGGGCCAGGCGCGGCTTGCCCGGAGCATGGGATTCGACGGCTGGGAGGCCTTCCAGCAGGTGCTGAACCGGCACCGGCGGCATGTGCACGAACAGTTCGGGCACGTGTTTGCCGCCCCGCAGGCCGAGCAGGTGCAGCACGAGACCGGGCTGGCCGGCGTGTGGCGTGCCCGCGCTGGCGACGAAGCTGGTCTGCTGGCCCTGTCGGAGGCCGGTTTTGCCGATGCCGGGGCGATGTTCGGCAAGCTCTCCGAGTTTCGCCATTCGGTGACCCTGCGCGCCCTGCCCACGCGCGGACGCAGCAAGCTCGACCAGTTGATGCCGTCTTTGATCGAGGCCTCGGCGCAGGTGCAGGACCCCGATATCACCCTGGGCCGGTTGTTACAGCTGATTGCGGCCGTGGTAAGGCGTACCGCCTACCTCGATCTGCTGGTGGAGAACCCGCTGGCGCTGTCCCAGCTGGTGCGCCTGGCCAGCGAGAGCAGCTGGGTGGTGTCGCAGCTGATCCGTCAGCCGCTGTTGCTCGATGAGCTGCTCGACCCGCGCCGCCTGTACTCGCCGCTGCACGGCAGTGAGCTGCGCAGTGAGCTCGCGACGCTGCTGGCCTCGGTCGAGCCGGACGACCTGGAACAGGAGATGGAACGCCTGCGCCAGTTCGCCCAGGGCAACCGCCTGCGCGTGGCGGCGGCGGATATCGTCGGAGCCATCCCTCTGATGGTGGTCAGCGACTACCTGACCGAGATCGCCGAAGTGACGTTGACGCACGTGCAGGCCAGCGCCTGGCGCGACCTGGTGGCCAAGCATGGCCGGCCGGGCAATCTCGACAGCGGGATGGACACAGGCTTCGCCGTAATCGGCTATGGCAAGCTCGGCGGCATCGAACTCGGCTATGCGTCCGACCTCGACCTGGTGTTTCTGCATGGCAGCACCGATTTCAATGCCATGACAGACGGTGGGCGCAGCGTGGCGAACGACGTGTTCTATGCGCGCCTGGGGCAGCGCCTGATCCATATGCTGACCACGCGCATGCCTTCCGGGCTGTTGTACGAGACCGATATGCGACTGCGGCCCAACGGCAACGCCGGTCAACTCGTCGCATCACTGAACGCGTTCGAAAACTACCAGCGCAACGATGCCTGGACCTGGGAGCACCAGGCCCTGGTGCGTGCCCGCGCGGTCGCTGGCGACCCGCTGGTGAAGGCCCGTTTCGCTGCGATCCGCCACCAGGTGCTGTGTCTGCCGCGTGATCCGGACAAGCTGCTCGATGATGTACGCAGCATGCGCCGCAAGATGCGCGACAGCCTGGATCGCAGTGATGCAGAGAATTTTCATATCAAGCACGGTGTCGGTGGCCTGGTCGACATCGAATTCATCGTCCAGTACGCGGTATTGCGCTGGGCCAGTACCCACCCGGGCCTGACCGAGTGGACCGACAACGCGCGTCTTCTCGAGCGCCTGTCGCAGCATCGTCTGTTGCCGGCCGGCGCCGCGGACCAGCTGTGGAACGCCTACCAGCTGTATCGCGGGGTGGTACACCGCCGGGCGCTGCAGGAGGCCGGGTCGCTGATCCCGGTGGCTCAACTGGAGGAGGAGCGCGCCATGGTGCGCGACATCTGGGCAGGTGTGATCGGTGATGGTGATGCCGCCGGGGGTGCGGGTTCGGGACCGACCCCCTCATCCTGACCCTCTCCCTCGAGGGAGAGGGGACGGTCGAAGCAGACCATGGCGCTCGTACTCCTTCCGCCGTATCGGTGGGGCGGTCGAGGCGGACCAGGGTCTTCGTGATCCCTCCGCCGTATCGGTGGGACGGTCGAGGCGGGTCGCGATGTTCTTTCCCCCTCTCCCCCGAATCGGGGGGAGAGGGTTGGGGTGAGGGGGCCCAGACCTCGGCCCTGGCCGCTTTTTATGGTTCAATACGCGACTGCGCGGGCCTGCAAGCCCCCGCCACCCGGCAACCTTCTGGAGTTTTTCGATGAAAACCATGGCAGATCGCGATGGCCTGATCTGGCTTGATGGCGAGATGGTACC
>Ga0116152_10000997_pt1 | contig 23312 bp, 19 predicted proteins | sample AD_UKC119_MetaG_FD_89894 | JGI IMG/M metagenome (GOLD analysis project Ga0116152, IMG submission 89894) | Active sludge microbial communities of municipal wastewater-treating anaerobic digesters from Hong Kong - AD_UKC119_MetaG | ecosystem: Engineered > Bioreactor > Anaerobic > Digestate...
ATTGTTTTTTACACTTCTTCGTGCTGCTATTCCAAATGAATTGGGATTTGATATAACTACTGCCGCTGAAACCCGGATTGATGCCTTTCTTTTTGGCGAAGCTATGGGACGAATTTTGGTTGAAGTTGAATCACAAAACGAAGATGAGTTTGTGGATGTTTTAACTGATATGAATGTTCCGTTTTTTACTTTGGGGCACATTACCAAAGGCGAAATAAGGATCGACGACATGTCGCTGGGATATATTGATAAAATGACGGTAGGCGTTTAATGACAGCTCTCCCCAATAAACTTTCTGAACAATCAAAGAAAGATCAGGTAGAAGAGATGTTCAACGATATATCTCCGAAGTATGACCTGCTAAATCATTTGCTTTCAGCCAATGTTGATAAATTGTGGAGAAGAAAAGCCATTAAAAAACTTAGGCCGCATCAACCTAAACTCATTTTGGATATTGCAACAGGAACCGGAGATTTTGCAATTGCAGCTGCAAAAATAAACGATGCAAAAGTAATTGGGATTGATATTTCGGAAGGGATGCTGGAAGTGGGGCGGAGAAAGATCGAAAAAAAGAAGCTTTCCGGAACAATTGAGTTACATAAAGCCGATTCTGAAAACCTGCCATTTGAGAATGAAAAATTCGATGCAGCGATTGTTGGTTTCGGAGTTCGAAATTTTGAAACCCTTAAAAAGGGATTGTATGAAATAAACAGAGTTTTAAAACCAGGCGGAGTATTTTATGTTTTGGAGTTTTCGAAACCTGCAAAATCACCATATAAACAAATTTATCAATTCTATTTTACAAGAATTTTGCCTTTGATCGGACGAATGGTCTCAAAAAATAGTAATGCATACACATATTTGCCGGAATCAGTTAATGAGTTCCCCGATGGAGATAAATTTTTAACTATTTTAGCAGAAGTAGGATTTGTAAAAAACAAATGTTTTCCACAAACATTTGGGATTGCAACTGTGTACGAAGCTTTTAAATTGAAAAAATAACCAATAAATACAATAAACATCAAAAATCGTTGTTTCTGAAAGACAGTGTAATTAGTTTTTAAGTGAAAAGGATTCTTACAGCCATATTATTTTTATTATTTGTAAGTCAGATTGCCGGACAAAAGCAGAAGGTGAATTACCTTACTACTTTCGATGAAAAACTAATTCACTTTGGCTTTACACTAGGTTATAATCTACTCGATTTTAATGTTGCAAATTATAATCCAATTGGTCAAAACCCTGATTTTTCGCCGGGTGAATGGCCAAATGATGAAAATCAAGTCGGTTACGAATCAATTGTAAGAAGTGATTTGGCTTCTTTAGTGCCGGGTTTTACCGTTGGAATTGTTTCCAGCTTGAGGTTACATCAGGATTTGGATCTACGGTTTTTGCCAGGTATGTCTTTTGGCGAGAGAAAATTAACTTATAATATCCCGGTTTACGATATAAATTCATATGAACCTTTACAGTTCTATTCAATTAAATCAACATTTATCGATTTTCCTTTGCTCCTAAAGTATAAAGCCCGGCGAATAAACAACGACCGGCCATTTGTAATTTTTGGAGGCGCTTACAGACAAGATATTTCAAAATCGGCAAAAGACGATTTGGTTAAACTTAAAAGTGGTGGTTTTTATGCCGAAGTTGGTGGTGGCTGGGATCATTACTTCCCATTTTTCCGTTTTTCGGTTGAGGGGAAATTTAGTTTTGGTTTGAACAATCAGCTCGGTGATGTGCCTCAGCAGCAACGGCCTTACTATTCGCAGTCAATAAAAAGTTTGAGATCAAACATTTTTACATTATCATTTCATTTCGAATAGTATTAAATGTAATTCTGTCTTTTAAACTCTGAACAAATTATTGCAGCTGCCACTGAAACATTCAACGATTCGGCGGAAGTCGGGTTGTTGTTAAATTCAGGAATCCTGATTTTTTGATCCACTTTATTTTCTACTTCACTACTGATTCCGTTACCTTCATTACCTAAAACAAGAATTGCCCGTTTGGGTAGTTTCTGTTCATAAATGTTTTTGCCATCGAGAAATGCTCCCAGAACTGGTATTCCCAACCTCCCGGCAAGATCTGCAACTGGTATAAATGATGTGTTCCAGGTTTCAACCCGGCTAAACGAACCCATACTTGCCTGAATAACCTTTGGGTTGAATAAGTCGGCTGTTTTAGGTGAACAAAATAATTGGTTTATCCCAAACCAGTCGCAAATACGGATTATCGTCCCCAAATTACCGGGATCTTGAATATCATCTAAATAAATACAAAGATCAGATTCTATTTTTTCAGGAAAAGGTTTTGCTTTTGGCAGTTTGCAAATTGCAATGCTGTTTTGAGGATTTTTCAACAAACTAGCCTCTTCAATTTCAGTTTTGGTTACTTCAGTAACCAATTTTACTTTTGTCAATAAAGACTTGTTTGCCTCGAGAAAGGCACTTGTTCCAAGCAAATTTTCAACACTGAATTGAGATTCCAGTACCTCTGAAACATTTTTATCACCTTCAACAAGGAACAGATTTTGTTTGACTCTGTTTTTTTTAAGGGCAAGTGATTTTATAAGTTTTATAGTATTTTTACTGACCATTTGGAAAAACAAATTTCGAAAATGAAACTGGAGTAAAGTTACTTTTTCTGAACAAAAACACTTCATTAATTTTGACTTATAAAATTTTTACGTTGAACAGTATTTTAAATTTTGGAAAGCAAAATATTTTAAAGATGGTGGCATTTGCGGGTGCACTAATTTTGTTTTCCTGTTCACCGGTTAAATTTGTGCCTGAAAATAAATATCTTATAAATAAAGTTCAAATAGATATAGATAATCAGGACATTAATAAAGAAACAGCCAAATCACTTATAAAGCAGAAAGAGAATTACAAAATTCTGGGATTTCTAAAGTTTCATTTGTGGTTGTACAATCTTTCACCAAAGAAAAAAACTGATGATTGGTTAAAGAGGATTGGTGAACCACCGCAAATTTATGATGAAGACTTATCAATACATTCAGAAGACCAGTTAAAACAATTGGCCTACAGTAAAGGATATTTCAGGGCTGAAGTACAAAGTAGCGTTTCGGTAAAAGAAAGCAAAAGAAAAGTAAACCTGAATTATAAATTAATTTCAGGGGAGCAGTATAAAATTAAAAGAATCAATTATCAGATAAAGGACTCATTGCTCCGGAAAATTTATTTCGAAAGTGATTTAAAATCGAAACTAAGGGAAGGAGGTGCATTCGACATTGATAAATTGGAAACGCATCAAACGGATATTGTAAATCTTTTTAAAAATAACGGGTACTATTATTTTTCCAAAGACGACGTAAAATTTATTGCTGATAGTTCGAAATTTCAAAAACAGGTTTTGGTTGATTTATTGGTCAGACCGGCTAAAAATAACCAAATAGATACTGCAAAAGTATTCAAACCCTATTATTTGAATGATTTTTTTATTTCAGTTTTACCCGGAAATTCACCGGTAACTATAACCCGTGATTCAGTTGGAGTGTTTTCCGATACGATCAAATGGGACAATTTTACTTTATATCAAAGTAAACAAGTTCGCTATCCTCCTGCTTTATTTAATCGGACAATGCGCTTAAACAAAGGCGACCTATACAATAACGCCGAAGTTGAGAGTGCTTTTAATGCATTTAACCGGTTACGGCAGTTCAGGTTTGTTGATATTCAGTTTAATGAAGTTGCGTCGAAAAACGATTCAAATTTGCTGGATTGTTTTGTAAGGCTGGCTCCACTAAACAAGCAATCAACCTCATTTGATATTGAAGGAACAAATACCTCGGGTAATTTTGGGGTTGCCGGAAATGTTACATACATGCACCGGAATTTATTTCGCGGGGCGGAAGTATTTCAGCTAAGTTTTCTGGGCGGAATAGAACGATTACAACAGTTAAATAATTATTTTAACACTACTGAATTGGGAGTCGAATCGAGTTTAATGATTCCGAAACTTTTAGGCCCGGGAAATTATTTTGGAGATTTTGAACGTTTTTTACCCAAAACAGTATTCTCGCTGGGTTATAATTTTCAAAGACGCCCGGAATATACAAGGACCATAAATACGCTAAAATTTGGTTACGACTGGAAAACTACCGAAGATTTGCGTCATATCTGGAATTTGCTGGATTACAATAAAGTAAATGTTTTTAACTACGACCCCGGATTTATTGATGGTATAAGGGATTTATATATTAAAAGCAGTTTTACAGATCACTTGATTTTTGCAATGAATTATTCAGTAATTTATAACAATCAACGGTTAAATACCATTAAGGATTACACATATTTACGATTTAATATTGAGTCATCCGGAAATTTATTAGGTGCGATATCGGGGTTGGCAAACCTTGATAAATTTCAGGAAATTGATTCATTGGGGAATGTTCAGTCCGAATATTATCAGGTTTTTAATACTCGTTTTGCGCAGTATGTCAAGTCGGATATCGAACTAAGCCATGGTTTTGCCATCGATAAATACAATTCAATTGTTAGCAGGGCATTTTTCGGAATAGGCATTCCGTATGGAAATTTCGATGTTCTTCCGTTCGAGAAAAAGTATTTTTCGGGTGGAGCAAACGGAATTAGAGCCTGGCCGGTGCGCTCATTGGGGCCGGGAACATATAAAGCTGATTCTGATGAATATCCAAATCAAACAGCCGATATTAAACTTGAAGCGAATTTAGAGTATCGATTTAAACTTATTAGCTTTGTTGAAGGAGCACTATTTTTAGATGGAGGAAACATTTGGGCAATAAATGAAAAAGACAACAGGCCAGGCGCACAGTTTAAGATAAACGAATTTTACAAGCAGATTGCACTTGGCACCGGCGCAGGATTACGGTTTGATATGAGTTATTTTATTTTAAGGCTCGATTTGGGGATGAAACTAAGAGATCCTGCAGTTTCTGATAAACGAGGATGGATTATTGGAACAAGGTCATATACAAACAGCGATTTTAACTTAACCTTTGCAATAGGTTATCCTTTCTAAACACTTTTCATTTTTATTTATTGCATGTTTTATACTCCCTTATTTTTTTGCATTTTTGGAGTTCGAAAAAACGAGAATGTTAAATTTATTGGTGTAATTAGTTACAGTTTAAAAGAATTAGTATGTCAGGACTTCAGCCTAACCGTGAATCATTCGGATCAAGATTTGGTGTAATTGCAGCGACTGCGGGTTCCGCTATCGGTTTAGGGAACATTTGGCGTTTCCCTTATGTGGCAGGTGAGAACGGTGGCGCAGCATTTATAATATTATATCTTGGTTTTGTGATTGCGATTGGTATTCCTGTTATGCTTTCGGAATTTACAATTGGAAGAAGGGCACAACAAAACGTTTACGGATCTTTCAGAAAGCTTGCACCAAAACAGCCCTGGTATTTAATTGGGTTAATGGGGGTTGCAGCCGCATTCATGATTCTGGCGTTTTACACTGCTGTGGCAGGTTGGACACTCGAATACCTCTACCAGTCAATTGTCAATGGGTTTGCCGGAAAATCTCCTGATGAGTTAAATATGATGTTCGATTATTTTGTTGGGGGAACTTCGCGACCGTTAATATGGTTTTTTGTATTTATGGGGCTCACTGCATTTATTATCATGGCCGGTGTGAAAAATGGGATTGAGAAATCTACAAAAATACTTATGCCACTTTTACTCATTCTGCTTTTGGTATTAATTGTTCGCTCGGTTACTTTACCGGGGGCAGGTAAAGGGATCAGCTTTTTGTTAAGACCTGATTTCAGTAAAATAACCGCTTCTACAGTCCTTGTTGCTCTGGGTCAGGCATTTTTCTCGCTAAGTATTGGAATGGGGACGCTTGTTACTTACGGTTCATATATTAAAAAATCAGAAAATCTTGGTTCAACTGCTTTTTCTGTTGCAATGGCTGATACTTTGATAGCTGTTTTGGCTGGATTAGCCATTTTTCCAGCAGTATTTGCTTTTAATATTGAACCGGGATACGGGGAAGGATTGGTATTTGTAACGTTGCCAAATATTTTTCAGCAAATGCCGGGTGGAACAATTTTTTCGGTCATGTTTTTTATATTGTTAGGAGTTGCAGCCTTAACCTCCACAATTTCAGTTTTAGAAGTTATTGTTGCTTTTTTTGTTGAAGAACTTAAAATGAAACGAAAAGCTGCTACATGGTTGGCCACATTTTCAGTTTCAATTTTAGGAATATTGTGTGTTCTTTCAACAAGTTCTCTTGCCGATTTTAAAATATTGGGACACACCATTTTTAGTTTATTGGAGAATACTACGGCAAATGTTCTTTTACCTTTGGGCGGAATGTTCATCGTGATTTTCGTTGCCTGGTTTTTTGGTCGCCAAAATGTTGTCGACGAATTGTCGAATGACGGCAAATTGAAAGCGAGATATGTCCCATTATTCATGTTTATTATCAAATTTGTTGCACCTCTTGCAATTGCTTTTGTTTTTCTTCAGGGAATAGGTCTGATAAATCTCAAATAGAACTGAAAACTAAAATAGTTTAGCTTTTATATTATCTTTTTGATATTCAAGTCAGAATTTTGATAAATTTGGAATGTTCGTAAAAGTTTTTTTGTTTTCATTCCAAATTATATTAACCCATGAATATATTCTCTGGTTGGTTTAAGAATTATAATCATTTTTCGAAAAGCGATAGAAACGCAATAATTATTTTGTGCGCTTGTATAATATTAACCACTATCTCAATAATCATAGTTAGTAATATTCAACCAAAATCTGAATACAATTATTTTGAGTATAATCTCCAACTCGATGAAATTGAATCACCAGAGAAAAACGATAGATTTATTGTTAAGTCACTTTTCCCATTCAATCCGAACACAATTAACAGCAAAAAGCTTGATTCGCTTGACTTGCCCCAATTTGTTAAACAAAATATATTAAACTACAGAAAGGCAGGAGGCAGGTTTTCCTCGAAAATTGAAGTTCGAAAGATATATGGGATGAACGACAGCATATTCAATGTTATTAAAGATTACATAGAAATTACTGACAAAAACGAATCTCTTTCAGAGAACACCAAAGCATTTAATAAAAAAGAAGAAATAAAAAATGCAATTAAGGGAAAGTTGGATCCCAATAATGCTGATTATAATCAATTGATAAGTTTTGGTTTTAATAGTTTTCAGGCAAAAAATATAACTGAATACAGAAAGAAGGGAGGTGCATTCAAAATAAAAACCGACTTACTTAAGATTTATGGTATCGATTCGGCTTTCTATAACTCAATCGAGAAAGTTATTACAATTGAAGTTGACGACAAAAAACAAGTTCTCGAAAATTATCCTGTGTTATTGCACGTCGAACTCAATAGCGCCGACTCAACAGAATTAATGAAACTTAAAGGAATTGGGGCAGTTTATGCTAATCGGGTTATTAAATACCGCAATTTGCTTGGTGGCTTTTATTCAACCTCACAGTTACTTGAAGTTTATAATTTTCCATCAGAAACATTTAAAAGTATTGAAAATAGTATTTATGTGGATACTTTACTGGTTAAAAAGATTCGTTTAAATTTTGCTGATTATCCTGAATTGTTGCGGCACCCATATTTAAATAAAGATCAGGTTACCGCAATATTGAAATACCGCAATCAAAACGGATCTTTTCAGGATATATTCCAATTGAAAACAACTGGACTTGTTGATCCTGAATCTTTTTCACGAATCAGGCCATATTTGACGTGCCGTTAAATAAATTTAAAACAAATTCAATGGATTGTATTTATATTTATTTTCGTTTATATTTGATTTCAATCGAATAATTTCTAAATTTGCGCCTCAATTTTAAAAATTAAAACGTTAAAAATGATAGTTATTCCGGTAAAAGAGGGCGAAAATATAGAAAGAGCGCTTAAAAGATTCAAAAGAAAATTTGAAAAAACAGGTGTAATAAAAGAATTACGTGAACGTCAGAAATTCACAAAACCTTCAGTAATTAACAGGGAGGAGAAGAAGAAGGCGATTTACGTACAAGGATTGCAACGTCAGGAAGACTAATTGAACTTAGTGATTCCTGTATTTATTTGAATCAAATGGATTATCGGGAGTCGTTTTTCAATTATTTGAAATTTGAGAAGAGAAATTCTTCTCATACTGTTGTGGCTTATAAAATTGACCTCGATCAGTTTGTGCAGTTTTGCATAGAAGTGGTCGGGGAATTTAATGTAAAAAAGGTTGATGCAAAGATAATTCGAAGTTGGATTGTGGAGTTAATGGAAAATGATTTGTCAGCACGTTCAGTAAACCGAAAAATAACCACAATTAAATCTTTTTTTAAATATCTCTTAAAAGAACAAATAGTTGATCACAATCCTACCACTTACCTGACTCTACCAAAAATCCGTAAAAAATTACCAAATTTTGTGGAAGAAAGAAATCTCAATCATTTGCTTGATGATGGTTATTTTAAAAATGATTTCGAGGGGATTCGCGACAAATTGATAATTACTTTATTTTATGCTACAGGAATTCGGCTTGCTGAATTGTTACAGTTAAAAGACAGTGATTTTGATATGACAAATTGTATGATTCGTGTATTAGGGAAGGGGAAAAAGGAGCGGATAATTCCTTATCCTACTTCAATTAATCAATTGGTTATGCAATATATAAATGAACGGAACTCTAAATTTGGAAATAAGACCGAACATCTTTTGGTTACAGATAAAGGAAATCCTGCTTACGAAAAACTAATTTATAGGGTAGTAAAAACTAACTTAGCCAAAGTAACACTGTTGGAAAAGAAAAGTCCGCATGTTTTACGGCACACCTACGCAACCCATTTGTTAAATAATGGAGCTGATTTAAATGCAGTTAAGGAATTGTTGGGACATGCAAATCTGGCAGCTACCCAGATTTACACCCACACAACTTTCCAAAAATTGCATAATATATATAAACAAGCCCACCCAAGGGGTTAAAAAACATTTATTATGGAAATTAAAATTAATTCAGTGCATTTCACTGCCGATCAAAAATTGGTTGATTTTGTAAATAAAAAAGTAGGCAAACTCGATACCTTCTTTGATGGTATAATTAATGCTGAAGTAACTATGAAAGTGTTAAAGCCCGAAACTGCAAAAAACAAAGTTTCTGAGTTAAAAATTTCGATTCCGGCAAATGGGTATTTGTTTGCAAAAAAGGAAGCCGATACCTTTGAAGAAGCAACTGACCTTGCAATTGACGCTGTACGCAAACAAATCGATAAATATAAAGAAAAGCTTAAAAACAAGTAAAAATTGAAAATAGGACATTTAATTTTTAGTTTTTTAAAATAATATTTTTACATTTGCAAACCCAATTTTGGGGCGTTCAGAAAACAGTTGAATTAAGGTTGATTTATTAAGAAAATTAGGTGTTTAAGAGGATTTTTAGATTTTAGAAGCATCTGGATTAAAATTAAATCAGGTAACCTTAAATAATGAAAAACGATTTTTTTGCAACTGTTTGGAGAAATTTTGTATTTTTGCGCGGCATTTTTGCAAAGATAATGTATGCGGGAGTAGCTCAGCTGATAGAGCATTAGCCTTCCAAGCTAAGGGTCGCGGGTTTGAATCCCGTCTCCCGCTCATTTAATGAGACTGGAGTGATAAGTAGAATACTTAGACCTCTTGTCTCTTTATGTATTAATGCCGATGTAGCTCAGGGGTAGAGTACTTCCTTGGTAAGGAAGGGGTCACGAGTTCAATTCTCGTCATCGGCTCAAAATGATTTGATAAAAAAATATAAATTAAAAATTAAAAAATTATGGCAAAAGCACATTTTAACAGAGACAAAGAGCATGTCAATATTGGTACTATTGGCCACGTTGACCATGGCAAAACTACTCTGACTGCTGCTATTACAATGGTATTAGCAAAAAAAGGATTATCAGAAATTAAATCTTTTGATTCAATTGATAATGCTCCCGAAGAAAAAGAAAGGGGTATTACCATTAATACTGCTCACGTTGAGTACCAAACTGAAAAACGTCACTATGCTCACGTTGACTGTCCGGGTCACGCTGACTACGTTAAAAACATGGTAACTGGTGCTGCTCAGATGGACGGTGCTATTATTGTTGTAGCTGCTACTGATGGTCCTATGCCTCAAACTCGTGAACACATTCTTTTGGCACGTCAGGTAAACGTTCCTAAACTGGTTGTTTTCATGAACAAAGTTGATATGGTTGATGATGAAGAAATTTTGGAACTCGTTGAAATGGAAATTCGCGAACTTCTTAGCTTCTATCAATTTGATGGCGATAATACACCAGTGATCATGGGTTCAGCTCTTGGTGCAATGAATGGTGAAGAAAAATGGGAAGAGAAAGTAATGGAACTTATGGATGCTTGTGATACTTGGATTCCACTTCCTCCGCGTGATGTTGACAAACCATTCTTAATGCCGGTTGAGGACGTATTCTCAATTACTGGTCGCGGAACAGTAGCAACAGGTCGTATTGAAACTGGTAAAATTCACACTGGCGATGAACTTCAGTTAATCGGGCTGGGTGCTGAAGGCCGCAAAACAGTATGTACCGGTGTTGAAATGTTCCGTAAAATTCTTGATGATGGACAAGCAGGTGATAACGTAGGGTTATTGCTTCGTGGTGTTGACAAAAAAGAAATCAAACGTGGACAGATTTTGGCAAAACCAGGTTCAATTACTCCACATAAACGTTTCAAAGCAGAGGTTTATGTATTGAAGAAAGAAGAAGGTGGACGTCACACGCCATTTCATAATAAATATCGTCCACAATTCTATATTAGAACTCTTGATGTGACAGGGGAAATCCACTTACCGGAAGGCCGTGAAATGGTTATGCCGGGTGATAACGTTTCAGTTGAAGTAGAATTGATTTATCCAGTTGCCTTAAATGTTGGTTTGCGTTTTGCAATCCGCGAAGGTGGGCGTACAGTTGGTGCCGGTCAGGTGACTGAAATTCTGTAATTATTAAAATAAAAATAATTTATAATATGTCCTGGGCTTTTTAGCCCGGGACTATTTTACGGATGAATCTCAAACGGGAGTGGTTGTTTCAAACAGTAAGTTCAATTCTTACCTTCCGTGCAAACTTGATTAAAAGAAATGAAAATAAGATTATATTTCCAGGAGGCTTTCGATGAACTCGTTCACAAAGTAACATGGCCTACATGGAAAGAGCTACAAAGTAGCGCATTGGTTGTAATGGTTGCTTCCTTAATAATATCACTCGTAATTTTCGCTATGGACCTGTCTTTCAGGAACATAATGGAACTTATTTATGGTTTATTTTATTAATTGAAATCCTTAAATCAAAATGAGCGAAAATAGTAAGAAATGGTATGTTCTGCGTGCTATAGGCGGAAAAGAGAAAAAGGTAAAAGAATATATCGAAAATGAAATCGCAAACGGAGATTTAAAGGGTTTTGTTGATCAGGTTCTAATACCAACAGAGAAGGTTTACCAAATCCGAAATGGTAAAAAAATCAGTAAGGAAAGAAATTTTTTTCCAGGTTATGTTTTAATCGAAGCCGAATTAGTAGGTGAAGTTGCACACACACTAAGGAATTTTCCTAATGTTATCGGGTTCTTAGGCGACACTAAAGGTGGAGATCCCGTTCCAATGAGGCAAAACGAGGTAAATAGAATTCTGGGAAGGGTTGATGAACTTGCTGAGAACGACGAGGAGATTAATATTCCTTTTGTTGTAGGAGAAACTGTAAAAGTAGTCGATGGACCATTTAACGGCTTTAACGGAACCATTGAGGAAATCAATGAAGAAAAGAAAAAGCTGCAGGTAATGGTGAAGATTTTTGGACGTAAAACTCCTCTGGAATTAAGCTTTATGCAAGTTGAAAAGGAGTAAAAACACGTTAAATATGTATTATGGCTAAAGAAATTGCTGGATTAATTAAATTACAGATTAAAGGTGGTGCAGCCAACCCTTCACCACCGGTGGGACCAGCATTGGGCTCCAAGGGGGTAAATATAATGCAGTTCTGCAAACAGTTTAACGGAAGAACACAAGACCAGGCTGGTAAAGTGTTACCCGTTATAATTACTGTTTTTGCAGATAAATCGTTCGATTTCATTATAAAACAACCTCCTGTGGCTATACAATTGCTTGAAGTAGCAAAAGTGAAAAAAGGTTCGCCAGAACCTCACGTGAATAAAGTGGGGGCTGTAACCTGGGAACAGGTTAAGCAAATTGCAGAAGGTAAACTGGTTGATTTAAATTGCTTTACTATTGAATCGGCCATGAAAATGGTCGCTGGTACTGCCAGAAGTATGGGAATTGCTGTAAAAGGTACTTCACCATTCAAAAACTAAATAAATCTTATACGATGGGCAGAATTACGAAAAATAAAAAAGCTTCTCTTGAAAAACTCGAAAAAGGAAAAGCTTACACCTTAGATGAAGCTGTTGAATTGGTAAAGGAAATTACTTATACCAAATTTGATGCATCAGTTGACATTGATGTAAGACTTGGAGTTGACCCAAGAAAAGCTAACCAGATGGTTAGAGGCGTAGTTTCGTTACCCCATGGAACTGGAAAAGAAGTCCGTGTTTTAGCGATGGTTACTCCTGATAAAATGCAGGAAGCACTAGATGCGGGTGCGGACTATGTTGGTCTTGATGATTACATCGAGAAAATTAAAGGTGGCTGGACTGATGTTGACGTTATCATAACAATGCCTCCTGTTATGGGGAAAGTTGGGGCGTTAGGCCGTATTTTAGGCCCACGTGGTTTAATGCCAAACCCCAAAAGTGGAACCGTAACAATGGAAATTGGTAAAGCCGTCAGCGAAGTTAAACAGGGTAAAATCGACTTTAAAGTTGACAAATTTGGTATTGTTCATACATCTATCGGAAAAGTATCGTTTACTCCCGATAAAATAAAGGACAATGCATTGGAATTTGTACATACCATTGTTAAACTTAAACCAACCGCAGCAAAAGGTACTTACATTAAAAGTATTTATCTTTCCAGTACTATGAGCCCCGGTATTAAAGTTGAACCAAAGTCAGTTGTTGACTAAAAATGCGTAAAAATGAAGAGTTCAGATAAAAAGGTTATTATTAATAATTTACAAGAACAAATTGATTCTTACAACCATTTTTACCTTACTGATATTAGTGGTTTAAATGCTGAAAGTACCGGTGATTTGCGAAGACTTTGTTTTAACCAAAGTGTAAAACTGGTAGTTGTTAAGAATACTCTCTTACGTAAAGCTTTGGAAAGTTCAAATAAGAACATTGAAGAAATTTACGATGCGCTAAAGGGTAATACCTCAGTAATGTTTTCCGAAAATGCGAACATACCTGCTAAACTGATTAAAGATTTTAGTAAAAAACATAAAAAGCCTGTGTTAAAAGCGGCTTATGTTCAGGAATCAGTTTATATGGGCGCTGATCAATTAGAAGCGTTGATTGCAGTTAAATCTAAAAACGAACTTATTGCTGATGTGGTTGCACTTTTACAATCACCGATGAAAACAGTTCTCGGACAGTTACAATCAGGTGGAAATATCATTCATGGTGTTTTGAAAACACTTGGAGAAAAAGAATAATTTTTTTTAAAATAATTTATAAAATTAATAAAAATGGCAGATTTAAAACAGCTTGCAGAAGCGTTGGTTAATCTTACAGTAAAAGAAGTTAACGAATTAGCTGGAATTCTGAAAGATGAATATGGAATCGAACCAGCTGCAGCCGCAGTTGCAGTTGCTGGACCAGCTGCTGGTGGTAGCGAAGAAGCTGCTCCTGCAGAACAAACAGAATTCGATGTAATTTTAAAAGCAGCAGGCCAGGCAAAACTTGGTGTTGTTAAACTCGTTAAAGAATTAACTGGTTTAGGCTTGAAAGAAGCAAAAGAATTGGTTGATGCTGCTCCAAAAGCAGTAAAAGAAAAAGTATCTAAAGACGAAGCTGCAGCTCTTAAGAGTCAGCTCGAAGAAGCTGGAGCCGAAGTTGAGGTTAAATAACGCAATTGAACCTTTTTAAAGGGTTTTACGGTTTAGAAGCCTGCGATAGTAGGCTTCTAAGCCTTTTTGTGTATTGGTATTTTACATAATTAACTTGTATAAATACATGTCTGTACAAACAAAAAAAGAGAGGATTAGTTTTTCCTCCACAAAAACCAGGTTTGATTACCCTGACTTCTTAGAAGTACAAGTTAAATCATTTAAAGATTTTTTTCAGTTAAAAACCACTCCTGATAACAGAAAATCTGAAGGATTATTCCGAGTATTTGAGGAAAATTTTCCAATTACAGATACTCGTAATAACTTTGTGTTGGAATTTATTGACTATCAGGTCGACCCTCCCAGATATTCCATCCAGGAATGTATAGAGCGTGGTTTAACTTTTAGTGTGCCATTAAAAGCGAAACTTAAGTTGTACTGTACTGATGCTGAACATGAAGATTTCGATACAGTAGTTCAGGACGTTTATTTGGGTACTGTGCCCTACATGACCGAACGGGGAACCTTCATAATAAATGGCGCCGAACGCGTTATCGTATCACAGCTACACAGATCTCCCGGAGTATTCTTTGGCCAAAGTATGCATGCCAATGGAACAAAACTTTATTCTGCACGAATAATACCTTTCAAGGGATCGTGGATCGAGTTTGCGACCGACATTAACAGTGTTATGTTTGCTTATATCGACAGAAAAAAGAAACTTCCGGTAACAACTTTATTACGCGCTATTGGTTTTGAGAGCGATAAAGATATTCTTGAAATATTTAATCTGGCCGATGAAATCAAAGTATCACGAACTTCACTTAAAAAAGTAGTTGGCAGAAGATTGGCAGCTCGTGTATTAAAATCATGGGTTGAAGATTTCGTTGATGAAGATACGGGAGAAGTTGTTTCCATCGAACGAAACGAAGTTATTATCGATCGTGAAGTTGATATTGAGGAAGATCATATCGAAGAAATTCTTGAATCAGGAGTTAAAACAATTCTTTTACATAAAGAAGATCAAAACCAACAGGATTTTGCAATTATCTATAACACACTGCAAAAAGATCCATGTAACTCTGAAAAAGAAGCTGTATTGCATATTTACAGGCAGTTGCGAAATGCTGAACCACCAGATGAGGCTACTGCAAGAGATGTTATCGATAAACTCTTCTTTTCAGATAAAAGATATGATCTTGGTGAGGTCGGCCGTTACAGGATAAATAAAAAATTAGGCCTTACAGTTGATTCAGAAAATAGGGTTCTTACAAAAGAAGATATTATTGAGATTATAAAGCATCTCATTCAATTGGTTAATGCTAAAACCGATGTTGATGATATCGACCATTTAAGTAACCGAAGAGTTCGCACAGTTGGAGAACAGATGTTTAACCAGTTTGGTGTGGGGTTGGCACGTATGGCACGTACAATTCGCGAAAGAATGAACGTGCGTGATAATGAAGTGTTTACTCCAATTGATCTGATCAATTCAAAAACACTATCCTCTGTAATTAACTCATTTTTCGGTACGAATGCACTGTCTCAGTTTATGGATCAAACAAATCCTTTGGCGGAGATGACACATAAACGTCGAATGTCAGCACTGGGACCTGGCGGTTTGTCAAGAGAAAGAGCTGGTTTCGAAGTTCGTGACGTGCACTTTACTCATTATGGAAGGCTTTGTCCGATTGAAACACCTGAAGGGCCAAATATTGGTTTGATATCATCTCTTTGTGTATTTGCAAAGATTAACGATCTTGGTTTTATTTCTACACCATACAGAAAAGCAGCAAACGGCAGAGTTGATCTCTCGGAGGATGGAGTTGTTTATTTAACCGCAGAAGAGGAAGAAGGTCAGATCATTGCACAAGCAAATGCACCAATTGATGAAAAGGGTAATTTCATAAATGCCAAAGTTAAAGCCAGGCTGGAAGGCGATTATCCTGTTATTGAAAGAGAAAAAGTTCAGCTAATGGACGTTGGTCCTAACCAAATTGCTTCGGTTGCTGCATCTTTAATTTCTTTTCTTGAACATGATGATGCAAACCGTGCTTTGATGGGATCGAATATGATGCGGCAGGCAGTGCCACTACTTCGCCCGGAAGCACCAATTGTTGGTACCGGTTTGGAAGGTAGAGCTGCTGCCGATTCACAGATTCTGGTTAAAGCCGAGTTTGATGGCGTTATTGAATATGTTGATGCTCAGCAAATTATTGTTCGGTATGATATATCAGAAGAAGACAGATTTGTTAGCTTCGATCCGGAAGTAGTGACCTATACACTACAAAAATATTCCAAAACAAACCAGGGAACAACAGTTGATCTGAAACCAATTGTACAAAAAGGTGAACGGATTCAAAAAGGTCAGATTTTAACTGAAGGTTATGCCACTGATAAAGGGGAACTTGCCTTAGGAAGAAACCTGATGGTTGCTTTTATGCCCTGGCAAGGTTATAACTATGAAGATGCAATTGTAATTTCGGAACGTATTGTTCGTGAAGACGTTTTTACTTCTGTTCATGTTGATGAATACAGCCTTGAAGTGCGCGATACAAAAAGAGGAGTTGAGGAATTTACATCAGATATCCCGAATGTTAGTGAAGAAGCAACCCGAAATCTCGATGAAAATGGATTGATTAGGATTGGCGCTGATATTAAACCTGGCGATATCCTGATTGGAAAGATTACACCTAAAGGTGAATCAGACCCATCTCCTGAAGAGAAATTATTACGTGCTATTTTTGGTGACAAAGCTGGTGATGTAAAAGATGCTTCACTAAAAGCATCACCTTCATTAAATGGAGTTGTTATTGATAAAAAGTTATTTTCACGTGTAGCCAAAGACAAGAAAGGTACTGCAACTAAGAAATTACTCGACCAGATTGATGAGAAATTTGATCGTGAAGTAACTTCGTTGAGAAACAAACTTGAGGATAAAGTTTTCACTCTTGTTACGGGCAAGACTTCACAGGGTGTTAAAGATTATTATGGTACTGAAATAATACCCAAAGGTGTCAAATTCACGTTGAAACAGTTACAGGAGCTTGACTATTTAAATATCAATCCTGGAAAATGGACTACTGATAAACAGAAAAATGACATGGTCTTTGCAGTAATTAATAATTATATTCTAAAATATAAAGAAGCAGAGGCCGTATCACGTCGCGAAAGATATAACATTACAATCGGAGATGAACTTCCTGCCGGAATAATTCAATTAGCAAAAGTTTACGTGGCTAAAAAACGTAAACTACAAATTGGTGATAAAATGGCAGGACGGCATGGTAATAAAGGTATTGTTTCAAGGGTGGTTCGTCAGGAAGATATGCCATTTCTGGACGATGGAACACCCGTTGATATTGTACTAAACCCATTGGGCGTACCTTCACGTATGAACCTGGGACAAATTTACGAAACCGTACTTGGTTGGGCAGGGAAAAACCTGGGATTAAAGTTTGCTACGCCAATTTTTGACGGTGCTTCACTCGATGAGATTTGTGAATACACTGATAAAGCTGGGGTACCACGTTTTGGAGTTACGAGACTAATTGATGGTGAGACCGGCGTACGTTTCGACCAGCCAGCCACGGTGGGAATAATTTACATGATGAAATTAGGCCACATGGTTGAAGATAAAATGCATGCACGATCAATAGGTCCATATTCACTTATAACCCAGCAACCATTGGGTGGTAAAGCTCAATTTGGTGGTCAGCGTTTCGGAGAAATGGAAGTTTGGGCACTTGAGGCATTTGGCGCTTCGCATATTTTGCAGGAAATTCTTACGGTTAAGTCCGATGATGTAATGGGACGTGCAAAAGCATACGAGTCAATTGTTAAAGGTGAACCAATGCCGCAACCAGGTATTCCTGAATCACTTAATGTGTTGCTGCACGAACTTAGGGGACTTGGCCTCAGTGTTAGAATGGAGTAAAATTCATTCTAAATTAAATAGGTTCTGTTTTAATTATATTTAATTAGTATTATGGCATTCAGAAAAGATAATAAAGCGAAAATTAGTTTCTCAAAAGTATCAATCAGTCTTTCTTCTCCTGAAGAAATTCTTGAAAGGTCGTTTGGCGAGGTTTTGAAACCTGAAACAATAAACTACAGAACGTACAAGCCAGAACGTGACGGATTGTTTTGTGAACGAATTTTCGGACCCGTAAAAGACTACGAGTGTCATTGCGGTAAATACAAACGAATCAGGTACAAAGGAATTGTTTGCGACCGTTGTGGCGTTGAGGTTACAGAGAAAAAAGTGCGTCGCGAAAGAATGGGGCATATTTCACTGGTTGTTCCGGTAGCTCATATTTGGTATTTTAAATCACTCCCAAATAAAATTGGTTATTTGCTTGGGTTACCAACCAAAAAGCTTGATACAATTATTTACTACGAACGTTACGTCGTTATAAATGCCGGTGTTAAAGCAGTTGATGGAGTAAAAGATCTGGATTTTCTTACTGAAGAAGAGTACCTTGATATTCTGGATACACTTCCAAAAGAAAATCATCTTTTAGATGATGACGATCCAAATAAATTTCTTGCAAAAATGGGAGCAGAAGCACTGTTCCAAATTTTAAGCCGGATCGATCTGGATGACTTGTCTTTTACTTTGAGGCATAAAGCAAATACTGAAACTTCTCAGCAACGTAAAAATGAAGCATTAAAAAGGCTGCAGGTTGTTGAGGCTTTCAGAGCAAGTAAAAATATAAACCGTCCGGAATGGATGATTGTTCGTGTTGTTCCGGTTATTCCGCCAGATTTGCGCCCGTTGGTGCCATTGGATGGAGGCCGGTTTGCAACTTCCGATTTGAATGACCTTTACAGAAGAGTCATTATCAGAAACAACCGGTTGAAAAGGTTAATTGAAATTAAAGCTCCTGAAGTTATTCTTCGTAACGAAAAACGAATGTTACAGGAAGCCGTTGATTCATTATTTGACAATTCAAGAAAATCGAATGCGGTAAAAACTGAAAATAACCGGGCATTAAAATCTCTTTCCGATAGTTTGAAAGGGAAACAAGGTCGATTCCGTCAAAATCTTCTTGGTAAACGTGTTGACTATTCAGCGCGTTCGGTAATTGTGGTTGGTCCAAAACTGAAGATCCACGAATGTGGTATTCCGAAAGATATGGCTGCCGAATTGTACAAACCGTTTGTAATCAGGAAATTGATCGAGCGTGGAATTGTTAAAACTGTAAAATCAGCGAAAAAAATAGTTGACCGTAAAGACCCCGTTGTTTGGGAAATTTTGGAAAACGTTTTAAAAGGGCATCCGGTATTGTTAAATCGTGCGCCCACGCTGCACCGTTTGTCAATTCAGGCTTTCCAGCCTGTTTTAATCGAAGGTAAGGCAATTCAGCTTCACCCGCTGGTTTGTACAGGTTTTAACGCCGACTTTGACGGTGACCAGATGGCGGTTCATCTTCCACTTGGAAATGCAGCCATTCTGGAGGCACAGCTTTTAATGCTTGCGTCACACAACTTATTAAACCCGGCTAATGGCGCTCCAATCCAGGTTCCGTCGCAAGACATGGTTCTTGGTCTGTATTACATGACTAAAGCCAGAAAAGGAGCAAGAGGAGAGGGAATGATTTTCTATTCTTCTGAAGAAGTAATTATTGCTTACTCAGAAAAAGTAATCGACCTTCATGCCATTATTAAAGTTAAAGTTGAAGATGTAGATGAAAATGGTGAATATTTTAAACACATCATTGAAACTACGGTTGGTCGGGTTTTATTTAACGAAAAAGTTCCTCGTCAGGCAGGATATATCAACCAGCTACTCACCAAAAAGTCTTTACGTACCATCATTACTGACGTATTTATTCGCAGCGGAAATGCGACAACAGTAGCATTCCTTGATGACATTAAAGATCTTGGGTATGATATGGCATATCGAGGTGGTTTGTCATTCAACCTTGATGACGTAATTATTCCGGAAGCCAAAGAAAAAATTGTTGCTGACGGTTATGCTGAGGTTGAAGAAGTGATGAACAACTATAACATGGGATTTATTACCAATAATGAAAGGTATAACCAGGTTATCGATATTTGGACACATGCAAACTCAAAACTTACAAACGTTGTAATGCAAACATTGAGCAGCGATAAACAGGGATTCAACTCTATTTATATGATGCTCGATTCAGGCGCCCGTGGTTCTAAGGAGCAGATTCGTCAGCTCAGCGGAATGAGGGGTTTGATGGCAAAACCACAAAAATCAGGTTCTACAGGTTCTCAGATTATTGAAAACCCGATTCTTGCCAACTTCAAGGAAGGTTTGTCGGTTCTTGAATACTTCATCTCAACCCACGGTGCTCGTAAAGGTTTGGCCGATACAGCGTTAAAGACTGCTGATGCCGGTTATCTTACACGTCGTTTGGTTGATGTAGCACAGGATGTTATTATTTCTGAAGATGATTGCGGAACATTGCGTGGCCTTGTGGCAACAACTGTTAAAAACAACGAAGAGGTTGTCGCATCATTATTTGAACGTATTATAGGCCGTACTTCGGTACACGATATTTTCCATCCGCTAAGTGGTGAATTGATTGTTGCAACAGGAGAAGAATTAACTGAAGATATTGCTACAATTATTGAAAATTCTCCGATCGAAAGTGTTGAAATCCGTTCGGTACTTACCTGCGAATCAAAAGTAGGTATTTGTGCAAAATGCTACGGACGAAACCTTGCAACCGGCAGGAAAGTTCAAAAAGGCGAAGCTACAGGTGTAATTGCTGCACAGTCAATTGGTGAACCGGGAACGCAGCTTACTCTACGTACTTTCCACGTTGGGGGTATCGCTGGCAACATCTCTGCACAATCAACTGTTGAATCGAGGTACGATGGTTATGTAGAAATAGAAGAACTTCGTGCTGTTAAGTTCAAATCTGAAGAAAGTGAGGAAATTGATGTTGTTGTAAGTCGTTTGGCAGAGTTAAAAATTGTCGATAAAAATACAAATATTACACTATCAACACACCCAATTCCATACGGTTCAAAACTCTATGTGAAAAATGGACAGGAAATTCGCAAAGGAAAACTTATTTGTGAATGGGATCCATTTAACGGTGTTATTATTACTGAATTTGATGGAACTGTTGAATTCGAGAACTTAATTGATGGCCTTACTTTCAGGGAAGAATCAGATGAGCAGACTGGCTACAGTGAAAGGGTAATTATCGAATCGAGAGATAAAACCAAAAACCCAACTTTAAAAGTTATTGATAAAGATGGAAATACCATCCGTTCATATAACCTGCCGGTTGGAGGTCACATATCTGTTGAAAATAAACAAAAGGTTAAAGCGGGTATGGTACTGGTGAAAATACCTCGCGCTGCTGGTAAAGCGGGCGATATCACCGGTGGTTTGCCACGTGTAACTGAGCTTTTCGAAGCACGAAATCCGTCAAACCCGGCAGTAGTTTCCGAAATTGATGGAGAAGTTTCGATGGGCAAAGTAAAAAGAGGTAACCGCGAAATTATCGTTACTACAAAAACCGGTGACGTTAAGAAGTATATGGTACCACTTTCAAAACAGATACTTGTTCAGGAAAACGATTATATCAGGGCAGGAACTCCTCTTTCTGACGGAGCAATCACTCCTTCCGATATTCTCGCAATTAAAGGTCCAACTGCAGTTCAGGAATATATTTTGAATGAAGTTCAGGACGTTTACCGTATGCAGGGTGTGAAAATTAATGATAAACATTACGAGATCATTATTCGCCAAATGATGCGGAAAGTTGAAATCGAGGATCCGGGTGATACACGTTTCCTGGAAAAACAGATTGTAGATAAAAACGAATTCTTCTCAGAAAACGACTGGATTTACAACAAAAAAGTTGTAATTGATCCGGGTGACGCGGAAGGAATTAAAGCAGGTCAGATCATTTCTGCACGAAAGCTGAGAGACGAAAACTCGCAGCTAAGAAGGAAAGATAAAAAACTGATTGATTCGCGTGACGCGATTCCTGCTACTTCAAGTCAGGTATTACAAGGTATTACAAGAGCTGCACTGCAAACACGCAGCTGGTTATCAGCGGCTTCGTTCCAGGAAACTACAAAAGTACTGAATGAAGCAGCAATAAATGGTAAAACAGATTACCTTGACGGTTTGAAGGAGAATGTAATTTGCGGACATCTTATTCCGGCAGGAACTGGTTTGAAGGAATACAAAAACCTTGTAGTTGGTTCACGGTCAGAATACGATCAGTTAGTTGATATAAAAGATTAATTTACGCATAAGTTGATGAACATGGATGATATGAATCAAAAACCTCAGCAGTTGAATATTGAACTAAGTGAAGAAATCGCACAAGGTATTTATTCAAACCTTGCTGTAATAACACATTCAAGTTCAGAGTTTGTAGTTGATTTTGTTCGGATAATGCCGGGAATCCCGAAAGCGAATGTAAAATCGCGCATTATTCTAACTCCGGAACATGCCAAACGATTGTTATTGGCTTTGCAGGACAATATTAAAAAATATGAAACTGTAAATGGGCCGATTAAAAATGTGAAATCAGGCAATGATCCGATGATGCCTCCGTTAAGTTTTGGCGGACCTACGGCTCAGGCTTAATTGCGGTTTTAAAATATTTTAAAGAGGAATCAATTTTTGGTTCCTCTTTTTTTGCAAATTAACTTTGCATGAAAATTCAATTGCAAATCGTCATATTGAACTTTTGACATAAAATTTACCAATGTGAAATTTAATAACTTTGAAATGAAATGGATTTCATTATCATAAACGGAGAAATAGTAAAAAAACAAGAGACTGGTTTTAAATCATTCTTTTGGGATGAACCATTTATTATTACCCAAAAAATATGGTTTGGATTCGGAGGAATTCCCTTATTTCATGAAAATATACAGAATATAAAAGCCGCTTTAATAAAATTGAATTCTGAAATTCCGGATTTGTTGAATGATGAACCCGAACTATTCAGAATTACAAAACGCATGTTGAATAAAAACAGGTTTTTTAGATCGGGCATTATTACAATACAGGTTTTTATTGGACAAGTCAAATCAAATTTAATAGTTTCAAGCTTTGCCTTCCCTGAATTTGATTTCCCTCTGTCGAAGCAGGGTTTGTTGATAAACTTTTCGGAATTTGAAAAATATAGCTTAAATCCGTTAAACCAGTTTACTTTTTTTAATGCACCATTTTGGAAATTTGCAAAAGCTAAAAACCAGGAAACTGTATTCAACAATTCAATTTTTTTAAATGAAAAAGAAGCTGTTTGTAATTGTATTTCATCCAATATTTTTGTCATAAAAGGTAGTGTACTTTACACACCCTCAGTTGAAACCGGATGTTATATTGA
>Ga0116152_10000998_pt1 | contig 23303 bp, 22 predicted proteins | sample AD_UKC119_MetaG_FD_89894 | JGI IMG/M metagenome (GOLD analysis project Ga0116152, IMG submission 89894) | Active sludge microbial communities of municipal wastewater-treating anaerobic digesters from Hong Kong - AD_UKC119_MetaG | ecosystem: Engineered > Bioreactor > Anaerobic > Digestate...
CGTAGCATGTTACGTAGCACCCGCCTGCCATGCAAGCAAGGAGTTGCGGGCAGGAAGTAAGTACTTTAGTACTTACTATAGAGGCATCTATAGAGGCATCGAAAATAATTTAATTACAAAAAAATAAGAATGATCCCCCTCTCCCCGAGGGAGAGGGCTGGGGTGAGGGTTGGTTTGTAATTTAAAATAAAAAATCCCAAGGTGATCGGCGACCACCTCGGGAAAAACAAATCAAAATCAACATGAAGCCGAAGAAGCAATTATACGAATTCCAGAATCTTCCGGCATTTTTTTCCAAACCTTCCAGCTGAGCATTTTGCTTATCTCCCCTTTTATTTCATTTGAAAATTTAATATCTCTAGAGGGAGACAGCAACGAAAGTAAATTCTCTACAATATTTTTATCGTAACTCTTTTTTCTTATTTTATCAATAATATATTTAGCCGCATTATCGGCCAGTACAGAATCTCTCCTCAAAAGCTTCATTAAATCAGCTCTTTCTCTCAATAATTCTCCATGATTTCTCAAAGATATTTTATCAATCATTGCCAGTGTTTCTTGTAAATTTTCCATATTCCCTCTTCAGGTGATTGAATTGATTTGTATAAGTTGTGTGAAAAAACTACCTCCATAATTGCACAAAATCGCATTTTTGTCAAGCAAATTTTCTGACAAAATCTTATAAATTTCTCAGCTCTTCCATCAACTTCGCGTAAAATCGCAAGTTATGAATAGCTGCTAGGCGCATTCCGAGCGGATCGCCTACTTTAAATAAATGATTCAGATAAGCGCGAGTGTGATTTTGGCAGAGTTCACAGTCGCAGTTTTTATCTAATGGAGTAAAATCCTGAGCAAACTTCTGATTTCTAATATTGATTATTTCATAAAAATTATTTTTTTCTTTACAATCACCTTTCCAAAGAAAAAGTCTGCCATGTCGTCCTTCTCTGGTTGGAATCACGCAATCAAACATATCCCACCCCATTTGATAGCATCTCACGATATCTTCCGGCGTTCCAATTCCCAGAGCAAATCGCAAAGAATTTTCGGGAATAAAGTTTGCCGTAGCTTTTAAAACATCTTCCATAAAATTTCCATCTTCATCCAGATGCCGTGCTCCAAATCCGTAACCATCCCAGTTCCTGCCGACTTCTTCTGCTACTTGAGTGAGCCCTTCCACGCATTTCTTTCTCAAATCAATATATTTTCCACCTTGAATCACACAAAAAATTAGAGGTTTATTTTTTTCGTTAATTTTTCTTTTCTCTAATTGTCTATTGTATTCAATCAAACAACGTTTTGCCCAAGCAATCGTTCGCTCAACAGCCTTATCAATTTTTTCTTTGGAATAATTATTGGGCGGTGGATCGTCAAAACAAACCAGCATATCTACGCCCAAATCAAATTGAATTTGAATTGATTTTTCCGGAGTTAAAATATGTTTGCGCCCATCCATTGGCGAGCGAAACATCACCTCATTATCTGTGATTTTTCCCATCTGCGGATTTTTGTGTATCAAAGAAAAAACCTGATAACCGCCGGAATCGGAAAGAAGCGGATGATGATAATTCATAAAATTATGAATTCCTTTGGCTTTTTTTATTGTTTCCATTGTTGGCTGTAAATACAAATGATAAGTATTAACCACCATTGGCTCAATTCCGGTTTTTAAAATATCTTCATTACTCAAAAACTTCACAAATCCCCGCGTTGCGTCCGGCATAAAAAACGGAGTTGTGATTTCCCCGTTTTTTGTTTTAATTTTTTTGTGTCGAAACTCTTTTGTCATCCAATTCGTCTTATTTCTAATTGGTAATAATTATACTCGTAATTTCAGAATTTTCAAACTCTTTCAGAGAAGTGGTTCGATTGTCGGTTTTGATGTCAAATCTGTTATTAGTAAAATCATCATCCCCGCTTATGCTGGCTTCATACAGCAAATCCACAATTTTCCCGGCTTGATTTACTTCCGGTTCAAAACCGATTTGGAATTTCACCGTCTTGGGATCATTTAAAATTCCTTTGGCGTTTTCAACCTTGCCGATATTCCAAATAACCTCGTGCGTTCGCTCATTAAATTTTATATCTTCACCTTGCGGAGAAGTTTTGTCCTTCCACTGTACCCAAGTCGGCAGAAACGCGGAAACTTTTACATTAGAAAGATCATTAGAAACATTGGAAACTTTCCAGACCACCGTGTAAGTTGTTTCTTCCCCGACTTTTTGCGGAATCGGTCCGGAATTTCTGATGTCGTCATCGTTGTAAAAAATTTCATTTTCAAAAATAACTTTGGAATTCAATTTGCCTATCACGGTGCTGCTGATGCTTTTACTCTCGCCTAGTGATCGATAATCAATATCCGAACTATCAATAGTCGCCACCGATTCAATCACAAAATTTTTATCGTCTTTGCTGTTAATATCAATTCGATTTTTAAGCGGAATTGTCAACTCGATTTTTCCGGAATCGCCCGGATTTAATTTTTGCAATCCCGGAATGTCCGCCGCTTTCCACATAATATCTTTAGTTTGGCTGCTATAAAAACCGCTGCGCAAATCAATGTTTTCATAATCAATCGCCGGACTATCTAATTTTAATTTTATAATTACATCCTTAAATCCGATTTCTCCGTGATTGGCATAATTTATCTCATAATCTAATTTGTCTCCCAAATTGACATTGGCGGAAGTTTTTCCATTGAGCTTGTGTATAATAAGTAAAGGCGAAGTGACTACTTTGGTAACGCTCTCTGCTTTGGCGTAAACAATTTCTGTACTTTCACCGCCGCTCTTATACAAAGTAACCTTCAAAGGTTTTATGTCATACTGCGCACCTTCCACTCGACCTTCGATTTTCAATGTTCCGCCACTGCCCGAGGTTAAATTGCCGATGCTCCAAATATTATTACCCTGGCTCGGCGAAACACTGCCGGACTGAAAATAAAAACCTTCCGGATATTCCAAACGAATTTCCAATCCGTCAAAATCTCCGCTGCCGTCATTCTCATAACTGATAACATACTCGATAGTCGAATCGCTCAAAGCTTCTTTGGGCGCGCTCAATTCTAATTTAATCGGCGAGTCGGTAATTTTTACACCCAATTGCGCGCTGACTTCCTGTGTTCCGCTTGTTTTGGAAGTTTGATATTTCATCGTCGGTTGTAGATAAACCATATAATTTTCCGAACCGTAAAATTTTCCGCTGATTTTTATTTCTCCGCTGCCAAAAGGATACACTCTGCCGATATCTATTTTACTGATCCGATTATCGACTTCGATGATATTATCGTCCTGATTGGGATAAAAATTTTCCGAATGATTGAATTCGATTTCCGCGTCATTCAAAAAAACCATATTCTTATTTTTGTATTTTATGGTGTACTCGACATCCTCGGAACTTTTCACCAAATCCGCTCCTTCAATGGAAAACAAAACTTTATCTTTGGAAAAAGCCAAAATTCCCAGCTTGTTCATCAAAATAAAAAGCATCGACAATATCATTACGCTTCCCAAGACAATCGCCCCGATAATAATCGCTTTTCTTTTATTAGCATCCAGCCAGTTGGTTTGACTTTTGTCCCAATCGGCTTTCTGCGCAACAAAACCGCCGCCGCCTTTCAAGTTGGCTTCGTTTAAATCATAAACGCTTTGCCCGTGCTCCCGATTTTCCAAATCCGAACCCGGCTTATACAATTTTTCCTCCGTATCTTTTAAAGACATAATTTTTTATTTTTATTTTTTGATTTTAATTTCGCTTGATTGAATTTTAACAAAAAAATCTCTCTTTAACAAACCCATCTGATAAAATAATCGGAAGCAAAACTTAATTCCCGCGCTTCTTTGTGAGAAATTTTCAGTTTCAACAGATTGCCGATTTCATTTTGAAAAAATATCCGAATAATTTTTATGGAATTATTGCTGATTGGCAGAATATTGTTACAGTTACGCGCACACTGCCCGCACACCAGTCCGCCTCGGCTGTAATCAAAATAATTTCTTTCGCTAACTATATTTTTCTGGCACTTCACACATTTTTTCATTTCCAATTTATAGCCCAAAACATCCAACAATTTAAAAACAAATCCTTGGACAATCAAATTTTTATGCACGCTGTCGCAACTTTCTTTTTGGCTAGCCTGCTCCAAAGTGTGAAGCAAATTTAAAAAAATAAAAAAAACCTGCTCGTCTTTTTCCTGATCATTTATCAATCGGCTTAAAACTTTAACCGCTTCAAAAGCTTTTTCTAAAGAATCAAAATTATTTCGCAAAGATTTAAAATGATTTTCCACGATTGAACCGGAAATATTTCCCATTCCGCGATTCTTCATAACTGTCAAATCCACCAGACAAAAATTTTCCAAATGTCCCGCCAGTTTGGCTTTCGGTTTGCGAACTCCTCTTGCAATGGCCGAAATTTTTCCCTGTTCCAAAGTATAAACATTATAAATTCGATCAGTCTCGCCGATGTCTTTTTTATTTAAAATTATTCCTGTGTATTTGTATTCCATATTCCTATTCTTTTCTCAATGCTTCCGAAGGCGTCAAGCTAGATGCTTTTTTGGCGGGATAAAACCCAAAAACCACTCCAACTAAAATCGAAAAACCGACCGCCACCAAAACCGATTCAATGTCCACTTTAAAATCAATTTCATATCCGTATTTATAAACCACCCGAGTAAAAAATTCCGAGAAAATGATTCCCAAAACAATTCCCAAAAATCCGCCGACCACTGTCAAAAAAATCGCTTCAAAAACAAACTGCCATTTTACATCAGAATTTTTAGCACCCACTGCTTTACGCAAACCGATTTCCTGCGTGCGCTCCGTCACCGCCACATACATCACATTCATTATCCCTACCCCGCCTACCACCAAAGAAATCGACGCTAAAGTCAAAAGCAACGCGTTGATAATTGCAAAAACCTGATCCAAAATATCTTTTGCCTCCGCAATCGACATCACCGCAAAATCATCATCGATCTCATCTGCCAAATCCTGCTCGTTATCATATTCAATATCGTGTTTGTCGCGCATCACTGATTTCATTTCTTCCATCGTCTGATCAACTTTGTTCATATCATTAACTTTAAAAATGGCAAACTGAATATAATCCACGCCCATTATTTTTTTCTGCAAAGTTTTGATCGGAATAAAAATTATTTTATTAAAATCAAAAGTTCCCGACGAACTGCGCTCTTTCATCACGCCAACCACTCGATATCTTTGATCTCCGACTTTAATGCTTTTCCCAACCGCTTCATCATTGGGGAAAAATATTTTCTTCGCCTCGCTTCCCAACACCACCACTTGCTTCAAATCTCGATCATCCTCTTCGGCAAAAAAATATCCTTTGTTCAATTCCGCCCCACTGTCCGCTTCCATCATCCCGCTCGTCACGCCAAAAATATATGTCTGCTCATTTTCACTTTCATAGCTCACAATTTTTTGGCTCATCATTCCCGCATACCACGCGCCCAAATTTTCCAATTTGGCAACATCTTCAATTTCATCCAATTTCAAAGTTGTCACTTGAGTTCCGCCCACCATCGAACCGACATTCGCCGAAGAAACGTGCGCGGTTTTAGGAACTTTAATTTCGATTTCCACAATATCTGTTCCGAAACTTTCCACCTGCCCTACGATAAAATTTCGCAAACCGTTTCCCAGCGACATTATTAAAATTACCGCCGTCACTCCGATCACCACGCCCAAAAGCGACAAAGCCGTCCGCGCTTTATTGTTTGCTAAATTCCTCAAAGCTAATTTTAATGCTACGTTCATAATATGAATTAAGACTTTTAATTTTGCATTTCTAATTTTTAACTACTCATACCTCAATGCTTCCATTGGGCTAATCTTTGATGCTTTAATCGCCGGATAGAGTCCAAAAATAATTCCAATTAAAATTGAAACTGCCGCTGCGACAAAAATCGAAGCTGGAGAAATGATGAACTGCCAGCTGTAACCCAGAGCATTCACGATTAAATACGCCGCAAAAGAAAAACCGATTCCCAAAATTATTCCAACTGCTCCGCCGATAAAAGCAATCGTCGCCGACTCAATTAGAAATTGAATTAGCACATCGGAATTTCTGGCTCCCACTGATTTGCGCAAACCAACTTCTTTAATTCTTTGGCTAACCGCAATCAGCATAATATTCATCACGCCCACTCCTCCGACAATCAAAGAAATTGTTCCCACCGCCAAAAGAAAATAACGCATCGCTGTTGTCACGGTTCCGATTATTTCCATCGCCGATGCTTGATCGCGCACTGAAAAATCATCATCACTTGGATCATCAATATCGTGTCGGTCGCGCAAAGTTGCCGCTGCTTCTTCTTTGGCAATCGGAATGTTTTCCACTGAATCAATTTTCATTCTAATATATCCCAGGTGATCAATGCCTAACAACAATTTTTGCGCCGTTGAAATCGGAATAAAAACCGTGTCGTCTTGGCTGGAAATTCCAAAAGCTGCACTGGCACGTTCCTTTAAAATTCCAATCACGGTGAATTTATAATCGTTGATTTTTATTTTTCGCCCCACCGGATTTAGATTGCCAAAAATATCCTTCGCCGCCTGCGTTCCCAGCACCGCCACACGAGAAAGATTTTTTTCTTCATCCTCGACAAAAAATCTTCCGTCTTCAATTGCTGTACTTTCCACTTCTGGATATTCAGCTGTCGTTCCCACGAAAGCCATTCCTAAATCATCACCATCATTTTCCACTGTTCCCGTTCCCGTTACATAAGCTGCTGCCGCTTCCACACCGGTTACATTTTTACTTTTCTTGAGTTCCAAAAAATCATCGTATTTCAAAGTCGTAATTACTACGCCAAAAACTGATGCCGGCGGACCTTTCTCATCCGAAGCTCCCGGCAAAATTCCAATCAAATTGGAACCGACTCCGCGTATCTGATCCAAAATCAATTCCTGCGCGCTTTTTCCAACCGCAAAAATTATAATCACCGCCGCCACTCCAATAATAATTCCCAGAATAGTCAAAAAAGAGCGAAACTTTGTCGCCATCAAATTTTTCACCGAAATTTTTATAGGGATCAAAAAATTCATTTTACATTGATTTCAAAATATTTTATCTAATATTATGTCATCTCGAGCGAAGTGAACGAGGAACGAGTGAACGCAGTCGAGAGATCTCTTGCATAAAATATATTATTTACGGGATTTCTCCCCGCCTGCAATGCCTCGCAGTGGCGGGCAGGCACTTCGCTCATTCTCCTATCGTCGAATTCGCTTCGGTCGAAATGACAAAATATTTATTTTTATCATAACAAATAAAATTATTTCAAAATCTCTCCATCTTCAGCAAAGCGTCTAATTTTTACCGGATCATCAGCAGTTATTTTTCCATCTTTGACAAACAAAATTCGCTTGGCGTGTTGAGCCGTGAAAGTTTCGTGCGTTACCAAAATAACTGTTTTGCCTGCATCATTTAATTTTTGCAAAATCTGCATTATTTGTACTCCGCTTTTGGAATCCAAATTTCCCGTCGGTTCATCAGCAAAAATTATTTCCGGATCAGTCACCAACGCTCGCGCGATTGCTACTCGTTGTTTTTCTCCGCCGGAAAGCTGATTGGATAAATAATTGGTACGATGTTCCATCCCGACCGATTTAAGCGCCTCATTTATTTTGGCTCGATTGTTACGATTACTGGTTTTTTTATCATAAAGCAAAGGTAGTTCTACATTTTCATAAACGCTAGTGCGCGGCAAAAGATTGAAAGTTTGAAAAACAAAACCGATTTTAGTATTGCGAATTTCCGCCAATTCATCATCGTTCAAATCCTCGGTATTTTTATTTTCCAAAAAATATTCTCCACTGGTCGGCCGATCCAAAAGCCCCAACATCTGCATCAAAGTGGATTTTCCGCTTCCGCTCGGTCCCATTATTGCCACAAACTCGCCCCTTTCAATCTCAAAAGAATTTTCCCGCAAAGCCAAAGTCTCCACCTCATCATTCACATAAGTCTTGGTTAAATTTTTTACTTGTATTATTTTACTTGACATAATGCTTATTATATTTTAGAATTCTTTAATCTGACAGTAAAGTCAGATTTATCAAAATCGTTCTTCTTATTGAAAAAGTGAGGTGGATTATGTGCGAAGGAAGAAATGCTAATTTTGACGGAAATGACGGCAAAAAAGCATATGTGGAATCAGTCAAAAATGCGATGAGGAACCAACTTGAAGAAGAAAACAAACTCCCAGCCAAGGCAGCTCTCTTGAACGCATTTCAAGATCTTATAGATTCCCTCCCGATTGAATGGGAGAAGATCTCGACTGATATCAATTTAACAGAAAAACCAATCGGACCCGATGAAATATCTCTGGGTATAATAACTAGAGAAAATGCTCTTTTTCTCAATATCTTAAAAATACTAGACAATGAGCTAGAAAAAACCCCAGGCGAAACAAGAGAATCCAAACTGATCAGTAATGGCATATTTCAAATTTCGAATCTACTGGGACACATAGTTGCACAAGAACACAATATCTTCCGATCAGCTTCGTTTGCCTTAAGAAAAAACAGCAAAGGCGAATACGAAACTGTTATCCTCACTTAATCCAATTTTGGTTCGTTTCTAATGCTCTCCTCGTTTGAGGCAGAGCATTTTTTTATTTTCAAATTTCCATTCCTAAAATCTACCAGCTAAAAACTACTCGCTCTCTTTTACATATGTAATCACATTTTCATCGCCGTTCAAACCGGAAATTATTTCCGTCATTCCTTCATCGCCGCGGATGCCGATTTTCACATTTACTTTATTTACATTTTTTATTCCGTCTTTTTCTTCCAAAATTTCCACGTAACGATTTCCGTCGTCATTTTTGACCGCTTGATTAGAAACCGCTAAAACGTCTTTTTTCTCCGCTGTCAAAATATCAATGTCCGTGCTCATTCCTGATTTTATTCTGCTATTAACATCACTCAAAATTTTGAAAGTCACTTTGTAATAAACAACATCTTGAATCACGGTTGCAGACGGCTCAATCTCCGTCACTTCAAAATCAAAAAATTCATCCGAAGAAAAAGCATCAAAAGTCGCTTTGCCGACTTGCCCGATTTTTACTTTATCAATATCCGATTCCGGAACATCAGCTTCAATTTCCACGCCGGCATCTCCGGAAATTCTGATTATTGGTGAAGAAATTGTCACGGTTTCACCAGGCTCCACATATCTTTTGGAAACCGTTCCCGCCACTGGAGCATAAACGATTGTTTTTTTAATTTGTTTTTGAATTGTCCAAGCTGCTGCTCGAGCACTTTCCACCGCCAATTTAGCCGCTTCTTTTTCTTCCGGCTTAAGTAAATCCCATTTTCTTCTTTTTAAATCCAATTGCTCCTGCTGAATATTAACTTGCACCAAGGCTTCCTGCAATTGAGATTGCAAAACGCTATCATCAATTCTGGCAACCTCATCTCCCTCTTCAACTTTATCACCCACATCCACAAAAATTTCTTCGATCGTCCCAGTCACTTCTGCCGACAAATCCGCCTTGCTAACATCCACTACCTCGCCAGTCACCGAAACCGTCTGGCTCAAATCCGTCTTCTGCGGTTTCTCCGTTGTGTATTCCGGACCAGTATCTTTCGGTTTGAAATAATAATATCCCCCGCCGATTACCACCGCCAAAATTACAACCCACCAAATTATTGTTTTAGTTTTTTTCATAACTCTACGAAGTACCAACTTGTACGAATTTACGAATTATTTTTTATTTTATTATCTACAAATTTACAAAATACTACTTTCTATACTTGTCATCCTTGGGCACCGTAGAGACGAGGCACTGCCTCGTCTTTGTCCGTACATACTAGACCGGAATATCTTCTAATATAATCTATCTTTTAAAATTTAAAATTATAAATTCAAAATTTTTATTTTATTCTTCCCCCTCTCCCTCAGGGAGAGGGCTGGGGTGAGGGTGAATTTAAATTACAACAAACTCGCTTGTTTGCATTCATTATCTAACGCTTCATTTACCATTCCATCAGCTATTGAATTTTTTTCTCGCAAAACGTGCGTAAAACTAACTGATTTAAAATCCAACATCAAATTCCAAACTTCAATAAAATATTTCTGAATGCGTTCTTCTTTTAGTTTATATTCATGATTAAGCTGCTTAACCGCCAACTCGCTATCCAAAAAACACTTAATCGAAAAATCTTTGGCTTTATTTTTTCCCACCAGTGCTTTTACTTTTTTCAAACCAAAAATCAGCGCCTCATATTCAGCATCATTATTGGTTTTTATTCCGATGCACTCGCCATATTTTTTGCCCAGAGTTTCTATCCAAACTCCAATCGCCGCCGGCCCTGGATTGCCTCGCGACCCGCCATCAGTATAAATTATTATTTCATTTTCCATATAAAAATAATACCACAAAAAAGGTATTTTTTGAATAAAAATTTTAAATCAATTTTTCATCTTTCCTTTCAAATAAATCGGCAACGCCAAAAAGCTTAAAAGCATTTGAAATAAGCGGCTGACGATCGCCACGCTTACCACTCCGCCGGAGCTCAAACCAAAAATTCCAAAAAAAGTTATATAAGCCCATTCTTTAATTCCGATATTATTGATACTGATCGGCACCGAGGCGATTACGCTGATTAAAAATATCACTGACAGATAATTTAGAATCCCAATTTTTATCCCCATCGCTAGAAATAAAATATAATTCGCTCCCGCCAATCCGATTAAATTAAACAAGAAAGACCAGCCGATGGCTTTCCAAATTATTTTTGATTCGCCGTTATAATAATTTAATTCTCGGATAATTCTGTTTAAGATTTTATTGATCGCACCGGGAAAAATTTTTATTTCCCGCTCGCGAAAAAATTCCAAAAAGACAAACAAAAAAACTAGACTACAAAGAGAACCTGCGCCTAGTAAAAACAAAATTTTATTTTCCCAAAAAACTTTTAAATTCAAAAAAGAAAAAATCACCACCAAGACCATTCCTCCCAAAAGTCCGGTCAGCCTATCCATAATCACGCTCGAAGCCGTTTCTTTGAATTTACCGGAAATTTTTCCAATCTGATAAATCTTAAAACTGTCTCCACCCACAAAAGACGGCATAAAATTATTGACAAACGTCGCTGAAAAATAATATTTAAAAAATTCTCGCAATTTCAAATCTATTCCTTTGTGCTTGGCGAGAATTTTCCATTTATAAGACGAGATTACTAATCCGCTCAAATAAAAAACCACGTAAACCAAAATCCAAATCCAATTTGTCTGTTGCAAATATCCAAGAACCTCTCGCCAGTCCACTTTAAAAATAATCCACCAAACAAAAAACAAGCTCACCAAAACTTTCACAAAAAATTTTATCCAACCTTTTTTATTCATCTGAAACTAAAATTTATAGATGTATTTCACTATTTAACCAAAACCTCTGCAATTTCCTTGGCGCAATTTTCCCAAGAAAATCTTTTAACATTTTTCAGTCCGGGATTAACCAACCTCGCTCTTATTTTTTTATCGCTCAAAATTTTATAAATCGTATCGGCGATTTCTTTCGGCTCCTTTGGATCAACTAATAAAGTTTTCATATCATTTCCGATAATTTCCGGAATAGAAGAATTATTGGAAGCCACAATTGGCACGCCTAAACTTTGCGCCTCGATAATCGGCAGACCAAAACCTTCGTACAATGTCGGAAACAAAAACACATCCGCATTTTTTAAAATCTCCCGCTTGTCTTCATCCTCGATAAATCCCGCCAAATAAATATCTTTTTTGTATTCGCTCGCCTCGATATATTTTACTATATTATTGTATCCATAGCCAAGCCCGCCCGCCAAAAGCAATTTATGCGGCAGCTGATGCTCTTTTTTTAAAATTTCAAAAGATTGTATAATTCTCAATAAATTTTTGCGTTCCTCAATTCTTCCCAAGAAAAGCAGATACTTATCTTTATCCATCTGATATTTTTTCAAAACATTGCGCGGATTTTTTTTCTTGCGGCGCGGCTTTTCATCGACAAAAGAAAATCCTTCGTAAATAACTTTTATTTTTCTCGCCGGCACATTGTAAAGTTTCACTAAATCTTTTTTGGTGTTTTTGGAAACAGAAATTATTTTGTCCGCCCAATGGCAGGATTTTTTTATCACCGTCCGCATATAAAATCTTTCCCAGAGCGAGTAAGCTTTGGGAAGAAATTCATATTCCAGTCCGTGAATAGTCACGACAGTTTTAAATTTTTTGATTTTTTCTTTCTTGAAAAAATTAACCGCTCTCATCAGCCAGCCGGAAGGATGAATGATCGGCACAGTGTGCGCCGGAATAAAAAGCGCATCCACCGGATGAAAAATCATCTCCCGCGACAATCCGATTTGCGTCCAAAACCGCGGCATTTTTATTTCTTTGATTTTCCATTTCTCAGGCAGCTGAAATTTTTTCACTCTTTCATTTATCTCACCCGCTCGCACATACAAAATTACCTCGCAATCCGCCAGTTCGTTTTTCAAATGCCTGATTACTTGATAACTGTATTCTTCTATTCCGGTCCGTTTTTTTATAAACGCTCGCGAAGCATCAATTCCTATTTTCATCAGTCTTATTTTGAACTTATTAAAGTTTTCTTGTAAATTTCCAAATTTTCCAAAGCCTTGCCGGTTCCGCGCGCCACGCAAAAAAGCGGATCTTCTGCCACATAACACGGCACGTCAATAGTTTTGGAAATCAGTTTATCCAAATTTCTCAACAGCGCTCCTCCGCCTGATAGAATCATTCCCTTATCCATAATGTCCGCTGCTAATTCCGGAGGTGTGTCCTGCAAAACTTTTTTAATCGCGTTAATCACATCGCGTAATTCATCTTGCAAAGCTTCTGTCACTTCATTGGAAGAAATCCGCACAATTTTTGGCAACCGTCCCGACAAATCTCGCCCCTTCACATCCATATAATCTTCCTTAACTTGCGCCAAAGCTGAACCAACTTTAATTTTAATCGCTTCCGCCGTTCGATCTCCAATTGCTAAACCGTGTTTTCTTTTTATATAATCTGCAATTGCTTTATCAAATTTATTGCCTCCCACACGCGCGCTGGTTGCCGACACAATTCCTCCCAAAGAAATCACCGCCACTTCACTCGTTCCTCCACCAATATTAATTATCATACTACCCTGCGGTTCATGAATTGGAATCTCCGCTCCGATCGCCGCCAAGATTGGTTCTTTAACTACATAAGCAGCTTTAGCTCCGGCGCGCATCGTCGCATCAATTGCCGCTCTTTTTTCCGTCGAAGTAATTCCCGCCGGCACCGAAATCATCACTTCCGGCCGGATCAAACGAAAACGTCCGCTCACCTTACCGATAAAATATTTAAGCATCGCCTCAGTCACGCGATAATCAGCAATCACGCCATCCTTAAGCGGACGCGTTGCCACAATTGTGTCCGGCGTCCGCCCCACCATTTCCTTAGCTTCATTTCCCACTGCCAAAACTTTATTATCCAAAAGCGAAACCGCCACCACCGAAGGCTCATTAACCGCAATCCCTCTCCCGGGAACAAAAACCACCACATTGGCCGTCCCCAAATCTATTCCAATTTTTTTTATAAACATAAATCTACGAAAATACCCGCCTACCGGCAGGCAGGCAAAATTTTACAAAAATACAAATTTACAAAAATGTCATTTCCTTATTCTTGTCATCTTCGGGCAAGTGCCTGTACTCAGGTACGCAGACCCGGAGATCTCCCCAAAAACCACTTATCTAAATATACACTTGGGATTGTTGCGGGGTGACATTCATATAACCTCCTCACCTCAATATTACCATATCCCCAAAAGCCTTGCATAGAGCAGATTATATCAACAAGAAATTAATCTGCATGAATAACTTTAGCTTTGCTCATAAATCCTATAATTGCTGAATCAACAATAATATCGTTTGTCATTATGTCTCTTTTGAGATAAAGTGTTTCTAATGTTCGGCACCTACTTAAAGCAACGTACGTTTGTCCATGAGCAAAAGCACCATCTCCCATATCAACTGCTACAGAGTTGTATGTTTGTCCTTGTGACTTATGAATAGTAATAGCCCAAGCAAGCCGCAAAGGATATTGAGTGAATGAACTAACAACTTCTTCTTCAATTTTCCTTTCCTGCGGATCATAATAATATCTAATTTTATTCCAAGTTTCTTTAGGAACTGAATAGACAATACCATCAATATCAATTTTTACTTCATTTCCAGAAAGAGATTTAACAAAACCTAATGTGCCATTTACCCAGCGTTTTTCCTTGTCATTTCTCAAAAACATTACCTGCGCTCCTTCTTTTAGTTTTAGAAATTCTTCAGTTGGAAAGGAGGCTTTTTCCAACTCTCCCTCAATACAAGCTTTATAGGTAAAAAGTTTTCCAGTCAAATTAGATAGACGAAAAGAATTCATGACATTCACAGCATTGTTAGTCGTTGCCAAGGTAATTACCCCATCACAAGGAATTTGAGAATCTGTTCGTTTATTTAACTCCCTAAGTAGAGAATTAGTAATATTTCCTTGTCTTATTTCGTTAAGAATATTTTTAAAATTTTCATCTTTCTGTCTGAATATTTTAGTAAGTTCATATATGTTCATGTGAGAATTTTTCCAGACATGAGCATTGAAAAAATAATAACCCCCATGATTATGCGCAAAATATTTGTGAAGTTCCGCATCACTAACAACTGGAGGTAATTGATAAAGATCTCCAAACATAATGATCTGGACCCCACCAAAGGGTAAATTATTTTCTTTTGCCATCCTTAACCTACAATCAATCGCGTCCATTAAATCAGCTCTTACCATAGAAATTTCATCGATCACAACGGCATCAATGTTTCTCAAAAGAAAAGCCATCTTAGGATAGAGTCGTCGTTCCATTAATTTCTCTTCGGAAAGAAAAACTGGCGGAAATCCAAAAAGAGAATGAATTGTTTGACCACCAACATTCAGAGCAGCCACGCCTGTTGGAGCAACAACAATTAAACGCTTCCTTGATTTATGTTTTAAATATTGTAAGAGAACTGATTTTCCCGTTCCAGCTTTGCCGGTAACAAAAATGTTATCATTTTGATTTTCAATAGTATTAAACACTACTTGTTGCTCTTGACTAAGTTTAAGATTTTCAATTTCGATCTTTTTTTCATTTAATTTTTTCACTGGGTGATTATAGGGTTTATAACAATTATTATAAGTTTCACTAGAATTATTTTTACTTTTTAAAAAATATACAAGTATCCCTGCAACTCCTAATATTATAAGTAGTTCCATTATAATTTATAAATTATCTTTTAATTTTATATCTAAAAAACATTCTTATTTAAATCCAGAAACCCTAAATTTTCCATTTATCTTTTTCTTTTTACGATTCATTATTTTTTTGTGTTTTTTCCAAAAAGCTTTTTCAAATTCTTCAATTGAAATTTCTTTACTGATTAAATTCCCGATTATCAAATTAAACAAATCCACATTCTCTTCCAAAAAATCACTCCTAGATTTACCTTTGGTAACCGCTTGCGCCAACTCACCCAATTCTTCTGTCATCAAATTCAAACGAAAAGTCATCTCTTCATTATTCGTTCCTTTCATTTTAAATTTCTTATGAAATTCTTCTATGGCTTCGTAATATTTTTGCATACTTTTAAATTAAACCTTCTGCTTCTTTTTTTAATCTTTCCAAAAAACTATTCATAAATTTCAATCTTTCTTTAGCAATTTTTTTGCCGGTTTTAGTGTTCATTAACTCTGGTAATTTTTTATTTTTTATTTCGTGCTCATAAAAAATACTATGTTTACTGTTGTCCTTTATTCGGCCGTTTATTTTTCCGCCAACTAAATTTATCTTGATATATTTTTCTAACGGCATTGTTGGAAAAATACTTCCATTATTTTTGCCCAGCCACATTCCCGAACGCATTATCACAATCGCACCCAAAGCATCTAATTTATCAGCATCAAACAAAATTTTTGCTTCTATAGTTTTTGGTCTGTTATCTGTTTTGTACCTATGTGAAATTATGCAGTCTTGAATGTGTTTTATTTTTTCTTGGGAATAATTTAACTTTTCCAAAATAGACTTAGCCATTTTAGCGCTTTCAATCGCGTGATCAATCTTTCCAGTTTTATCATTATCTTCTTTAACTCTCGCAATATCGTGCAACAATATTGCTGATTTCAAAACATCCAAATCAACATTCTTTTCTTCTTTAGCAATTCTCAGCGCCATATTATAAACGCGAAAAATATGATCAATATTATGCGCCGAACAAGCTAATTCTTTCTCGACAATATCCTGAATTTTTTTATATTTACCAGTTAATTCTATTTTTTTCATAATGTTTTCTTATACAAAATACCAAATACTTAATACATAATACTTCATACCTCACTGTCATCATCAATCAATTCAATATCCGCTCCAATGCTTTCCAGCCTCTCTTCCAATTTTTCATAACCGCGATTGATTGAGTAAACATCTTTTAAAATTGACTCGCCGGGAGCCGCCAGCATCGCTACGAGAATTATCGCTGCCGGACGTAGAGCTGGCGGACTCATCATTTCCGCCGGAATAAATTTAACCGGACCTTCCACTTCCACGCGATGCTGGTCAAGCAAAGAAATTTTCGCTCCCAATCTATTTAAATCTTTGAAATAAATCGCTCGATTTTCATAAGCCCAATCATGAATCAAAGTCCGTCCTTTCGCTAAAGAAACAATCGGCACAAAAAAAGGAAGATTGTCCATATTAATTCCTGGAAAAGGCAATCCGTGAATTTTATCTTCCAATGCCGTCAGCGCCGACGGAATTATTTCAATATCCGCCAAATCAGTTTTTTCATTTTTAGCTTTATACTTTTTTAGAATTTTATATTTTTGACCCATCTTTTCCAATTTCAAAAGTTCCAATTCCAGAAACTCAATCGGACATCTTTCAATCACTAGTTTGCTTTTGGTTGCAATCGCCAAAGCGATAAAAAACATCGCTTCAATCGGATCCTCGCTGATTTCATAAATCACATCTTTATTTATATTTTTTTCTCCCCAGATTTCTAAAGTATTCGTTCCAATGCCTTTAATTTTCACCCCTAGCTTCTCCAGAAAAAAACATACATCCTGTACCATATAATTAGCCGTCGCCATTTTTATCACTGTCTTTCCCGGAGTTTGCGCCGCTACCATTAAAGCCGTCTCGGTCACCGTGTCGCCTGATTCATAAAGCACCACTTCTTCCGCCGGCTTAAATTTATTGGTATCAATTTCAAAACCATCCTCTTTGGATTTGATTTTTACGCCGAATTTTTCCACCGCAAAAAGATGCGGTCGCACCGTTCGCTCGCCCAGCTTGCATCCACCAGCTTGCGGAATAAAATATTTATCCAATTTGGAAACCAACGCGCCAATAAGCATAATTGCGCTTCGGGTTTTTTGCGCTGATTCTCGATTGATATTTTTTAAATCGAATCTTTTGGGCGAAGTCAAAATCACTGTTTTATCTTTTCTCTCCACACCCACTCCAATACTTTCCAAAACTTCAATCCAGCGATTTACTTCTTCAATCTGCGGAACATTTTTCAAAGTCGTTTTACCTTTATTTATCATCGCCGCCGCAAAAAGCGCCACCGTCGCATTCTTCGAACCATTGACTGCAATTTTTCCTGCTAATTTTTTTCCACCGTTTATTTTAAAATATTTCATATAGGTTAGTATTTAGTATTATGTATTTAGTATTTTGTATAAAAAATAAATAAATTATTTTTTTATTTTATCTTTAGCTTAAATTAAAAACATTAAAAATTCATAAATTAATCTCCCCTCCCTCTGGGAGAGAGCTGGGGTAAGGGTTAAAAACTGAATATTATCTACCAACCACTTTATTATAAACTTCCAAAGTTTCTTGCGCTACTTTTTCCCAATCAAAATCTTTGGCGCGTTCTAATCCTTTTTGTGCTAATTTATTTCTCATTTCCAAATTGCTGGAAAAATCCAGCATCGCTTCGGTAATTCCAGATACATCTCGCGGATTAACCAATCGCGCCGCCTCTCCCGCCACTTCTTTTATTGAAGGAATATCCGAAGCAATCACCGGCAATCCGGCTGCAAAAGATTCCAATACTGTCATTCCAAATCCTTCATACAGAGAAGGCAATATTAAAAACTCAGCCTTTTTTAAAATTGGCAACAGTTCATCTCCGATTATATATCCGGCAAAAATTACATCTTTCTCAATTTTTAAATCCTTGGCAATCTGCCAATATTCTTTTGCCAGCCAACCGTTTTTTCCCACCAATAAAAGCTGATAGGCAAATTTAGAATTATTTTTTTCACCTTTATTATTAATCGATTTATTTTTAAATTCAGCAAAAGCCTGCAGCAGCCGTGTGATATTTTTTCTCGGTTCAATCGTTCCCAAAAATAAAATGTATTTTTTATCCACACCCAGCTTCTCCAAAATTTTTTCATCCCCAGCCTCCAATTCAGCAAAAAATCTCTTGTCCAATCCACAATGAATCATTTGCGTTTTTTTGCCAGCACCAAAAATTTCTTCCAAATCTTTTTTTATCGAATCTGAAACCGCGATTATTTTGTCCGCCTTTTTTGCCATCAACTGATAAGAAACTTTATTGTGCAAAATCGTTGCCGTCGAATAACACTCTGGAACTTTGTAAATTCCCATATCGTGAAAAGTCACAATTACTTTTCCGTTGTAGGTTGTCGGAATCCGACTCACCGGCGAAGTTGTGTGCAAAACGTCCAATTTTTCCTTAGCTAGAGTCGCCGCCGTCAAAATCTCATTATAAGCTCCCGGCAAAAATTTTCTGTAATCAGAAAAAGGATAAAAACGAATAGTTGTGTTAGGACGCGAAAACTTGCGCACGTCTTTTTCTCGCACTCGAAAATCAAAAAACAAAACATATTCATTACTTTTATCAACCTCTAAAAGATTTTTTATCAGCTGATAAGTGTAATGACCCGATCCGATTGCCTCGCCCTTTTTCGGATTCAAAATTGTCCTAGCATCAATTCCAATACGCATATATTTTCCCCTAATTCTTCAACTCCATACTACTACACCCCTCGCTTTTTTTCAAATAAAAAAGCCGAGTTAACTTCAACCCGACTTATATTTTTTTAAAAATCACTTTTTGCAAATCAATGGCACAAACATAAAACCTGGGTAGCTTTCTTCGTAAAAATCATTTTCACCGCGCTTCTCGATGTAATGCAAACGATTATTGACCGGGATAACCATCTTTCCGCCGACTTTCAATTGCTCTCGCAACTCTGATGGAATTTCCGGCGCGGAAGCGGAAACTAGAATTCTATCGTAAGGTGCTCTGGCTTCATAGCCTCGGCTGCCGTCCATATGATAAATTTCCACCACTTCTTTACCGATTTTTCGATTTTGCCCGATGTTTTTTCTGGCAAACTGGCACAGCGCGTCGATTCTTTCCAAAGAAATTATTTTTCCTTTTTCTCCGACAATAAATCCCAGCAAAGCGCTGGACCAACCAGAACCGCTTCCGATATCCAAAATTTTATTGCCTCTTCCCGGACTCAAAAGTTCCAACATTATCGCCACTGTCGTTGGCTGAGAAATAGTTTGTCCGAAACCAATCGACAACGGAATATCTGCCTCGGCATTTAACTCCACATCTTTGGGCACAAACTCAATTCGATCAATATTAGCAAAAGCTTCGATGATCGGCACCGAACGCAAATAACCATTCTTCATCAAATTATTAGTCAGCCTATTCATATTTCCATTTTAATATTAGGACTTATGCGTTTGGCGAAAGATTTATTCCTGGAGCCCAAAATATAAATTAATAAACTATTTATTGAAAAAATTTTTTGTTCTCAACTAATACCAAATCATAACACGGCGAAACAATAAATTTTGAGGCAAATGTATAAGTCCGAGATATTTTATTCTCCGATAACTTGAATATTAATATCTCGTTTGCGGCTTCCGTCAAACTCCACTGCAAAAATACTTTGTTTACTGCCCAGCATCATTTTTCCTTTAGAAATCGGAACTGTCTCGCTTATTCCAACCAACATTGATTTGGAATGAGAATGTCCGTTGCTCCGACCATCTGATCGCACTCCGCCGTTTTTCAATTCAAACAAATCATGCGAATATTGTTCTTCCACTGGCGCAATCCGATACAAAACCCGCATAAAATCCTGAATCAACATTGGTTCATTATGATTGATTACCACCCCCATCGTCGTGTGCGAAGAAAAAATTAAAACTTGCCCCTCGCGAATTCCAGAATTATCAATAATCTCGTGCACTTTATCGGTAATGTCCATAAACTCAATTTGGTTTTTACTTTCCAAACTTATTTTTCGATTGTGTATTTTCATATTTATTTTAAAGTTATGAATTATTTTTTAAACAAAACCCAAAGCCTCTCGCAAAGACTCCGCCGCCACTTCCGGCTGTAACATCGAGATTTCAATTCCGGTCTCCAATTCAAATCCCGCCCAAGTGGAAGTGTGCGGCAAAATTTCAATGTGCCAATGATAATGCCGATAATCCTTACCATCACAAGGCGAAGTATGAATGTAAAAATTATACGGCGGATTATTGGCCGCTATCTTTATCGCCGACAAAGCTTTTTTAAAAACTTCCGCTAGAGAAATTTTTTCTTCATCGGTTATCCGCTCAAAATAAGGAGAGTGTTTTTTGGGCACCACCCAAATTTCAAAAGCGCTTCGACTAGAAAACGGACAAAACGCAATAAAATCATTATTTTCAAAAACTAATCTTTTTTTGTGCTGGCTTTCATATTCCACCATCTCGCAATAAACGCACTTGCGCAAACTTTTAAAATACAATTCCGCTCCGTCCAACTCTTGCTTAATATAAGGAGAAATCACCGGAATCGCCATTAGCTGCGAATGCGGATGCGAGAGCGACGCGCCAGCTTCCCTTCCAAAATTATGAAAAATCGTAATATAGTTTACACTTTTTTTGCGCATCAATTCCAAATATCTATCTTGAAAAGCATCAAAAACTTCCGCTATTTCAAACACCTCCAAATCAGGAAAATGTCTAAAGTGATCGCGCGTCACTATTAATTCATGATAACCTGTTCCTGTCATCGCAAAATACGGACCTTCTTCCATTGGCTTCGGAACTCTTCCACGCGAAAACGCCGGGTATTTATTCGGAAAAACTTTCAACGTCCATTCTCCATCGCTTCGAGAATAAATCAAAACATCTTTTTCTTGTCCGCTTTTTTCCGGATCACAAAACAGACAATCTTCCGTGTTGTCATCTTCCAATTGGTGAGTACTATATTCGGCTTTGGCAAAATCTTCCGGACGCTTAGCGCGGCCGGTTGCAATCACCACCCAATCACCTGTCACAATGTCCTGCCTTAATTCTGAACCGATTATTTTATTTTTCTTTTCGTTTTCTGTTTTAGACACGTCTTTTTCCTCACCGTTTTTGTTTTGAGAAACTTCTATTTGCATTAGCTATTCGCCCCTACGAAGTACGAATTAATACGAAACTACGAACGGGTTTAATTTTGTTTTATTTTTTAGCCCTACGAATTATCCGCTATTCAGCGGACAGGCGAATTTGTACGAATCTACGAATTTTTAAACCTTGTCATCCCCACCCAAGACGGACAGGTTCGGGCAAGTGTCTGCGTGCCCCGTCGAATGACTGGGTACTCAGAAAAAAATTCAAAATTTCTAACTCTCCCATACAAAATACCAAATACTAGCTACAAAATACTATTTCCTCATCTCCTCCACGCTCTTTCCTAATTTGTAAACTCCGCAAATCATATTAAATTTTACTTTAAACAAATCCCTAAAAGTGCTAATGTACCCAGCTATCCCTACGGTGCTATCTCCACTGTCAATCCACTCAATCGGCACTTCCACAATTTTATAACCTAATTTTTTTCCAATCATTAATAATTCAAAATCTATTCCCCATCGATCCACAGTCGTCCGCGGAAAAATATCTTGTACAGCCTCTTTGGTAAAAGCTTTAAAACCGCATTGCGTATCGCGCATTCCCCATAATCCGCCAATCATTTGAATTAATAAATTTCCGGTGTTGCCCAAAAATTCCTTCCATTTTGGCTGATGAACTTTTACATCTGCGCCCGCCATATCTCGCGAACCGATCACGATATCAAAACCTTCTTCTTGGAATTTAGGTAAAAATTTATCTAACATTTTTATAGGAGTGGCTCCATCCATATCGGTAAAAAGCACCACATCTCCTTGAGCCTGCACCATTCCTTCGCGCAGAGTATAACCCTTGCCTTTATTTTCAGTTCGATCTAGCACGCGGATGTTGGGCATATTTTGCGCGTGCGCTTTTACCAAACTAGCTGTGTTATCAGTTGGTCCATCCAATGCAATCACAACTTCATATCGCATTCCTTTGCCGCTAAAATATTCCTCGATTGATTTTAAATGAGCCTCCATTTTTTCCTTTCTCATTTCCTCATTATATGACGGTATCACCACGGATACATAGAGATCTTTGTTTTCCATTTCTTTTTCTTTTAAAAATTTTTATTAATATTTGAAATCAAAAAATTTTATCCTCTTTTCTTTACCCCCTCTCCCCGAGGGAGAGGGCTGGGGTGAGGGTTATTCAACTCTTCAACTAAATTATACTACTTTTTAAAAACAATGCCAATATCATAATCCCCAAACATCGCATTATATAAAGTATTATATAATATATCATATAATACTTTATATAATAAAATTACAATCTGTCTTTGCCACGCAAGTATCCTTCAATAAAAATATCCAAATCCCCGTCCAAAACCGCCTCCGGATTATTGCTCTCTACTTCGGTGCGATGGTCTTTGACCAGTTTATAAGGATGCAAGACGTACGACCGAATTTGATTGCCCCACTCGGCGCTCTTGAACTCACCGCGCATTTTCTTTTTTTCCACTTCCTGTTCTTCCAAATACTTCTTATGAAGTTTCGCCAATAAAAACCGCATCGCCCGCTCTTTATTCTGCAATTGTGAACGCTCTGACTGGCAAGTTGCCACTGTATTGGTCGGCAAATGAGTAATTCGCACTGCGCTATCAGTTGTATTTACACTTTGTCCGCCGGCACCTGATGATCGATAAGTATCAATTTTTAAATCTTCGCTTTTGATTTCCACTTCTTTAATCTCATCAATAATCGGCAAAATCTCCACCAACGCAAAAGAAGTCTGGCGCAAATTATCTGAATTAAAAGGCGACAACCGCACCAAACGATGTGTTCCCGCTTCGCCTTTCAAAAGC
>Ga0116152_10000999_pt1 | contig 23279 bp, 20 predicted proteins | sample AD_UKC119_MetaG_FD_89894 | JGI IMG/M metagenome (GOLD analysis project Ga0116152, IMG submission 89894) | Active sludge microbial communities of municipal wastewater-treating anaerobic digesters from Hong Kong - AD_UKC119_MetaG | ecosystem: Engineered > Bioreactor > Anaerobic > Digestate...
GGCCGAATCCAGCAGCGGAGAGCGGCTTTCCGTATTTTCCGTTTGCGATTCCGTCTGGGCGCGCATCCATCCCCCTGCCAACAGGCCAGGCCGCGCTGCGCCTGCCCTGCCTCACCGACCACCCAGCGCACGTTGCGGCCGGCCAGATGCACGCCGTAGACACGGTCCGGCTCAGCACCACGACGGTATGCCGGTCGCGGGTCGAGGGCGAGGACACCGCTGATCAGCGAGCGTAGCGATGCGCCATCATCGATCTGCGCCAGCGTGGCCTCGGCCCGGGCTGAGAACGTCACCGGCAACGGCGACACCGGCGCGGCAGGCGCGAATCCACCGACTGCATCGGTGATCGCATCGGCGTAAGGCAGATACGGCTTGATATCGAGGATCGGCGTGCCATCGAGCAGGTCCACCCCGGATACACGCAGACGCGGTGGCGGACCGCTCACGACGTCGAGCAGGCGTACCGCGGACAGACCGAGAAAATTGGGGCGGAACGGCGAACGACTCGCCCACACGCCGACCTCCCGGTTGCCGCCGAGACGCGGCGGACGGACCTTGGCCCGCCACCCCTGGTCCACACATCGGTCGAACACGAAGGTCAGCCAGATATGGGAGAACCCCCGCAGCCCCTGCAGCATCGCCGGGTCGTCGAAAGGTGGGAGAAAGACGACTTCTCCAGTTGCCGCGGGGACCAGGCCCGACTGGCGCGGGACTGCGAATTTTTCCTCGAACGGCGAGCGCATGACCGCGATCGGTTCGAAGCGGATTTCCTGGCTGGTCTCCATAGTCGAGCTCGTTGGCGCCCCCGGGATCCCCGGCGCTCCGGTCGGGTGGTGGGTGAAAGAATTAACGCAGATCCGCGTGCCTGACTGGGGTATCTTGCTCCCCCGGCATCGACCGGCGAATTTGCGCAAGTGTGCCCTAAAGCTACGGTCGATTCAGTCGCTATCGCCCTGAATCAGGAGGTTTCACCATGTCCAGGGCACAGACGCCGCCGGCCAGTTCACGACCCTCGTCCGGTTTCGCGCCCAACACCTGATGCTGCGATCCCTGCGCAAACCCCTGGCTCTGTTCCTGCTTGTCCTGTCCGGCCAGACGCTGACCCTGCTCGTTACCGGTGGACTTGCCACGCTGACCGCTGTAAATCTCGCGTTGCTCACCTCGGTCGCTGCCCTTGTCGCGTGGACCTGGGATTTCGCCGTGCAACGCCCGGTGCGACAGGGCCTGGGGCGCCTGGAGCGGCGGATGCGCCGACTGTCGACGCGCGGCAGCGAGCCCGCCGGGCAGAATGAACGGCCGGCGCGTGACGCCGACACCTCCAGGCTGGACAAACTGTTGATCACCCGTCAGAAGCGCATCGCTGCCTACACACGCCGCCTGCGTCGTGAACTGGAGCGACTCAAGGCTATCTACCGTCAGTCGCACGATGCAGTCCTGGTCTTCGAGCCGCAGGATGGCCGCCTGGTCGATTGCAATCCACGGGCCGAACAATTCCTGCGTATGGATCGTTCGCAACTGCTTGGCATCAACCTGATCACTCTGCACGACGAAGACGAGGCCTATCTGCGCGGCCTGATCGATGACGTGATGGACCAGCCGCTGGGCCGCTCGATCCGCATCAACTACCGCGCAGGAGACGGCCGCATCGTCCCGGCCGAGACCTCGGTGTCGCGGATCCAGCTCGATACCGGAAACCTTCTGCTGTGCATCGCGCGTGACGTAAGCGAGCGAGAGGATGCCGCGCAGCGTATCCAGCATCTTGCCTATCACGACACACTGACAAATCTGCCCAACCGCACTCTGTTGACCGACCGCGTCAGTCGCGCCCTGGTACGTGCACGCCGTACCGGGCAGATCGGTGCATTGCTGTTCCTCGACCTGGACAAGTTCAAGCGCATCAACGACTCGCTGGGGCATTCGATCGGCGACCAACTGCTCAAAGAACTGGCGGGCCGTCTGCGCCACGCCCTGCGTGAAGAGGACACTGTGGCACGCCTCGGTGGCGACGAGTTCGTCGTGCTGCTCGAGGGACTCGGTCAACGCCAGGACCGTGCGGTCGAGAAGGCGATGGAGATCGCCGGCAAGCTGCGCGGACTGTTTGCCGACGAATACCGGCTGGATGGTCACGAGTTGTATGTCACGGCCAGCATAGGCCTGGTCACCTTTCCACACGACGGCGATACCGTCGACACCTTGCTGCGTCATGCAGATACCGCGATGTACCACGCGAAAGGCGCCGGACGTGACGGGACGCGCGTGTTCGAACGCCGCATGGACGAGGTCGCGACCTCGCGCCTGCGCATCGAAAACGAACTCCGCAACGGGCTGCGTGACCACCAGTTCGAACTCTATCTGCAACCGGTGCTGACGATCCGCGACGGCCATATCCTGGGCGCCGAGGTGCTATTGCGCTGGCAACACCCGACCCAGGGCCTGATCTCGCCGACCGAGTTCCTGCCCTATATCGAGAACTGCGCTTTGATGCTCAAGCTCGACGACTGGGTACTGCTGGAATCGTGCCGATTGCTCGCGGGGATCCAAAGCGACCGCGAGGTGGCGACTCCCGATTGCCTGGCGGTGAACATCAGTCACCAGCAGTTCCACCAACCGGAATTCGTACAACGTGTGCAGCAGATCCTGTCCGACACCGGCGCCGACCCGAAGCGCCTGCAGTTCGAGATCACCGAGACCATCCTGATCAAGGACGCGAAAGATTCGATCGATCGGATGAACGCCCTGAAGCAGATGGGCATCCGTTTCGCGATTGATGATTTCGGCACCGGCTATTCATCACTGGCCGACCTGCGCCGGCTACCGATCGATACAATCAAGATTGACCGATCGTTCGTCCGCGACCTCGGCACCGACCCCAATGATGCGGCGATCGTGCGTGCGATCCTATCGATGGCGCAGCATATCGGGCTCAAGGTGATCGCCGAGGGCGTCGAGACCCGGGAACAGCTCATGTTCCTGCGCGAGGCCGGGTGCACTTACTACCAGGGATATCTCGGCCGTCCGCCCATGTCGTGCGAGACCTTCCGCGAAGAACTGCGCTTCAGCGCCGATCTCTATGCTCAGATCGACATGCCGCCGCCGACCGAGGGCCGCAACAAGCTGCACATGGCGCTGGAAAAATAGGCGTACGACGCAGCGAATCCATGCAATGGCTTTTGCAGGCGCTGCCGGTCGGTGTAAAAAGGTGGGGCGTGTGCAGCGATGGCCGGCACACAGATGCGGACTAGAGTTCGCCAGCGTTGAGCAACTCGCGACGCATTCCCAGCTGCTGCTCGTAGAACCGGATCATCGCGTTTTCGTAACCACAATCACCGTCCGGCCCCAGTTGCTGGAGACGTTTCTCGATGGTTGCGATCTCTTCGCGCAGGCGCCCTGGACTGGCGGCAACACGGTTGGCCCGATGGCGTGGACGACACTTCTGCATGTTCTTATTTCCTTTATGTTTCCGCCCTAAGTCTAGACGTTATAAATGAAACTTGCATGACAGAAGTGAAATTCGGCCGCCACTCAATCGCGCCTCAGGGCATCGCTGACGGCGATCGGCGTGGGGAAACGCAGCACCACGAGGTACGACGAGACAAGGAAAGTCAGCAGGGTCGACAACTGGATCAGGTAAGAGGCCTCGGCGCCGATCACCCCGGTCTCCAGCGCCAACACCGCCAACAGCAACGAGAACTCGCTCATCTGGCCCAGACGGTAACCCACCTCGTGGGAACGCTTTTCCGACTCTCCGGTACGCAGCAGCAACCAGCGGAACACCACTGGCTTCAACAGCATCATAGCCGTGGCCAGGAGCACCGCCGGGAGGATGACCTTGTCGATCACACTGATGTCGAACCCGGCCCCCAGGGAAAAGAAAAACAACACCAGAAAGAAATCGCGCAGCGGCTTGAGACTCTCGGCGATGAACATGGCGATCGGGCTGGAGGCCAGGACCACGCCGGCGATGAAGGCACCGATCTCAGCCGACAGACCCAGCAGAACCGCCAGCTCCGCCATGCCAAGACACCAGCCGATCGTCACCAGGAAGATGTATTCCTGGATCTTGTCGAACTTGCGGATCAAGCGAATCAGGACATAACGCTCGACCATCCAGGCGAATCCGATCAGCGCAGGCAGGGCGACGAACAGTCTCGCAATATCCGCAATCTGCATGCCACCGTGCGCACTCCCCTGCACCACCAGCAGCAGCACGATGGCGAGGAGATCCTGCATCAGCAGGATGCTGATGATCACCTCGCCGGTGCGCTGGTGGTGCAGCATGGTGGTCGGCAACAGCTTGAGACCGACGATGGTGCTCGAAAACGTCGCAGCGCCACCGACCAGCAGCGCCTCCATCGCGGTGAACCCGAATGCCGTCGACACCAGGTAGCCGACAGCGAAAAACGCGAGTGAACTGAGCAGCGTGACCTGCGTGGTCTTGCGCACCATGCGCACCAGTTCCTGTGGCTGCAGATTCAGCCCCAGCAGGAACAACAGGAACATGATGCCAAATTCGGAGATGCTGCGGATCAGTTCCGGATCAGACACCAACCCCAGTGCGGAGGGGCCGAACAGGGCACCGAGAACGATGTAGGCGACCAGCAGCGACTGGCGTGCGAACAGCGCGATCGTGGCGAATACCGCAGCGCCGGTGAAGACGAGAAAGATGGTAAAGACAATCGGATCTTGATGCATCGCCGGATCGGATCGCGTTGCGCATGGCATTGCACGATAACAACGGTGCAGAAAAAAAACACCCGCCGGACAGCGGGTGTCACCCGATCAAGAGTCAGGACGCTATTTCTTCGAGCTCAGTTTCAGCGCGTCGTCATCCAGCATCGCGGAATCGTTCGCGGACGGCTTGAGCTTGCAGTGGCTGGCGACGGACCGGCCATCCTTACGCACGTACCCGTTCACCCAGGTGCACTGGGCGTCTGCTGAACAGGCGTCCGCCTGCAGACCCTTGCAGGGACTTGCCGCGCTGGCGGCAGACGGGACAATCAGCGCTGCAGCCAAGACCGCCGCATGGAACGGGACGAATGAAATCCTGGTGAAATTCACAGACATGGTGTTCTCTCCTTTGAACATGGGTGACGCCAATCCCGGCGTCGACGGCGATATTAAACCGTTTTGGATTGGCCGCTCAAGTCACAGGGAATTCAGCGCGGGCAGTCGGCCTTGCCGCAGCGCGTGCCATCCACCCAGATCGCTCCCTCCAGTCGTGAACCATCGAAGCGCGCCCCGCCGAGCTGCACTCCACCGAGATCGGCGAAGCTCAGATCGGCCCCCGACAGATCGGCGTTGGTCAGGTCCGCGGTACGCAGATTGGCGCCCTTGAGGTCTGCCCCGTTGAGCATCGCGTAGGACAGGTCAGTCGCCGACAGATTGGCATATCGCAAATCGGCGCCGCTGAGATCCGCACCGCTCAATCTGGCGCCGGCGAGCGAAGCATTGGCCATCCGCGCCGAACTCAACTGCGCCGCGGCAAACACGGCGCCATCCAGCCGGCAACCCTCCAGCAACACACCCGGCTCAGGCGGCGCGGCACAGTCTCGTACCGCAATGTCTTCCTGTGGGCCAACCAGCGTCACGGCAATCACCAGCGCCGACACGACCAGCAGGGCGACCAAGATCGCGCGCGCCGCACGCAGACGATCGTCGTCACGTTCGGCCGCCTGCTGAGGCGCCAGTGTCGGTGCATCATCACGCATCTGTAGCGGCACCACCTCGTCCACAGACCCGATGGATTGCCAGATGGCGCGATCGGCACTGACCTCGTCTTCCAGCGTCAACTTGCCTTCGAGTACGAAGTGTCGAACCCGAGTGCTGCTAAACGGACCGCGCACGCTGCCGCCCCGGCGCACAAACCACTCGAGCCCACTGCCCTTCGTCCTGGCTGACGACATCTGCACTCCAAACCCGCAAGATGCTGGATTTATCGGCCACACCGCCGATAACTTGTGTGACATGCGCCCCGGGAAACAGCAACGTTGAAGATCCCCGCCACCCTGCAGCCCCTGATCGACGCCACGCAGCGCGCAGTCCCGTCGCTGCTCAAGCAGCTGCAGGTGGGACAACTTCTGCAGGCCAGAGTGCTGGACCAGATACAGCCGGGCCTGCTGCGCCTGCAGATCGGCAACACCGAGGTACTGGCACGCAGCCAGGCGGCGATCGCACCTGGCACGGCGCTGAAGCTGGAGGTTGTCAAGGGGCAGCCCCTGCCCGAACTGCGGGTGTTGCGCGAGCCCGATGCCGGGCAACGGCAGCAGCAGGTGGTGCGATCGGCAATGGCACGCCAGCTGTCACCGCCGGAACTTCGACAGGCGGTCAGCGAGTTGCGTACCCTGGCGCCCACACCGCGGCAGGCCGAGGCGCTGCGCCAACTCACCACGATCCTCCAGGACAGCGGTCTGCGCTCGGCTCAGCCCGCCCCGACCCAGATTCAACGCGCGATCGCACAAAGCGGCGTGTTTCACGAAGCACGCCTGGCCGCCGGACTGCCGGCGGACCCGGCGGACAGCAAGGTGCAGTTGCTGAGACTGCTGGTCGTGTTGCGCGAGGACGTGAAGCTGCCGGCGAAAGCGGAGCGCCCGACTGGCACCGCCGTCGAGCCGCAGGCAGCCACACGCGACATGGGTGCCGATTCGCTGCTCAATCGCCTGATCCGGCTGGTTGAAGGGTCAATCGCGCGCATACAGCTGCAGCAGGCCGTCGCATTGCCGGCCGAAGAGGGCCAGCGCCAGGCATGGCAACTCGACCTGCCGATCCGGCTGCCGGGCGAGACCCACGAGGCGATGCTGCGTATCGAGCGTGACGACACCGGCAAGGCTGACGGCATGGCATCCATCTGGGCAGTCAACCTCGCCTTCCAGTTCGACACCATCGGGACGCTGCAATGCCGTATTGCATTGGCGGGCGAACACGTTTCGGCAACATTCTGGTGCGAACGCAGCGCGACCCATGAGCGCATGGAAAAGCGACTGCCGGTTCTGCGCCAGGCGTTCGAGGCGCAGGGCCTGCAGGTGATTCGCCTCGCCGGGGTACTCGGTGCGCCACCGGAACCGCTGATCAAGGTGCCGATCCCCGATTCGCTTCTGGACGAGCGTGCATGAGATGAAACGTGGAAACCGAACCGTCAGCGGGCACAGCGACATCGCGGTCGCACTGCGCTACGACGGCAACAACGCACCAAGGGTCACGGCGAAAGGGGAACACCAGCTCGCTGACCGGATGATCGAAGCCGCGGAACAGGCCGGTGTCCCCTTGTATCCCGACCCGGAACTGGCGATGGTGCTGTCACAGATCCCGCTCGGCGACGAGATCCCCGACAACCTTTACAAGGCGATCGCCGAGGTGATCGCTTTCGCTTACATCCTCGCCGGAAAATTCCCCGAAGGTTTCACGCCGCCGGACAAAGCGGCCGCACCGCCCGAGCGCTGACCCATTGCGATGCGTAGACCGTGCACCGGTCCGCTTCTCATGCATTGCCTCAGCTGTCTGGACCAGTGACAGGAAACAGCATTTTCGGGAAGAAACCGTACGTCAGCGTTCGGTAGTGGTATCCGCTCCAGTCAGCAGTCCCCGGACATCCAGTGTGCGAATGGCCTGCACCGCGATCTCCCAGCGACCTTCGGCACACAGGCCACTGATGCCAGCATCTTCATAGGCCTTCAGCGCCGCCTGAAGACAGGCGTCCCGGACCTTCTCGGCCATGCGAATCTGGTCAGACATACTCACCCCCGTCAGCTGCTCACTCACACCGACAGCCTAACGCACACAGGGCGATACATCTCCCGGCAGGCGGCGCAGTCCTGCAAAGTTGGACATCGACGGCAGCGCCTTTGTATCGCCAACGTCGATACGCACGACCAAAAACATTCGTTTGTCGCCTGCCGGACCTGCGGTGTATCTATAACGTCAACACCGGCCCCGCATTGCCCGGGGCTCAATCCAGAGCCGTACCCGGCACGTCCGGCCGTGCGACTACAGGCAAGGGGAAAGACAATGATCTCGGTCAGGGTAAAAATGAAGGTTACCGGCGAACCGTTGAAACGGACGCCGGTGGTGCTGCGGATGGATGCAGACGGCGCGGAGACGCCGCCTGTGCTCACCGACCGCAGCGGTGTCGCGCACTTCGAACTGCCGGCAGGCAGCGGCAAGGTCCTGGTTTCCGGCGTCGAGCGTTTCCACGGCCGCCTCGATGGCGAGATCCTCGTGGACCTGTGGTCGATCACGCAGTCCGAACTCAATTCTGCCGGCGCCCCCGGTGAGTTCCCGGCGGGCAGCAACGCCTATCCCGACATGCCGACCCGCCTGATCGAAGTCAACGGCCGCAGCGTACTGACCGACAGCGAGGGCTATCTGGTCGACCCGGCCGAATGGTCGGAAGGATTCGCCAAGGCACAGGCCGAACGCGAGGGCCTGAGACTGGACGCGGAGCACTGGGAGGTGATCCGCTACCTGCGTCAGCACTATTCCAACCACGGGCACCAGGCCAGTGTGCGCGACATGATCCGCCATTTCCGCGACATCTGGGGCCCGGAGAAAGGTTCCAGCCGCTATCTGCACAAGATCTTTCCCCGTGGCGGCCCACAGAAACAGGGCAATCGCGTGGCCGGACTCCTGCGTACCAAGGGAGAACACTGAGACTTCCGCTGCAGGCAGTGATCGCCGCGGAGTCATGACCGTCAGGCGTGCTGCTGTTCTTCGCGCCCCAACTCACGCAGCCCTTCCACCGCCTGCTGCAGCACCTCGCTGTCGGCCTTGCGCGGAAACACCATGTAGGCCGGGTGCGGGAACTCCGGCGCCTCCTTCACCTGAAACAGGCGGCCTGCCTCGATCAGCCCTCTTGCCATGCGGATCGGCAGAAAGCACGAGCCGCCATTGGCCAGGATCAGCTGCACGCCCAACCAACCGATATTGACCACCTGCGGCGGTCGCTCGAGGTCGGGATAGCTTTCCCGATGCCTGGCATAGAAACCCGGCCCCCACTCCACATAGACATAGTCCTCGCCCGGCCAACGCGTATCCGGACGGGTGCTGACCATGACCAGTGTCTCGTCGAACAGATGCTCGACGATCAGTCCCGGCGCGTGGCTCGGCGTATACATCACACCGATGTCCAGCGTCCCTTCGATCAGGCGCCGCATCAGGTCGTCTTCGAATCCGATCTCGCTGCTGATCGAGACGTCGGGTGCACGCTCGCGCATCCTCCCGACCCAGTGCGGAAGGAAGTCCTCCCACAAAGCGATTCGCCCGCCGATTCTGATCGATGCCCGAAAACGGTTTGGCAGACCGACGTCATAACGCGCCTGCTCGACGGTCAGTACCAGGGTCTTGGCATGTTGCAGGAAACGCTGGCCCGCCGGCGTGAGGCTGGCGCCCGCACGGTTACGGATGAACAGGCGTGTCCCCAGTTCGCTTTCGAGGTTCTGGACACGCGCACTGACGGTCGACTGGGTCACATGCAGTCGTTTGGCGGCCTCGAGAAAACTGCCGTGCGCGGCGATCGCAAGAAAGGTCTTCGCCTGATCGATGTCCATGTGTCGCGTCACACCATTTGATATCGACAATATCGATAGTTATAGCAATTAAATATCGTTTGTCCAAATTCCAATGGCGCCAATATGCTGCACGCAACCACTATCCCCGGAGACACCCGTGGTCGATTCATTGGCGACATTGCGACGATACCTCGGATTGGGCCACGAGCAGGCCAGCCACCTGGAGAAAGGCGTGTCCACGATCGGCGGCATCGTCAGCATATTGGGTGTGATGCTGATCAGTCAGGCACAACTCGGCCTGACCGGCAGCGTCAGCATCATTTCCTCGATGGGTTCTTCTGCGGTGCTGCTGTTCGCGGTCCCGCACGGTCCGCTCTCACAACCCTGGTCGGTGCTCGGCGGTCACCTGGTGTCGGCCCTGATCGGCGTCGCCTGCGTCAAACTGATCCACCAACCGATGCTGGCCGCCGCCCTTGCCGTGGGGCTGGCGATCGGCGCGATGCACTACCTTCGCTGCATCCACCCGCCCGGTGGCGCAACGGCGCTGGCGGTTGTAATCGGGGGCGACAGCGTACACCGCCTCGGTTTTGAGTTCGTGTTGACGCCGGTGTTGCTCAACGCCCTCACCATCCTGTTGGTCGCCGTGATGTTCAACCTCCCCTTCCCGTGGCGGCGCTATCCGGCGGCCTTGGCGCAACCGGCGGAGTCGGACACGCAACGCCACTGACGCAGCGATCGAGGATTCGTAACATGAGCAGCGATACCGAAAACGCAAGCCCCCGGCGCGAGGACTATGAACGCGCCCTGGCGAGCATGAACACCTATATGGACATCGAGGTGCACGACCTGATGATGCTCGCCGAACGAGCACAGCAGTTCGCCATCCGACGCGTTACCGCTTCAATCGGGGTAACGCAGATCATGAGTCAGCCGGTTACCGCAGTCTCACCACAGACAACGATGTCTGCAGCCTCACACATTTTGGTCGAACAACGCATCAGCGGCTTACCCGTCGTTGATGACGCCAACCGCTTGCTGGGGATCATCACAGAGGCCGACTTCCTGCGCGCCCTGGGCGTACCTGCGCACCTTCCCACACACAGCATCTGGCAGACACTGGAATCCATGTTCAGCCATCTCGCCCACCACGCAGGCGTGCAAGGCCCGGACGACCCGGTCGCCGAGCACATGGTGCGCGAAGTGATCTGCGTCGGCGAGGAACAGGACGTGCACGACGTGCTCGAAACCATGAAGCGGCACCGGGTCAAGCGCGTCCTGGTGTGCGACGACGAAAAGCACGTGGCAGGCGTCATCACCCGTTCTGACCTGGTACGGATCTTTTTCGACCGCTACACGCAGGGCAGCGCGTTCAGTGGGCAAGAATCTGACTGAGAAACAGTTTGGTCCGGTCGGACTGCGGATTATGGAAGAAGGCCTCCGGTTCGTTCTGCTCGATGATCTCGCCGCCATCCATGAAGATCACCCGGTTGGCCACGGTCTTGGCAAAGCCCATCTCATGGGTCACGCACAGCATGGTCATGCCGCTTTCCGCCAGCTCCACCATGGTGTCCAGCACTTCCTTGATCATCTCCGGGTCGAGAGCCGAAGTCGGCTCGTCGAACAACATGATGCTCGGATTCATGCACAGGCTGCGGGCGATCGCAACGCGCTGCTGCTGGCCCCCTGACAATTGGCCGGGATACTTCTTCGCCTGCTCGGGGATCTTGACCTTTTCCAGGTATTGCATCGCCGCCCGCTCCGCCTCTTTGCGCGGCATCCTGCGTACCCAGATCGGCGCAAGGCAACAGTTCTCCAGCACAGTCAGGTGCGGAAACAGATTGAAGTGCTGGAACACCATACCCACCTCGCGGCGGATCTGATCTATGTGCTTGATGTCGTCTGTCAGCTCCGTGCCATCGACGATGATCTGGCCTTCCTGGTGCTCCTCAAGGCGATTGATGCAGCGGATCATCGTCGACTTCCCGGAGCCGGACGGCCCGCAGATGACGATACGCTCGCCCTTGGACACCGTCAGGTTGATGTCCTTGAGCACGTGAAACTGGCCGTACCATTTGTGCACGTGCCGCAACTCGATCATCTGCGGCTCGGCCATGGCGGAATCGGGACGCGAGGTGTTGGCATCGGACATCTTGTACTCCGTACGCTAGCGGGCGTGGCCGGTATGCAGCTTGCGTTCGAGCGCCAGGCTGTAACGCGACATGCTGAAACAGAAGACCCAGTACACCAGGGCCGCGAACGTCAGACCTTCGACGGCGTAACCCAGCCAGTTCGGGTCGGCGAGCGCCGCCTGGATCATCGCCAGCATGTCGAACAGGCCGATGATCAACACCAGGGTCGTATCCTTGAACAGGGCAATAAAGGTATTCACGATCCCGGGGATCACCAGCTTCAAAGCCTGCGGCAGGATGATCAGCCCCATGCTCTGCCAGTAACTCAGGCCCAGCGCCTGCGCCGCCTCGTACTGCCCCTTCGGAATTGCCTGCAGACCGCTACGCACAACCTCCGCCATGTAAGCCGACTGGAACAGGGCGATGCCGATCATCGCGCGCAGCAACTTGTCGAAGTGCGTCCCTTCCGGAAGGAAAAGCGGGAGCATGACCGAGGACATGAACAACACCGTAATCAGCGGCACGCCACGCCAGAACTCGATGAACACCACCGACAGTGACTTGACGATTGGCATGTGCGAGCGCCTGCCCAATGCAAGCACAATGCCCAGCGGCAATGATGCCGCCATGCCTACAGATGACAGGATCAGGGTCAGTGTCAGGCCGCCCCAACGGCTGGTCTCGACATATTCGAGCCCCAGCACACCACCGGAAAACAACACGAACGCGATCACCGGGTAACCGAACAGCACGAACGGCACCAGCCAACGCTTCCATGGGAAGCGCTTGATGAACAGCGGGGTCATCAATACCACCAACAGCACCGCCGCAAGGTTGATCCGCCAGTACTCGGTCTCCGGGTACAGACCGTACATGAACTGGTTCATACGCACGCCGACGAAGACCCAACAGGCACCGCCACTTTCACAAGCCTCGCGCGAAGTGCCAACCCAATCCGCATTGATCAGTGCCCAGCTGATCAGCGGTGGGATCGTCAGGTATAGCAGGTAGACAGAACCCAGGGTCAACAGCGAATTGAGCCAGGACGAAAACAGATTGGCCCGCAACCACGCGATCGCTCCGATGCTGGTCGACGGCGGTGGCAGATCCGGGTGTGCGACGTGGGTCGTCATGCCTTCACCTTTCGACCAGCTGATTGCGTTTGTTGTACCAGTTCATGAACAGCGAAATGACCAGGCTGATCAGCAGGTAGACCCCCATCGTCATCGCGATGACCTCGACCGCTTGACCAGTCTGGTTCAGCGTCGTGCCGGCAAACACGTTGACCAGGTCAGGGTAGCCGATGGCCGTGGCCAGCGACGAGTTTTTCGTCAGGTTCAGGTACTGGCTGGTGAGCTGCGGGATGATCACCCGCATTGCCTGCGGAATGATCACCAGCTTCAGTGTCACCCGCGGCCGCAGTCCCAGCGCATAAGCCGCTTCAGTCTGGCCATGACTGACCGACTGGATGCCGGAGCGTACCGCCTCCGCGATGAATGCCGCGGTGTAGATGCTGAGTGCCAGCACGAGCGCCGCCAACTCGGGAATCACCTCCAACCCACCACGGAAATTGAAGCCACCCAGTACCGGGTAGTCCCAGTGCAGTGGCGAACCGCTGACCCAGTACGTCAGCAGGGGCAGGCCGATGATCAACACGAATCCGCTCAGACCGGCCGGGAACTGCTGCCCGCTCGCCTCCTGGCGCCTGCGTGCCCAGCGTGTCAACAGCACAGCACCGATGATCGCCACCAGCAGGGCCGCTACAACCAGCCCGAAGCCGTCCTCGACAATCGGCCTCGGCAGGAACAGACCGCGATTGTTGAGGAATACCGAATCGCCAACGCTCAGGCTTTGCCGCGGCAGCGGCAGCGGGCGCAGCACGGCGAAATACCAGAACATGATCTGCAGCAACAGCGGGATGTTGCGAAAGGTTTCGATATAGACGGTGGCGAGCCGCGCCACCAGCCAGTTGTGCGACAGTCGCGCAATCCCGATGAAGAACCCGAGGAAGGTCGCGAAAAAGATCCCCAGCGCCGCCACCAACAGCGTGTTGAGCAGGCCAACAACGAAAGTGCGGCCGTAGGTGTAGGTCTCGTCGTACGGAATCAGGCTCTGCAGGATGCCGAAACCGGCCGCGTTGTCGAGAAAACCGAAGCCGGTGGTGATTCCACGCTGCTCCATGTTCTGCAGCGTATTGCTCAGCAGGAAATTGCCAAAGGCCAGGAGGCAAAGGACCAGCAGGACCTGAAAGACGATCGCCCGGAAAGTGGGCTGACGCCAAAGCGGGACCTTTCCCGTCGAATCCTGGGAAGGATGCTCAGCGGCCATTGAGGTCAGCGGATATCACGCTTGGGGACACCTGAGGCGGGTCCGGAGGTGGGGTCTCCGGACCTGCCAGATTGACGTGGTTCAGCGAATAGGCGGCGCGTACTGCAGGCCGCCCTTGCTCCACAACGCATTCAGACCGCGTGCGATGCCTAGCGCACTGCCAGCGCCGACGTTTCGGTCGAAGGCCTCGCCGTAGTTGCCCACCTGCTTGATGATGTTGTAGCCCCAGTCATCGGGAAGCCCCATCCATTCACCCTTCACGCCCTCGACACCAAGCAGACGACGTACGTTCGGGTCGGTGGAGCTGGCCTTCATCTCATCAACGTTTGCCGAGGTCACGCCGAGTTCTTCGGCGTTGACCATTGCATAAAGTGACCACTTGACGACGTTGAACCATTCGTCATCACCCTGGCGCACCACAGGCCCCAGCGGCTCCTTCGAGATGACTTCGGGCAACACGACGGCGCTCTTCGGGTCACTCAGCTTGATGCGCAGCGCATACAGCTGCGACTGGTCCGATGTCAGCGCATCGCAACGACCGGCCTCGAATGCCTTGATCGTCTGATCCGACGTATCGAAGGTAATCGGCGTGTAGTTCATCTTGTTGCTGCGGAAATAGTCGGCGAGGTTCAACTCAGTGGTCGTACCTGCCTGGATACAGAAAGAGGCGCCGTCCATCTCCAGCGCACTCTTCACACCGAGGTTCTTGGTGACCAGAAACCCCTGACCGTCGTAATAGTTGACACCGGTGAAGTTCAGGCCCAGTGAGGTATCGCGCGTGTAGGTCCAGGTGGTGTTGCGCGGCAGCATGTCGATCTCGCCGGACTGCAGCGCGGTGAAGCGCTCCTTCGCCGTCAAGGGGTTGTACTTGACCTTCTCCGCATCACCGAAGATCGCAGCGGCCACTGCACGACACATGTCGACATCGATACCGGTAAACCTGCCCTTGTCGTCAGCGCTCGAGAAACCGGGCAACCCGGTGCTCACGCCGCATTGCACGAATCCCTTGCTCTTGACCGCGTCCAGCGTAGCGCCAGCATGCACGGCGCCCGACAGCGTCAGCGCGGCACCCAGTCCAATCACCCATCTCGTTGTTGTCATATTGGATCTCCTCCCAAATACCGCGGCCATTCTATTCACCGCCGGTTTCTTATTAAGCGTTTCATCAGGCCGCATCTGGAAGCCCGTACTGCATGACATCCGTCGAGGCATCGTGTGCCGAGTGTGTCTTCCCACGACGGGTGCGTCAAGGAACACCACCTGCGAAATCCCCGGCGATCAGCCGCTTCAGGCCATCTTCGTCCAGCACCCCGACTCCGAGTGCCCGCGCCTTGTCGAGCTTCGAACCGGCATCTTCGCCGACGACCACGTAGTCGGTCTTCTTTGAAACGCTGCCGGCGACCTTCGCGCCCAACGCCGACAACCGTTCCTTGATCCGGTCGCGCGGCTCGGACAGCGCGCCGGTCAGGACGAAGGTCATGCCGGCCAGCGGCAGTTCTTCGGCCATCGGGGCCGGCGGGCCTTCAGGCCAATCCACGCCAGCCTCGCGCAACTTGTTGATGACCGCCAGATTGTGCGGCTGGCGAAAGAAGGTGTGCACATGGTGGGCCACCACCGGACCGACGTCGGGGGTCTGCTGCAATGTGTCCTCCTCCGCCGCGCCGATCGCGTCCAGAGCGCCGAACTGGCGGGCCAGCGCCTGTGCCGTGGCCTCGCCGACTTCACGGATCCCGAGCGCATACAGAAAGCGTGGCAGTGTCGTGGTACGCGCCTTACGCAGTGCGCCGACCAGGTTGGCGGCCGATTTCTCACCCATGCGCTCCAGGCCGGCCAGCAGGTCGGCCTGGAGCATGAACAGGTCCGCCGGATCCTCGATCAGGGACTGATCGATCAATTGTTCGATCAGTTTGTCGCCCAGTCCCTCGATATCCATCGCCCGGCGCGAGGCGAAATGTTTGACCGCCTCCTTGCGTTGCGCGGCACAGTAGAGCCCGCCGGAACAACGCGCCACAGCCTCGCCTTCGAGGCGCTCGATATCCGAGCCACAGACCGGGCATTGCGCTGGAAGCTCCACCTTCCGCGTGCCGGCGGGACGGCGCTCCGGCAGCACGCGCACGACCTCCGGGATCACATCGCCGGCACGGCGCACGATCACTGTGTCGCCTACCCGCACATCCTTGCGTTGCACCTCATCCATGTTGTGCAGCGTCGCATTGCTCACCGTCACGCCACCGACGAAGACCGGCTTGAGCCGCGCAACCGGCGTCACCGCGCCGGTGCGTCCCACCTGGAACTCCACCGCCTCGACGACGGTGAGTTCCTCTTGCGCGGGGAACTTGCTGGCGATGGCCCAGCGAGGCGCGCGCGAGACGAAACCGAGCTGCCGCTGGTCGGCGATGCTGTCCACCTTGAACACCACCCCGTCAATCTCGTAGGCGAGATGCGCGCGCCGCGCGCCGATGTCGTCGAAATAGGCGATACATTCCGGTAGCCCGATGACCACCCGCAGTTCCGGCGAGACCGGCAGCCCCCAGCCCCTGAGCAGGGCCATGTTCGCGCTGTGGGTGGGCGCCATCGGATGCCCGTCGACCTCACCGAGCCCATAGCAGAACATCGCCAGAGGCCGCGATGCGGTGATTGCGGGATCAAGCTGTCGCAGACTGCCGGCAGCTGCATTGCGCGGGTTGGCGAAGATCTTGTCGCCGGATGCACGCTGACGGGCGTTGAGGTCATCGAAGCCCGCGCGTGGCATGAAAATCTCGCCACGCACCTCGAGCAACGGCGGCCAGTCGCTGCCGCGCAGACGCAGCGGCACCGACGAAATGGTGCGCACGTTCTGGGTAACGTTCTCACCATGCGTGCCGTCACCGCGCGTGGCTGCCTGCACCAGCGACCCCTGTTCGTATCGCAGGCTGATCGCCAGACCGTCGAGTTTCGGCTCGGCCGCATAGCGCACTTCGCCATCGCGCTCCAGGCGCTCGCGTACGCGCCGATCGAAGTCCGCCAGCGCCTCGGTCGACAGGGCGTTGTCGAGCGACAGCATTGGCACACGGTGCGTAACTTCGCCGAACGCGGCAAGCGGTGCGCCGCCAACTCTCTGGGTCGGCGAATCCGGTGTAATCAGTTCGGGGTATCCGGCCTCGAGTGCCTGAAGTTCACGAAACAGGCGATCGAATTCGCTGTCCGGGACCTGCGGATCGTCCAGCACGTAGTAACGGTAGTTGTGATCTTCGATCTGCTCGCGCAGGCGTTGAACCTTTGCGCGAATGGCCTGGTCCGCGGTCAATGGCGACTCCGTGCCAGGCGCACCTTGTGCCGGTGCTCGATAATCGACTCCCGGGTATGCTCCTGCATCTGCCGTGTCAGTTTGTTGTGCCGCTCGTCCTGCAGCTCGGCATGCAGCAGCGTGGCCAGGCGACCGCCAACAGCCAGCATGTCGTTATAGATCTCGATGCCGTCACGCACGCCGGGCAGCTGGGTAAAGAGCGACAGGCCCGGGGTGGTGAACGCCGCCATGTCATCGATCGGAAAGATCCCGGGCTCGACCATGCTCGCCATACTGAACAACACCCGATCGCTGCCACCGTCGTGGCGGTGATAGATCGACATCTCACCATGCACCAGGCCGACCTCGCGGCAGGCCCCCTCGATCGCCGCCCCGGCGAGTGCACCGTCAAGGGCCTTGACGTTGATCACGATGATCTTGCGCTCGACGTCATCAGCCAACGCAGGATCGGCGTGCAGGTAGCTGCTTTCGCCGTGTGCGTCGAAACGCAGGTCCATCGAGAATTGCGGCTCTGATTCGGTCTGCGCGCCCGACCATTCGCCAAGGTCGGTCGGATCGGGGTCGAGCACCGGCTTCGCGCGCCGCACAGGCTTTGCGCGTCCCGCCGCCTCGGCCTCATCGTCGATGCGCATCTCCGGAATGGACTCCACCGCATCATCCATGGCCGGTTCGGTGAGCTGCGGCGATTCGTCCTGCAAGCCATTCGGATCAATCGACATCGCCTCAGGTACGCGTTTGACCCGCCTGACGCGAGGCGCTGCCCGCTTGTAGCGATCCCAGAGATAGATCCCCACCACCAGCACGACACCGAGTGCTATCAGAACCAACCTGACCAGATTCGAATCCATCGCAGTTTGCCGTCTAACGGCCCCCAGAATGCCGGCCCGTCTGCAAAGCAGACGGGGAAATCAAACCGCTGCCAGCGCCGCCGCCTCTTCGACGTCAACCGAGACCATGCGCGAAACGCCCGGCTCATGCATGGTCACGCCGCTGAGCTGATTGGCGATCTCCATCGTCACCTTGTTGTGGGTGATGAAGATGAACTGGACGTGCGCGGACATCTCCTTCACCAGCGCCGAGTAGCGCCCGACATTGGCGTCGTCGAGCGGCGCATCCACCTCGTCCAGCATACAGAAAGGTGCCGGATTGAGGCGGAAGATCGCAAACACCATCGCTACGGCTGTCAGTGCTTTCTCGCCGCCGGACAACAGATGAATGCTGCTGTTGCGTTTGCCCGGCGGCCGCGCCATCACCGTCACACCGGTATCGAGCAGATCCTCGCCGGTCAGCTCCAGATACGCGTGGCCACCGCCAAAAAGCTTCGGGAACAGTTCCTTGAACCCGGCGTCGACGCGATCGAAGGTTTCTTTGAATCGCGTGCGGGTCTCGCGGTCGATCTTGCGGATCGCCTCCTCCAGCGTCGCCAGCGATTTGCTGATGTCCTCATGCTGTGCGTCGAGGTAGGCCATGCGCTCGCTCTGTTCCTGGAACTCGTCGATCGCCGCGAGGTTGATCGGGCCGAGACGCTGGATGCGGTTACCCAGGTCTTCGACCCGCGTCTGCCATACCTCGACAGCGGCGTCCTGCGCCATCTCCTGCTGCAACTGCGTGCGCTCGAAGCCGGTCTCCGCCAACTGCTCCTCGAGCGTGCGGCTGCGCACCAGGATCTCCTGGCGCGCCATCCGGGTCTGGTCGAGACGGCTGCGTTCGTCCTGCACCCGCTGTTCGACCTGGTGCCGCAACTGATCGAGTTCGCGCAAGCGGTGGTCTATCCCCTCCAGACCCTTGCGGGCCTGCGACAGGCTGGTCTCCACCTCAGCACGCACCTGCAGTTGCTGCTCCAGGCGCAGCTGCTGCTCGCCGATCGGTGCCTTGCCGGCATCAAGCTGAGCCTCCAGGCCGCTGCAGCGCTGCTGAAGTTGCGCCAACTGCTGTTGCATCCGCCCCATCCCGGCGCGAAGCGAATCCTCGGAGCTGCGCATCGATTCCACGCGCAGCGCGATTTCGTGCACCCGGTTGCGCGCCGCGCTGGCGGTGCCGCGTGCCGCGTCCAGGGCCTCCCGCAGCGCATCACGCTCGGCGACCAGCGTCTCGCGGTGTTTGGCCATGTCCTCGATCGAGGCGAGCGCCTGGTGCAGGCGGCTGCGCGCAGCCTGCATATCGGTCACGCCCTGCTGCAACTGCTGTTGCAGCTCGAGGGCGTCTTTCTCCAGACCATCCAGACGGTGCCGTATCTGCTCTGCACGTGCCTGCTTGCCGCTGAGCAGGGCGCGCACCTCTGCCACCATCCGCTGGGCGGCCTCGAGTTCACGTTGCTGCACCTCGCGTGCCTGTTCGGCCTCGACCAGGGCACGACGATCGGCTGCCAGCTGGTCGGCCAACCGTGCGACCTCCGGCTCGAGCTGGGCCAGACGCTGGGTCAGGACCCGGATCTCCTGTTCCCGCGCCAGCACCCCCGCACGCGCATCGCTGCCCCGCTGCACACTGACCCAACCGCGTCCGACCCGCACGCCCTCTGGCGTGACCAGGCATTCACCGGGCGCCAGCGTGTTGCGTCGTTGCAAGGCGTCCGTCAGATCATGCGCGGTGTGGATGCTGTTGAGCAGATGCAGCAGTGGCTCGGGCCCACTGACATGCGCCGCCAGCGTGCCCTCGAGCACCTGCGGCGTTCCGTGACCAGACTCGAACAGGGTGAGGACCCCGCGTTCGAGGCGCACCAGATCCGTGGCGGGGGCGTCGAGATCATCGACCATGACCGCCTGCAGCTGTTCGGCCAGCACCACTTCGGCGGCCTTCTGCCACTGGCCGGAGACCTCGACCGTCTCCAGCAGACGGCGCGCCTCACCCAGCCCCTTGTCGCGCAGCCAGCGCTCGACACCCTTGTCACCCTCACCGCGAGCCGCCTGCTGGAGGGCAGTCAACGAGGCCAGCCGGCCGCGCAGCGTCTCCAGCTCGGAACGCGCCGTGGCGAGTTCCTCCTGCGCCTGCTGGCCGCGTTGGCGCAGGCTTGCGATCGATTGCAGGCGTGCCTCGACGCGGCCTCTGACCGCCAGCAGCGCGGCCTCCCCCTCGGATTCACGACGCTGCAGGTCAACGATCTCGGCCGCCAGCGACACATCGGCAAGGTGTCCGCGCTCCTCCTCGTTGCGTGTCAGGCGCCGCTTCAGCTGCACTTCCTGCTGTTCGAGGTGGTTGATCCGGGTACGTTCGACCTGCGCCTGCTGCGCCGGCTCGTTTGCGCCCTGGTTGAAACTGTCCCAGTTGGTCTGCCAGGTCAGCATGGCCGCCTCGGCATCGTGCAGCGCCTTTGCCGCAACGTCGGACTCAGTCCTGGCAGCGTCGAGCATCGGTTGATCGCGCTCGAGTTCACCGGCCAGTTCGGCCAGACGGCTGCCGTCCTGTTCGCTCAGCGCTGTGGCCTGGGCCAGTGCCTGACGGGCCTGGACCAGGTCCGACTCCTGCTGGCGTCGCGCCTCCCGCGCGTACTGGATCGATTCCTCGAGCCGCGCGATTTCCGAGCCAACCGCGTAGAAACGGCCCTGGATCGTGTTGAAGGCGTCGTTGGCCTCGGTGTGCGCGGAGCGCTGCTGCTCGATCTCCGCCTCGATGTTGCGCTGTTCGGCGATCGCGGCCTGCAGCAGGTTTTCCTGCTCGGCGATGGTGCGGTCGCGCTGTTCGATGTCCGTCAGCATCCCGTCCAGCCGCAGCACCAGCAGTTCGGCGCGCACACGACGTTCCTCTTCGCGCAGGGCCTTGTACTTCTGTGCGGTGGCGGACTGACGTTCGAGGTGCCTTAGCTGCTTCTGTACCTCTTCACGCAGGTCGTCGAGGCGTTCCAGGTTCTCCCGCGTGTGGCCGATGCGGTTCTCGGTCTCGCGGCGACGCTCCTTGTACTTCGAGATTCCGGCCGCCTCTTCCAGATAGACCCGCAGATCCTCGGGACGCGCCTCGATCAGGCGCGAGATCATCCCCTGCTCGATGATCGAATAGCTGCGCGGACCCAAACCAGTGCCGAGGAAGAGGTCGGTGATGTCGCGGCGCCGGCAGCGCACACCATTGAGGTAATACAGCGACTGGCCGTCACGCGAGACCTGGCGCTTTACCGAGATCTGGCTGTACTGCGCATACTGCCCGCCGGCACCGCCGTCGGCGTTGTCGAATACCAGCTCGATGGTCGCTGTGCCGACCGGTTTTCGACTGGTCGAGCCATTGAAAATAACGTCCGCCATCGACTCACCGCGGAGGTTCTTGGCCGAGCTCTCGCCCATGACCCAGCGCACCGCATCGATGACATTGGACTTGCCGCAGCCATTGGGTCCGACGATACCGACGAGATTGCTGGGGAACAGGACCGTGGTCGGGTCCACAAAGGATTTGAAACCCGCCAGCTTGATTTTTTCCAGACGCATGGCGCGCAAAGATACAGGATGCCTCGGCGCGGATACAAGGAGCCGCTCGCTGCTGCGAAAGACTCTTACAAATACGCCGTATCTATTTGTTTTATTATATTTTTAACGGTTAACCTAAAGTGATTTCTCGCATGATCTGCTGGGCACCTCGCGTATAATGCGCGGCAATCTGCGAACTGTTGCCAGGAAAACCCATGTCCACCCGAGCCAGCAAAGATCTCGAGACTTTCGAAAACCCGCGTCCCGAGCGCGATTACACGATCCGCATCCGCCTGCCGGAGTTCACCTGCCTGTGTCCGAAGACCGGGCAACCGGACTTCGCGACCCTGCATCTGGAGTACGTGCCGGATGCCAGGTGTGTCGAGCTCAAGTCGCTCAAGCTGTATATTTGGTCGTTCCGCGACGAGGGCGCATTTCACGAGGCCGTGACCAATCGTATCCTCGATGACCTGGTCGCCGCGACCTCGCCCCGCTTCATGCGGCTGACTGCCGAGTTCAACGTGCGCGGTGGCGTCTATACCAACGTGATCGCCGAGCACCGCGCCGATGACTGGCCGACGCCACAGGCCATCCACCTGCCCTGAGCCGTGACTCCGTTGCGCGCGCGGCCCGACTGCTATGTCGGCGTCGACCTCGGCACCTCGGGCTGTCGCGCGATCGCGATCGACCGTGACGGCAGCAGTATCGCCGAGGCCCGCGCGACACTGCCTCCCTCGGGACATCCGGCACCTGGCGCCAGCGAGCAGGACCCACAGGACTGGTGGTTGGCTGTCACCCGAGTGCTGGCCGGGGTTGCTGAACAGGCCCCCGGGCGGATCCGGACAATCAGCATCGACGGCACCTCCTCCACGCTGCTGCTTTGTGACAAACACGGCACACCCTGCAGTACGGCATTGATGTATGACGACAGCCGAGCACGCGACCAGGCGCAGCGGATCGAGGCGGTCGCCCCGGCCGACAGTCCCGCCCGTGGCGCAGGGTCGGCGCTGGCCAAACTGCTTTATCTGCTGGAGCACAGTGGCAAGACCCGGCCTGCCCACGCGTTGCACCAGGCCGACTGGATCGCCGGCCGACTGGGTGCCGGGTATGGCATCGCCGATGAAAACAATGTCCTGAAACTGGGATACGACCCGGTTGCCAGGAAATGGCCTGACTGGCTTTCGGCCTGGGCGGGGGTGGCACCCCTGCTTCCCGAGGTGTGCCCGGTCGGCAGCGTGACCGGCCGGATCGCGGCAGCGGTGGCCGGGTCGCTCGGCCTGCCGGACGATGTGCTGCTGGTCGCCGGCACCACCGACAGCAATGCCGCCACTCTGGCTGCCGGCATCAGCCGCACGGGCGATGCAGTCACGTCACTTGGCAGCACACTGGTGCTGAAGATCTACAGCGAGCACCCGATCGCGGCGGCGCAGTTCGGCGTCTACAGCCACCGCATCGGCGACCGCTGGCTGGCTGGCGGTGCGTCGAACAGTGGCGGGGCCGTGCTGCGACAGTTTTTTTCCGATGCCCAGGTGGCCGCACTCAGCGAACGGATCGATCCCGACCGGCCGCTCGGCATGGACTACTACCCGCTGCCAGGCATCGGGGAACGTTTCCCGTTCAACGACCCGGACCGGCGACCGCGGATGCA
>Ga0116152_10001000_pt1 | contig 23227 bp, 35 predicted proteins | sample AD_UKC119_MetaG_FD_89894 | JGI IMG/M metagenome (GOLD analysis project Ga0116152, IMG submission 89894) | Active sludge microbial communities of municipal wastewater-treating anaerobic digesters from Hong Kong - AD_UKC119_MetaG | ecosystem: Engineered > Bioreactor > Anaerobic > Digestate...
ATCATGTGCATGCGCGCCTACCGGCGCCTCGACGATCAAGCCAACGCCTGTGCCGAGCGGAGAACAGCAGAAGTGGCGAGAGACCCGGTAGGCGCGCCCACCTTCATGCACCCAGCACAACGATATGCATTGCCCGCCCATCACACCCAACGGATCTGCCCCACCCACGAAACCGGCAGTCCGCCGTGGCTAGGGTGCGGCGTCGCGACCAAGCATCCCCGACACACCAACTGGCGCGATCCAGTGACCATGCGGCGCTAGGTGCCGGCACCTTTGTGATCAACACCGGCTCACGACCAAAGCGGGCCAAGCGACGCGCGTGCCGCGACCGGCCACCGGTCGTCGAGGTCTGAGTGTGATGGCGGGACAAAACGCAAAACGGGGCCGAACGCGGCCCCGTTTCGCTTCCGCGACCGAGTTGACGCTAGAACGGGATATCGTCCTCGAAGCCGTTGTCCATCGGTGCCGCCTGCGGCTGTTCACGGCGGGTCTGCTGGGGTGCCGAAGAACGGGACTGTGACGGTGCGAAATCTGCGCTGCCGCCACGACTGTCGAGCATCTGCATCTCGTCGGCGATGATCTCGGTGGTGTAGCGGTCCTGGCCCTGCTGATCCTGCCACTTGCGGGTCTGCAGCTTGCCCTCGAGATAGACCTTCGCGCCCTTCTTCAGGTATTCGCCGGCGATCTCGGCCAGCTTGCGGAACATCACCACGCGGTGCCATTCGGTCTTTTCCTGGTTCTCGCCGCTGCTCTTGTCCTTCCAGGTCTCCGAGGTCGCCACCGTGATATTGCACACGGCGCCGCCATTCGGCATGTACCGCACCTCGGGATCCTGCCCCAGGTTGCCAATCAGGATGACCTTGTTAACGCTGCCTCTGCTCATGTTTTCTCCTCTGTTCGGCACCGCTTCCATGCGGCGCCGTCAATGCCCGACGGACCGGCAAGTTTACGCCGGCCGGGCCACGATTTCATCCAGCGCCAGATCGTCCAGACGCTCTCGATCGACCTTCAGGTAGGCGACGCCTTCGTCCGCCACCACCACTGCCTCGATCACCCCGGGCACGCGGCGCAGGCGGTCGACCAGGTCACCCACGCCTCCCTCGCGCACATCTCCCAGGCTGACCAGGCGGCTCGCATAGCGCCCCGGCTGGTGCATCCCGCTGGCCAGCAGCAGCCAGATCAGCGCCGCCAGTGCCCCGGCCTCGAACACCGCCGCCACCCCAAGGTGCTGATGGACCCAGCCACCCACCAGCCCGCCGACAAAAGCGCCGCTGAACTGCGAGGTCGAGTACACCCCCATCGCCGTGCCCTTGGCCTCGACCGGGGCAACCTTGGAAACCAGCGACGGCAGTGTCGCCTCAAGCAGGTTGAACGCCGTGAAGAACAGCGCCAGTGCGGCCACGAAGCCCCAGAATTGCCCCGCAAACAGGCCCAGCGCCAGTTGCGCCACCCCGAGGCAGGCAACCGCGCCGAGAAACACCTGTTTCATCAGGCCGCGCCGCTCGGCCAGGATCACGAACGGCACCATGGCCGCGATCGAGCCGATCATCACCGGCAGATACAGCATGCTGTGCTGCACCGGCGCCAGCCCCAGGTCGCGCAGGATCAACGGCACGGCAAGGAACAGCGCGGTCAGGATCAGGTGCAGCGAAAAAATGCCGAAGTCCAGGCGCAGCAGGTCGGGGTTGCGCAGCACGCGCCTGAACATCGCCGGTACGGATTCGGCGTCACGGTGCACACTGCTGTGTGTCGGCGTCGGCACGATCAGCGCGACCACGGCAATGCCGAGCAGCGCCAGCAGCGCGGTCACCCAGAAGATGCCGCTGACCCCAACCAGGCGACCGAGCACCGGGCCGGCCAGCATCGCCAGCATGAACGACGCGCCGATGGTGATGCCTATCGTGGCCATCGCCTTGGTGCGGTGATCCTCGCGCGTCAGGTCGGCGGCCAGCGCCATCACCGCCGCGGCAATCGCGCCGCTGCCCTGGATCGCCCGCCCGACGATGATCAGCCAGATGTCGTCGGCCACCGCCGCGACCACGCTGCCCAACACAAACAGCAGCAGGCCACCGAAGATCACCGGCTTGCGCCCGATGCGGTCGGACAGCAGGCCGAACGGTATCTGCAACAATGCCTGGGTCAGTCCATAGATGCCGACCGCGAGCCCGGTCAGAAACGGCGTGGCGCCCGGCAGACCCTCGGCGAACAGCGCGAACACCGGCAGGATCAGGAACAGGCCGAGCATGCGGAAGCCGTAGACCCCGGCCAGGCCGAAGGTGGCGCGTTTTTCGCCCGAGGTCATATTTTCCGTCGATCTGGACCGCACAGCGTCCCCCTTGAATGCAGCGCGGCATTTTAACCCGTTTCGGTACCGGCAGCAGGCGGATTTGGCGGCCGCGGCCCCGGCATCATCCCCTTCCCGCGGCCTCAACTGGCACGGCCGGCTTTCCCGCATCCATATCGACGTTTCCCCGCCCGGCGCTGTCCCGTACACTCATCAGGTTTTGACCCGTTGCAGTTGCCGTCATGGACACGATCCACATCCGGGGTGCGCGCACCCACAACCTGAAGAACATCGACATCGACCTGCCGCGCGACCGGCTGATCGTGATCACCGGGCTGTCCGGATCGGGCAAGTCGTCGCTGGCCTTCGACACCATCTACGCGGAGGGACAGCGGCGCTACGTCGAGTCCCTGTCGGCCTATGCCCGCCAGTTCCTGTCGATGATGGAAAAGCCCGACGTCGACCATATCGAGGGACTGTCGCCGGCGATCTCGATCGAGCAGAAGACCACCAGTCACAACCCGCGCTCCACGGTCGGCACCATCACCGAGATCTACGACTACCTGCGCCTGCTTTACGCACGTGCCGGCACGCCGCGTTGCCCGACCCATGGCGAACGCCTCGAGGCACAGACGGTCAGCCAGATGGTCGACCAGGTGCTGGCTCTGCCCGAGGGCAGCAGGCTGATGCTGCTGGCACCGGTGATCTCCGAGCGCAAGGGCGAATACCAGAAACTGCTGGCCGAGCTGCACGCGCAGGGTTTCATCCGCGCACGGATCGACGGCCAGACCTTCGAACTCGACGACCCGCCCGAGCTCGAGCTGCACAGGAAGCACACCATCGAGGTGGTGGTGGATCGCTTCAAGGTGCGCGCCGACCTCGGTCTGCGCCTGGCCGAATCATTCGAGACCGCGTTGCACCTGGCCGAGGGCGTGGCGCGCGTGGCCTGGATGGACAGCGACGCGGACAACCCGCCGCCCGACCTGGTGTTCTCGGCCAATTTCGCCTGCCCGGTCTGCGGCTACAGCATCGAGGAACTGGAGCCGCGACTGTTCTCGTTCAACAACCCGGTCGGCGCCTGCCCGACCTGCGACGGTCTCGGGGTCGAGCAGTTCTTCGACCCGGCCAAGGTGGTTGCCAACCCGGACCTGTCGCTGGGCGGCGGCGCGGTGCGCGGCTGGGACCGGCGCAACGCCTACTACTACCAGATGATCCGCTCGCTCGGGCAGTTCTACGGTTTCGACCCGGAGACCCCGTGGCGCGAGCTTCCGGAAGAAACGCGCCAGGTGATTCTCAAGGGCAGCGGGTTCGACAGCATCGAGTTCAGCTACTTCAACGAGCGCGGCCGGGTGGTGAAAAAGAGCCACCCGTTCGAGGGCATCATCAACAACATGCAGCGGCGCTACCGCGAGACCGAGTCCAACGCGGTGCGCGAGGAGCTGGCGCGCTACATCTCGTCGCAGCCGTGCCCCGACTGCCAGGGCACGCGACTCAACGAGGGCGCGCGCAACGTGTTCGTCGCCGAGCACAACCTGCCGTCGATCACCAACATGGCGGTGGAAAACAGCCTGGCTTTCTTCGACGCGCTCGACCTGCCCGGCAAGCAGGGCCAGATCGCCGCCAAGATCGTCAAGGAGATCAACGACCGGCTGCGTTTTCTCGTCAACGTCGGCCTCAACTACCTGACCCTGGACCGCAGCGCCGAGACCCTGTCCGGTGGCGAGGCGCAGCGGATCCGCCTGGCCAGCCAGATCGGCGCCGGCCTGGTTGGGGTGATGTACGTGCTCGACGAGCCCTCGATCGGCCTGCACCAGCGCGACAACGAACGCCTGCTCAAGACCCTCACCTACCTGCGCGATCTGGGCAACACGGTGATCGTGGTCGAGCACGACGAGGATGCGATCAGGCATGCCGACCACGTCGTCGACATCGGCCCCGGTGCCGGTGTGCACGGCGGCCGCATCATCGCCCAGGGCACGGTCGACGACATCTGCGCGGTCGAGGCTTCGATTACCGGCGACTATCTCGCCGGCCGCCAGTCGATCGGGATCCCGGCGCAGTGCCACCCCATCGACCGCAAGCGGATGCTGCGCATCGAGGGTGCACGCGGCAACAACCTCAAACAGGTGAAACTGGAAATCCCGGCCGGCCTGTTCACCTGCGTCACCGGGGTATCGGGTTCCGGCAAATCGACGCTGATCAACGACACCCTGTACCCGCTGACCGCGAACCACCTAAACGGCGCCAGCCACACTGTCGCGCCTTACGGGAAGGTGACCGGCCTGAAGCACTTCGACAAGGTGGTCGATATCGACCAGTCGCCGATCGGGCGTACGCCGCGCTCCAACCCGGCCACCTACACCGGCCTGTTTACACCGATCCGCGAACTGTTCGCCGGCGTGCCGGAGGCGCGTTCGCGCGGCTACAGCCCGGGGCGGTTTTCGTTCAACGTCAAGGGTGGACGCTGCGAGGCGTGCAAGGGCGACGGTGTGATCAAGGTCGAGATGCACTTCCTGCCGGACATCTATGTGCAGTGCGATGTGTGCAAGGGGAAACGCTACAACCGCGAGACGCTGGAGATCCAGTACAAAGGCAAGCGCATCAACGAGGTGCTCGACATGACGGTCGAGGACGCACTGGCGTTCTTCGACGCCGTGCCGGTACTCGCCCGCAAGCTGCAGACGCTGATCGACGTCGGACTCAGCTACATCACGCTGGGACAAAACGCGACCACCCTGTCCGGTGGCGAGGCGCAGCGGGTGAAGCTGTCACGCGAGCTGTCCAAACGCGACACGGGACGGACCCTGTACATCCTCGATGAACCGACCACCGGACTGCATTTCCATGACGTCAAACAGCTGCTCGGCGTCCTGCACCGTCTGCGTGATCACGGCAACACCGTGGTGGTGATCGAGCACAACCTGGATGTGGTCAAGACCGCCGACTGGCTGATCGACCTGGGCCCGGAAGGCGGTGACGGCGGCGGGCAGATCATCGCCACCGGGACCCCGGCGGAGGTTGCCGGAATGCCGCAATCGCACACCGGGCGTTTCCTGGCGCCCATGCTGACCCGCAGATAGTTTCGCACCGGGGCACGAGCGGCGACGTCGATAGGAGACCTCGCACTCGAGCGCCAGTTGTGAGACCCTAATATACTTATATGCCTTCTGCCGGCACGGGGCCCGTCCCCACATTCCGGTCCGTTTTCCCTGAACAGTTACAAGGGCTACCTACGTGCGTCTGGCCAATTTCCTGCCGTTTCTGCAATGGTTCCACCTGGTCAACCGCCGCTCGCTGCGCGCCGACCTGATCGCCGGATTCACCGGTGCGGTGATCGTCCTGCCGCAAGGCGTGGCATTCGCCACAATCGCAGGCCTGCCACCGGAGTACGGCCTCTACACCGCGATGGTCACGCCGATCATCGCGGCACTGTTCGGTTCGTCGTTTCACCTGGTATCGGGACCGACGACCGCGATCTCCATCGTTGTCTTTTCGGCCATAAGCGACCTTGCCACACCCGGTACGCCGGAATTTGTGTCGATGGCGCTGACCCTGACGTTCCTCGCCGGGGCCTACCAGCTGGCGTTCGGCCTGGCGCGCCTGGGGACGGTCGTCAACTTCGTATCCCACACCGTGGTCATCGGGTTCACGGCCGGTGCCGCACTGCTGATCGCCACCAGCCAGATGAAGCATGTCCTCGGCATCAATATCCCCAAGGGCGAGTCGTTCCTTCACACCTGGATGGACGTCTACATGATGGCGCCGGATATCAGCCCAACCACGCTGATCATCGCACTGAGCACATTGATCAGTGCAGTCTTGGTCAGGAAATATGCCCCGCGCCTGCCTAACCTGCTGGTCGGCATGGTCGTCGGCAGTCTGGTCGCGATCGCCCTCGGGGGAGCAGAGGCCGGCATCAAACTGGTCGGCGAGATACCGGCGCACCTGCCGCCACTTTCGCTACCGGACCTGTCACTGGGCTCGATCAAGGCCCTGGCACCACAGGCATTCGCGGTCGCCCTGCTCGGCCTGATCGAGGCCGTCTCGATCAGCCGGGCGGTCGCAACCAAGTCGAACCAGAACATCAGCGCGAACCAGGAATTCATCGGCCAGGGCATGTCCAACGTTGTCGGCAGTTTCTTTTCCAGTTACGCCGGTTCAGGCTCGTTCACGCGCTCCGGGATCAACTTTTCGGCCGGGGCAAAGACCCCGATGTCGGCCATTTTTGCGGCGATGATGCTGATGGTGATCGTGCTGCTGATCGCGCCGCTGACCGCCTACCTGCCGATTGCGGCGATGGGTGGGGTGATCCTGATCGTCGCCTACAATCTGATCGACCTGCACCACATCGGCGACATCCTGCGCTACAGCCGCTCGGAAACCAGCATCCTGCTGACGACCTTTTTTGCCACGCTGTTCCTCGAGCTCGAATTCGCGATCTACCTCGGGGTACTGCTGTCGCTGCTGATCTTCCTGGCCCGCACCTCGGTGCCGCCGATACCTGCGCTGACCGTGGATACCACGCGCAAGGCGGGCAAGCGTACCTTCGTCAATATCGAGAACAAACCGCTGCGCGCCTGCCCGCAGCTGAAAATCCTGGAGATGGATCTGGCGCTTTACTTCGGGTCGATCAACCATGTGCAACGGCGTATCAGCAGGATCGTCGAAAACGAAGAGATCCGGCATATCCTGATCGTCGGCGACGGCATCAGCTATATGGACCTGAGCGCGGGGGAGACGCTGGTCAGCGAGGCCAGACGGCTGCAGAAGCTGGGGGGCGGTCTGTACTTCGTCGGTCTGGACGAAAACGTCTACGAGTTTGCGGCGCGCTCACAGTTCATCCGCAAGATCGGGCCGGCGTATTTCTTCGACTCCAAGACGGACGCCATCCGTGCGATCTTCCGCCGCCTGGACAAGGGAATCTGCGCACAGTGCACCGCGAGGGTGTTTCTGGAGTGCCCGGAGCCCGCAGCAGCGGAGACCCGCTGAGCGGACGAATCCGGGGTCAGAAGTCGCCGTTGGCCGCCGCGTTCGGTGGCGGCTGTTGCGGATGATTGCGGGCCTCCGACTGGTAATACCGGTCGGTGATCATCAGCAGCTCGTTGGTCTTGTCGCGCAACGCGGCCCTGGCGTCACTCAGCTCGCGTCGGTAGATGTCCTGCTGACGGCGCAGAGGCTCCAGGTCACGTATTGCGCGCTTCAGCTCATCCGCCAGACGATCCCGTTCTTCGGTCAGTTTCTTCCGCTCGCGAATCAGCTGCTGGTTCTCGTAGTCCAGTTCGCGCAGCCGGTGACTGCGTTCGGCCAGCGCATTGCGCTGCGCACGGATCAACTGCTTGGCGGCCGGCGACTCCTCGAGCCCGGTGTCGCGTCGCGCGAGCCGGTCGTGCAACCGGGCATTGCTCTCGACCAGCACCATGTTCTCGACCAACAGATTACGGTACGCCTGCTCGAGTTCAGAACCGCTCAACACTGGCGCGCCATCCGACGGATCAGCTACTGGCGCCGCTGCGCCTGAGCCCGCGCCCACCTGGTCTGGCGCAACGACTGCAGCACCAGTCCTGCCGAAGACCAGTCGCTCGATGAAAGAGAATCCACGGTTTCGATTCATGCCTCGTCCTCCCCTGCTCAGGCGAACCCGGCACGACAACGCTATGGCGGAAGGCCCATCGGCACCAGGGCGACGAACCTTCCGCGCTGGTTTCGCCTAGATGCCAACCGATCCGCCGGCAGTCGTGCCAGCGAAATTCCGACGCCGGACTGCGAATGGCAGCCAGGCGACACATGCAGACAGCCACAACAACCCGACGTTCGCCGCCGGCACCGCCGCGCTGCCGCTCAATCCTTCAATCCCGGGGTTCACGATCCCCGGTGTCGCCGGTGCGCTGATCCAGATCCAGTCACCCGGCAAACCGATGCGCTGCAATGACGTGCCAGTCTCGGTGCCGTTGCCTTCTGCAACCGGCAATATCCTGGCAGATGCCCCGGAAGCCTTACCGGTTACCGCCAAGACCCCTGCCTCGTAGGCAACGAAGTCGACGACACCCGCGGTCGGCGAAACCAGTGCAATGGCCTCATGGTCGTTCTGGAGGCCACTAATGAGCCAGTAGGCCTCTCCCAGCCCGCCGCCGAAATCACCGAGGACGCCGGACAGCGTCACTGTGCCATAGGGCCGGCCATTCGAGCCGTTATAGAGAACCAGCTCCCACCCGCTGAGATCCAGGCCGCCCGGCCCCATCACAGCGACGAATTCGTCGACATCCGCGCCCCGGTTGTCGTAGTGGAATTCGCTGATGACCGGCGAAATCCACGACGCCTTCAGGGGTCCGGTCAGTGCAAACAGCAAAAGCGCCCACGGCGCATATCTCACGCAAGTCATTGCAACCTCCTTGTTGTGCAACACCGCCAATCCGTGGCGGGCGATCAATCTATCAGTATTGTATCGCCCAAATCCAGCGAAAGAATGGCTGCCGCCGACGCACCGTTGGCGGCAATTTCCACCAGTCCCTGCGAGTTCCCGTACCAGAACAGCTGTCCGGCCGGCACACGGCAAAAGGTCTCCGCGTGGCACAGGGTCTTGCCAGACACATGAAACTGGCGGTCCACGCCGATCATTAGGGCGTCCAGGCCAATCATCAGGTTGCCGTAGGCATCGACGAACACCACGCGCGCCAACTCGTCGGGCCAGGTGCTGCCGATCATTTCATCCACCGGAATCGCCGAAACCGCCACAGAATGGCCTGCCGCCAGTCGCGCCGCCGCCGGGGCGAACAGGTCGCGTCCGTGAAAGCTCGCCGACAGGTCGGCAGGTCGCCAGTCGATGCGCGCCACCCGATCGATGGCCGGCAGCCGCGACAGCAGGCCATTGTCCGGTCCGACGAATATCTTTCCACCCGCCTCGACCACCAGCGCTGCGCGGTCGCCGCCGACGCCCGGGTCTACGACTGCGACAATCACGGACTCCGACGGAAGGGAACTGACACAGGCGGGCAACAGGTAGGCAGCGAGATCCGCGCGCATGGCCGGCGCATCGTGCATCAGGCTGATGACGCGACTGTCAGGCACCGCATCGTAGATGGCGGCAGACATCTGCCCCACATAGGGGCCTGACCAGCCGAAATCAGTGAACAGGAAGATCGGGCGTGGGTACCGCATGACTCGATTCTAGCCCGGGTCCATGTGGCGGACACAGGCCACAAAAAAACCGGGCGAGGCCCGGTTTCTTCTGCCGCGGCAGGTGACGCTTTACTCGGCCTCGACCGCCGGGCGGTCCACCAGCTCGACAAACGCCATCGGCGCCTTGTCTCCGGCACGGTACCCGCACTTCAGGATCCGCAGATACCCACCGGCGCGCTCTTTGTAACGCGGGCCCAGCTCGCCAAACAGCTTGCCGACGGCGACGTCACTACGCAGACGGGCGAAGGCCAGACGACGCTTGGACACGCTGTCTTCCTTGGCCATGGTGATCAACGGCTCGGCAACACGACGCAGTTCCTTCGCCTTCGGCAGCGTGGTCTTGATCAGCTCATGCTCGATCAGGGACGCGGCCATATTGCGGAACATGGCCTTGCGGTGCGAGCTGTTACGGTTGAGTTGCCGTCCGGCTTTGCGGTGACGCATGGGTCAACTTCCTAAATAAATCGGTTTAACTAAAACGCTTCTCAGCGTGCCATCAGTTCTTCAAGGTTGTCGGGCGGCCAGTTTTCGAGCCGCATACCCAGCGACAACCCGCGCGTCGCCAACACATCCTTGATCTCCGTCAGCGACTTCTTGCCAAGGTTCGGGGTCTTCAACAGCTCGACCTCGGTACGCTGGATCAGGTCGCCGATCAGGAAGATGTTTTCGGCCTTGAGACAGTTTGCCGAACGCACCGTCAGCTCCAGGTCGTCCACCGGACGCAGCAGGATCGGATCGACCGTCGGCTCGGCGCGCCCGGGCTCGGCCACAGGGCTGGCGGTTTCGTCGAGCTTGACGAATGCCGACAGCTGATCCTGCAGGATCGTCGCGGAACGCCGGATCGCGTCTTCCGGGTCGATGGTGCCGTCCGTCTCGATCTCGATCACCAGACGATCGAGGTTGGTGCGCTGTTCCACACGCGCCGCCTCTACCGAATAAGAGACCCGACGCACCGGGCTGAAAGTCGCATCCAGCTGCAGATGTCCGATCGGGCGATCGTCACCGGCCGCACTCTCGCGATTGGCTGCTGGCTCGTAGCCACGGCCACGGCGCACTTTCATCGTCATGCTCAGCTCACCCTTGTCGGTGAGTCGGGCAATGACCAGCTCGGGGTTGGCAATCTCCATGCCGTGCGACAACTGAATGTCTCCGGCAGTGATGACGCCCGGCCCCTTGGCGCTCACGCTGACGATGGCCTCGTCGCGATCTTCCATGCTGATCGCCACTTCTTTCAGGTTCAGCAGCATCTCCAGGACATCTTCCTGGACACCCTCGATCGCGCTGTACTCATGCAGCACACCCTCGATCTCGGCCTCGACGATGGCACAACCCGGCATCGAAGAGAGCAGAATACGACGCAAGGCGTTACCCAGCGTGTGACCAAAACCGCGCTCGAGCGGCTCCAGCGACACCTTCGCATGGCGCTCGTGGATGGTCTGCACGTTGACGATACGCGGCTTGAGGAATTCGGTGACGGATTCCGTCATGGATGGCCCTCTCAGTTCCTTTACTTGGAATACAGTTCAACGATCAATTGTTCGTTGATCTCGGCGGGCAATTCGACACGATCAGGCAGACGCTTGAAAGTACCGCTCATGCCCTTGGAATCCACTTCGACCCACTCGGGAAGGCCATACTGCTCGGCCAGACCCAGCGAATTCTTGATGCGGTCCTGTTTCTTGGCCTTTTCAGACACAGCCACGGTATCTTCCGGACGTACCGTGAAGGACGCGACATTGACCACCTTGCCATTGACCGTGATCGACTTATGGCTGACCAGCTGGCGCGCTTCAGCGCGCGTGGAGCCGAAACCCATGCGATACACGACGTTGTCGAGCCGACTTTCCAGCAGCCTCAGCAGGTTTTCACCGGTCGCGCCTTTGACACGGGCCGCTTCCTTGTAATAGTTGCGGAACTGGCGCTCGAGGATGCCGTACAGGCGACGCACCTTCTGTTTCTCACGCAACTGCACGCCATAGTCGGACAGACGGCGACGACGGTCACCCGACTGACCGGGCACCTTCTCCATGTTGCATTTCGAATCGACCGAGCGCACACGGCTCTTGAGGTACAGATCCGTACCTTCGCGGCGCATCAGCTTACATTTCGGACCGATATAACGTGCCATTACTCAAACTCCAAATCAGACGCGGCGCTTTTTCGGCGGACGGCAACCGTTATGCGGGATCGGCGTCACATCCGTGATGCTGGTGATCTTGAAACCGGCATTGTTCAGCGCCCTGACAGCCGACTCGCGTCCCGGGCCCGGACCCTTGACGTTGACGTCGAGGTTCTTCACACCGTATTCCTTGGCGACCTGGCCCGCGCGGTCTGCGGCCACCTGGGCAGCAAACGGCGTGCTCTTACGCGAGCCGCGGAAACCGGAACCACCCGAGGTGGCCCAGCACAGGGCGTTGCCCTGACGATCTGTGATAGTGACGATAGTGTTGTTGAAAGACGCATGGATATGCGCCACACCATCGGTAACAACCTTTTTGACCTTTTTACGGGTACGGGTCGGAGTCTTGGCCATATGCCTTTTCCTAAAAAACCTGAGCTAACGCTTATTTCTTGATCGGCTTGCGCGGACCCTTGCGGGTACGTGCGTTGGTACGGGTACGCTGGCCACGCAGCGGCAACCCACGGCGGTGACGGATACCACGGTTACAGCCGAGATCCATCAGACGCTTGATATTCATCGAGACTTCACGGCGCAGATCACCCTCGACGGAGAATTTGGCCACTTCGGCACGAAGCTTTTCGACCTCTTCTTCCGTCAACTGCATGATCTTGCGATCCGGCGCAACCTGGGCTGCGTCGCAGATTTCCTGGGCGCGGGTACGCCCGATCCCATAGATCGACGTCAAGGCGATCACCGCATGTTTGCGATCTGGAATGTTGACTCCAGCAATACGGGCCATTGTGAATTATCTCCTGGTACAGCGCCGAACCCGCGCGAGAAAGCGCGAAATTCTACGCATATTTCAACGTTTTAGCAATGCCGCAGTTAACCCTGGCGCTGTTTGTGGCGCGGGTCCGAGCAGATCACACGGATGACGCCCTTGCGCTTGATGATCTTGCAGTTGCGGCACATCTTTTTTACAGAGGCACGGACTTTCATGCGATATCTCCTAGGTCAAGGCAATCGGTCAGCGGGGCATGCCCGTGCCGCCGATACCCTTCAGATTTGCTTTCTTCATCAGGCCCTCGTACTGGTGCGACATCACGTGCGCCTGCACCTGGGCCATAAAATCCATAACCACGACCACCACGATCAGCAGCGAGGTGCCACCGAAGTAGAAGGGGACGTTCCACCCCACGATAAGGAACTCCGGCATCAGACACACAAGGGTGATGTAGATGGCACCCGCGAGGGTCAGTCGTGACATCACCTGGTCGATATAACGCGCGGTCTGCTCACCCGGCCGAATCCCCGGAATAAAGGCCCCGGAGCGCTTCAGGTTGTCCGCAGTCTCTTTCGAGTTGAACACCAGCGCGGTGTAGAAAAAACAGAAAAAGATTATCGCGGCCGCATACATCGCAACGTAGATCGGCTCGCCCGGAGACAGCTTCGCCACGATATCCTGCAACCAACGCATGCCCTCGTTGTTACCCGCCCACTGCGCCAGCGTGGTGGGGAACAGGATGATGCTGGACGCAAAAATCGGCGGAATGACCCCGGCCATGTTCAGCTTCAACGGCAGGTGGCTGCTCTGTGCCGCATACATCTTGCGACCCTGCTGACGCTTGGCATAGTTCACCGTGATGCGGCGCTGACCGCGCTCGACGAACACGACGAAACCAGTTACCGCAATCGCAAGCAGGAACAGGAACAACGCGAACAGCGCGTTCATCTCACCATTGCTCACCAGCTCAACGACCGAACCGAAGGCCGCCGGCAGGCCGGCCACGATCCCGGCGAAGATGATCATCGAAATACCGTTGCCCAGGCCACGTTCGGTAATCTGCTCGCCCAGCCACATCAGAAACATCGTGCCTGAGACCAGCGATACGGTCGCCGTGAACACGAACCCCGGGCCGGAATTCACCACCAGGCCCTGACCGAACTGCCCCTGCAGGGCCACCGAGATACCGATGGCCTGAAAGGTCGCCAGCCCGAGGGTTCCGTAACGGGTGTACTGGGTGATCTTGCGCCGCCCGGATTCACCCTCCTTCTTCAGCTGCTCCAGCTTGGGGATGACCGAGGTCATCAGCTGGATGATGATCGAGGCCGAAATGTAAGGCATGATCCCCAGCGCGAACAGACTGGCCCGACTCAGCGCCCCACCGGAAAACATGTTGAACATGTCCAGAATGGTGCCCTGCTGCTGATCGAACAGCGCCGCCAGCGCAGCCGGATTGACACCCGGAACAGGAATAAAAGTCCCGATCCGGTAAACAATCAGCGCGCCGAGCAGAAACAGCAGGCGCTGGCGCAACTCCGTGAGTCGCCCCAACTGCATACCGCCGGCATTTGCTGGATTCGTCGCCATGGCCCGCTATCAGTCCTCGACCTTTCCACCGGCGGCTTCTATCGCGGCACGTGCACCCTTGGTCACTGGGACGCCGCGCACGGTCACAGCCCGATCGATCGAGCCCGACAGAAAAATCTTGGCCCGGCTGAAGTTCATCGGCAGAACGTCAGCACGATACAGGGCCTCCAGATCCACCACGTCAGCGTCGACCTTCGCGAGCTCGCTGAGACGCACCTGGCCGGTCACACGGCCTACGCGCGACTTGAAGCCAACCTTCGGCAGCCTGCGCTGCAGCGGCATCTGGCCGCCCTCGAAACCGACCTTGTGGAAGCCGCCAGCACGCGATTTCTGACCTTTGTGCCCGCGACCGGCGGTCTTGCCCAGGCCACTGCCGATTCCGCGGCCAACACGCTTACGCGCAGGCTTGCTGCCTGCAGCCGGTTTTAGTGTATTCAGACGCATGTCACGCTTCCTCCACCAACTTGACCATGTAGGACACCTTGTTCAGCATGCCACGTGTGGCCGGCGTGTCCTCAACTTCCACGACCTGGTGCATGCGACGCAATCCCAGGCCATGCACGCACGCACGGTGCGCTGCGAGGCGGTGGTGGATGCTGCGCACCAGCTTGACCTTCATTGTCTTTTTGTCGGTCATGTCTGCTTACCCCAGAATTTCTTCAACGGTCTTGCCGCGCTTGGCTGCCACGTATTCCGGATCGTCCATATTGACGAGTCCGTTCATGGTGGCACGCACGACGTTGATGGCGTTGTTGGTACCGATGCACTTGGCGAGCACGTTGTGCACGCCAACCACTTCGAAGATCGCGCGCATCGCGCCGCCGGCGATGATGCCGGTACCTTCGGACGCCGGCTGCATGTAGACCTTCGCCGCACCGTGCCGCCCGATCAGCGGGTAATGCACGGTACCGTTCTTCAGCTTGATCGACTTCATGTTGCGGCGGGCCATGTCCATGGCTTTCTGGATGGCGATCGGGACTTCTTTCGCCTTCCCGGTACCGAAGCCGACCTTGCCGTTGCCGTCACCGACGACCACCAGCGCGGCAAAACCGAACACACGGCCACCCTTAACCACCTTCGCAACACGATTGACGCCGATGAGCTTTTCGATCAGATCGTCGCCCGCGGGTTTGGTTTCGTAATTTGCCATCGAAAGACCCCTTAAAACTCAAGCCCGGCTTCGCGGGCAGCGTCGGCCAGGGCCTTCACCCGACCGTGATAACGAAAACCCGAGCGATCGAATGCAACACGTTCGACACCCTTTGCCTTGGCACGCTCGGCGACAAACCGGCCCACCACGGCCGCAGCGGCCGCGTTACCGCCGGTGCCGCCGATATCGGCGACGACTGCCTTGTCCACGGTCGACGCGGAGGCCACGACCTCGGCACCATTGGGTGCGATCACCTGTGCGTAGATATGGCGCGGCGTGCGATGAATGGTCAGGCGATGTACACCCAACTCGCGGATCTTTGCGCGCGCACGAAGTGCGCGACGAATACGAGCAGCTTTTTTATCCATCGTCCTAACCCCTTATTTCTTCTTCGCTTCTTTGCGGATGATGCGCTCATCCGAATAGCGAACACCCTTGCCCTTGTAGGGCTCCGGCGGCCGGAATGCGCGGATCTCGGCCGCCACCTGGCCGACGCGCTGCCGGTCGCTGCCGGACACGACGATCTCGGTCTGCGACGGCGTGTCGATGGTGACGCCTTCCGGCACCGGGAAATCGATTGGATGCGAGAAGCCGAGGCTGAGGTTGAGCACCTTGCCCTTGCCCTGCGCGCGGTAACCGACACCAACCAGCTGGAGCTTCTTTTCAAAACCCGAGCTGACACCGCGAACCATGTTGTTCAGCAGCGCACGCATCGTTCCCGCCATTGCCCAGGCCGAGTCATTGGCCGGTGCAACAGTCAACTCGCCGCCTTCAAGGCTCACGGAAACACTCGGATGCACCTTGAGCTCGAGCGAACCCTTGGCACCCTTCACGGAGACATGCTGGCCGTCGATCTTGACGTCGACGCCCTTGGCAACCGTAATCGGCGCTTTAGCAATTCGTGACATGTCAGCAACCCCCGTCAGGCTACAAGGGCGATGACTTCACCACCGTGGCCCTGCTTACGGGCCTCACGGTCAGTCATCACGCCTTTCGAGGTGGAGATGATCGCGATGCCAAGGCCGCCACGGACCTTCGGCAATTCTTCGCGATTCTTATAGATGCGCAGGCCGGGACGACTGACGCGCTTCACGTAGTCGATGACGGGCGCGCCCTGAAAATACTTCAGGGTCACTTCGATGGCGGGTTTGCCATCCAGCTCGGCCGGTGCGAAATCTTTGATGTACCCTTCGTCCTTGAGGACCTGGGCGATGGCGGTTTTCTGCTTGGAGGCCGGCATGCGGACGCTTGCCTTGCCTGCAGACTGACCGTTGCGGATGCGGGTCAGCATATCCGCAATCGGATCTGACATGCTCATTGAGAGACTCCTTTGGGTCAAACCACTCGTTGCGGAGTGCGATACCCGGTTTCACGAAAAAGGCCCCCTACTCGAGGGAGCCGCGCAATATAGTCGAATTCTCGGAAAAACGCCAGCTGTAATTACCAGCTCGCTTTCTTCAGCCCGGGAACGTCGCCGCGCATCGCGGCCTCGCGCAGTTTGTTGCGGCACAGGCCGAATTTGCGGTAGACCGCGTGCGGTCGACCGGAGATCCGGCAGCGGCGCTGCTGGCGTGCAGGACTGGCGTCGCGCGGCAGCTTCTGCAGAGCCACGACAGCCGCATCGATCTCTTCGTGCGACTTGCTCCGATCATTGATGATCGCTTTCAATTCCGCGCGCTTATTGGCGTACTTGACTACCGTCTTGGTGCGCTTGGCCTCGCGGGCCCACATGCTCTTTTTTGCCATGTTGCTCTGCCGATTACTTGAACGGGAAACTGAAGCCGTCGAGAAGCGCCCGACACTCTTCATCATTCTTCGCGGTGGTGGTGATGGTGATATCCATCCCCCGCAGCGCATCGATCTTGTCATATTCCACTTCTGGGAAAATGATCTGCTCTTTCACGCCCATGCTGTAGTTGCCACGACCGTCGAACGATTTCGCACTGACGCCGCGGAAGTCGCGGATACGTGGAATCGCAATATTGATCAGGCGATCAAGGAATTCGTACATCCGGTCGCGACGCAGGGTGACTTTGCAGCCGACGGGCCAGCCATCACGGATCTTGAACCCGGCGACCGACTTTTTGGCCTTCGTGACGATCGCTTTCTGACCGGCGATTTTTTCCATGTCACCGACGGCGAAATCCATCACCTTCTTGTCGCCCACCGCTTCACCGACACCCATGTTCAGGGTGATCTTCTCGATGCGCGGCACCTGCATGACCGTGCTGTAGCCGAACTTCTCCATCAACTGGGGAACGACCGTTTCTTTGTAATGATCCTGGAGCCTTGCCATCGCTATCGCCTCAGACGTCAACGACTTCGCCGTTTGACTTGAATACGCGCACCTTGCGTCCGTCGTCCAGGGTCTTGAAACCCACGCGGTCGCCCTTGTCGGTGGCGGAGTTGTAAAGAGCCACATTAGACACGTGCAGCGGCATTTCCTTGTCGACAATGCCGCCCTGCTCACCCCGATTCGGGTTGGGCTTCACATGCTTCTTGGCCATGTTGATGTTTTCGACGACGACCCGGTCTTCGACAACACGCAGCACGGTACCGCGCTTGCCCTTGTCTTTCCCGGCCACGACGATCACATCGTCGCCTTTACGAATCTTGCTTGCCATCTTGGATTCCTCAGAGCACTTCTGGCGCCAGCGAAATGATCTTCATGAACCGCTCACTGCGCAGCTCACGCGTCACCGGCCCAAAAATACGCGTACCGATAGGTTCGAGCTTGTTGTTCAGCAGAACCGCTGCGTTACCGTCGAAACGGATCAGTGAACCGTCTGGCCGACGAACACCCTTGCGGGTACGCACGACGACCGCATTGAACACGTCACCCTTTTTCACCTTGCCGCGCGGGTTAGCATCCTTGATGGACACCTTGATGACGTCCCCGATACCGGCGTAGCGCCGATGGGAACCACCCAGCACTTTGATGCACTGCACGCGACGTGCGCCACTATTGTCGGCAACGCTCAACAAAGACTGCATCTGGATCATGACACTACCCCACCAAATTCAAATTCGTAGAATTGTTCTAATCAGCCCGCGCGCTCGATCAGCTTGATGAAGCGCCATTTCTTGGTCTTCGACAAGGGACGGCACTGCTCGACGACGACGAGATCACCGATCTGGCACTCGTTGTTTTCGTCATGGGCATGGACCTTGGTAGAGCGGCGCACGAATTTTCCGTAGATCGGGTGCTTCACACGGCGCTCGATAACGACCGTGATGCTCTTGTCCATCTTGTCACTGACCACGCGCCCCTGCAGGGTACGGTTGTCGGCTGCCTGCTCGCTCATGCTTCACCTGCCTGGCGCTTCTGATTGATCACTGTTTTCACACGCGCAATGTTGCGACGCACATCCTTCATCAGGTGCGGCCGGGAAAACTGTCCGGTACCGCGCTGCATGCGCAAATTGAACTGCTCCTTGAGCAGATCGTGCAAAGCCTCTTTCAGCTCTGCCTGGTTCTTTCCACGAAGTTCTGCCGCTTTCATCACAGGATCATCCGTTTCACAAAGGTGGTCTGAACGGGAAGCTTGGCCGCGGCCAGCGCAAATGCCGCACGCGCCATCTCTTCGTTCACACCCTCAATCTCGTAAAGCATCCGGCCCGGCTGGATCTGGGCCACCCAGTACTCGACGTTGCCCTTGCCCTTGCCCATGCGAACCTCGAGCGGCTTCTTGGAGACGGGCTTGTCGGGGAACACGCGGATCCAGAGTTTGCCCCCGCGCTTCACCGTGCGCGTGATGGTACGACGGGCCGCTTCGATCTGGCGGGCGGTCAGTCGGCCGCGCGCGGTCGCCTTCAGACCGAACTCGCCGAAGCTGACTTTGTTGCCGGACTGGGCGAGACCGCGGTTGCGGCCCTTCATCTGTTTCCGGAATTTGGTACGTTTTGGCTGCAGCATTTTCTAACCTTATCCCCGAGGCGCGCCCTTGGCAGGCGCCGACGCCTCTTGCTCTTCCTGGCGATCGCCAAACACCTCACCCTTGAAGATCCAGGTCTTGACCCCGATGATCCCGTAGGTGGTCAGCGCCTCGGCAAAGCCGTAGTCGATATCCGCACGCAGGGTATGAAGTGGCACGCGTCCTTCGCGGTACCACTCGCTGCGCGCAATCTCTGCGCCGTTCAGACGACCCGCGATGTTCACCTTGATCCCCTGCGCCCCAAGTCGCATGGAGTTCTGGACCGCGCGCTTCATGGCGCGACGAAACATGATGCGTCGCTCCAGTTGCTGCGCGATGCTTTCTGCGACCAGTTGGGCGTCGAGTTCCGGCTTGCGGATCTCTTCGATGCTGATATGCACCGGGATACCCATCCGCGCGGCCACTTCCTTGCGCAGTGCGTCGATGTCTTCACCCTTCTTGCCGATCACCAGCCCGGGGCGCGCAGTATGAATGGTGATGTGCGCATTCTTTGCCGGCCGATCGATCTGGATGCGGCTGACGGAAGCCTGGCGCAGCTTGTTCTTCAGGAATTCACGCACCTCGAGATCCGTGATCAGAAGATCCGCGTAATTCTTGCTGTCGGCATACCACTTGGACGTCCAGTCCGTGACGATACCGAGGCGGATGCCGTTAGGATGTACTTTTTGACCCATGATTGTTGCCCGCTTACTCGTCCGCTACCGTTACGGTGATATGGCTGGTGCGCTTGAGAATACGTGCAGCACGACCCTTGGCACGCGCACGGATGCGCTTCATGGTCGGACCCTCGTCAACCCACACGGCTTTCACCTTCAATTCGTCCACGTCGGCGCCTTCGTTGTTTTCGGCGTTTGCTACCGCCGAATCCAGCACCTTTTTCATCATCGTGGCGCCTTTCTTCTTGCTGAACATCAATAGGTTCAGCGCCTGTTCCACGGGAAGCCCACGGATCTGGTCAGCCACCAGTCGGCCTTTCTGAGCCGAGATGTGCGCAAAGCGCAGTTTTGCTACAGCTTGCATGGCTTTCCCCCTACCTGGACTTCTTGTCCGCCACGTGACCGCGATAGTTGCGGGTCAGGGCGAACTCACCGAGCTTATGACCGACCATGTTCTCGGAAACCAACACCGGAACATGCTGCTTGCCGTTGTGCACCGCTATCGTCAGACCGACCATGTCGGGGCTGACCATCGAGCGTCGCGACCAGGTCTTGATCGGACGCCGATCGTTGCTCTCGCGTGCAGCATCCACCTTCTTCTGCAGGTGGAGATCGATAAAAGGTCCCTTACGGATTGAACGTGGCATAGCCTTCTAGCCTCTCACCTAATTATTTGCGACGACGGTCGCGTACGATGAACTTGTCGGTACGCTTGTTCGAACGCGTCTTGTAACCCTTGGTCGGGGTACCCCATGGACTGACCGGATGCCGGCCGCCCGAGGTACGTCCCTCGCCACCACCATGCGGATGATCGACCGGGTTCATGACCACGCCGCGAACGGTCGGCCGAACGCCGCGCCAGCGGCTGGCGCCTGCCTTGCCAAGCTTGCGCAGGTTGTGTTCCGAGTTGCTTGCGGCACCCAGTGTGGCGCGGCAGTCAGAGTGCACCTTGCGCATCTCACCCGAACGCAGGCGCAGGGTGGCATAGTCGCCATCACGCGCAACGAGCTGCACCGCAGCACCTGCACTACGCGCCAGCTGAGCGCCTTTGCCGATCTTCAGCTCGATGCAGTGCACGGTGCTGCCGACGGGGATGTTGCGCAAGGGCATACAGTTTCCGACGGAAATCGGCGCATCGTTGCCGGAGCTCACCCTGTCACCGGACTTCACGCCCATCGGGGCGACAATATACCGACGCTCGCCGTCAGCGTACTTGATCAAGGCGATGTGTGCGGTGCGGTTCGGATCATACTCGAGACGCTCGACCACACCTGGCACACCATCCTTGTCGCGCTTGAAATCGATGACGCGGAAGCGCTGCTTGTGACCACCACCCTTGTGACGCGTGGTGATATGACCGTTGTTGTTACGCCCGCCGGTCTTGGTCTTCTTCCTGACCAAAGGCGCATAGGGGGCACCCTTGTGCAGCCCTTCGCTCTTGACCTGGACGACGTGTCGGCGACCGGGTGATGTCGGTTTTGTCTTGACGATTGCCATTGTTCTATCCGTTATCTAAACAGCGACGGCCCTCTCAGGCACCGCCCGCAAAATCGATATCGTGACCAGCCTGAAGTCGGACGTAGGCCTTCTTCCAGTTGTTTCGGCGGCCCAGCATCGCACCGAAGCGCTTCTGCTTACCTTTCATGTTGATGGTGCGAACCTGCTCGACCTTGACATCAAAAAGCACTTCCACCGCCTGCGCGATTTCAGCCTTGGTCGCATCAGTCGTCACCTTGAATGCGAACTGGTTGGACTTGTCTGCAGCCACCGCGCTCTTTTCCGAGACCACGGGGCTCAGCAGAACTTTCATCAGGCGTTCTTTGTTCATGCCAGTTTCTCCTCAAGTGCCTTGAGCGCACCCGCGGTGATGATGACCTTGTCGAAACCGACAAGACTTACCGGATCGACCTCGTTCAGGCCGCGCGCATCGATGCGGTACAGGTTGCGACTGGCCAGGAACAGGTTTTCATCAAACCCTTCGGTGACGATCAACGCATCTTTGACATCGAGCTCCGCCAGCCTGGCTGCCAAGTCCTTTGTCCTGGGCGCCGACACCGCAAATGAATCGACGACGATCAGGCGATCCTGACGCACCAACTCCGACAGAATCGAACGCAGCGCGCCCCGATACATCTTGCGGTTGAGCTTCTGCTCGTAGTTGCGCGGCTTGGCGGCAAACGTCACGCCACCCGTGCGAAACAGCGGACTGCGGATCGTACCCTGGCGGGCGTTGCCGGTACCTTTCTGGCGGAACGGCTTGCGACCACCGCCGCGGACTTCCGAGCGCGTCTTCTGCGCCTTGGTGCCGGAACGGGCTGCAGCCATATAGGCAACCACGACCTGGTGCACCAGCGACTCTTTGTAATCGGCGCCAAACACCACGTCGGAGACCTGGATGCTGGAACCACCTTGTACGTTCAGGTCCATGTTCTCAACCCTTGTTCTTCAGTTTGATCGCCGGAGTGATGACAACATCACCGCCACGCGAACCCGGCACGGCACCCCTGACCAGCAGGATGTTGCGGTCGGTGTCCACCCGGACGACCTCGATGTTCTGCGTGGTCACGCGCTCGGCACCCATGTGGCCGGCCATCTTCTTACCCTTGAACACGCGGCCCGGGGTCTGACACTGGCCGATCGAACCCGGCGCACGGTGCGACAGCGAGTTGCCGTGCGTGGCATCCTGGGTACGGAAGTTGTGACGCTTCACGCCGCCCTGGAAGCCCTTGCCTTTGCTCATTCCCCGCACATCGACCTTCTGGCCGACCTCGAAGATTGCTGCATTGATCTCGGCACCCACTTCGGGTACGTCACCCTTATGGTCTTCGAGACGAAACTCCCAAAGCCCGCGACCGGCCTCGACACCAACCTTGGCAAAGTGACCCGCCTCGGCCTTGGTCAACCGGGATGCCTTTTTGCTGCCGACCGCCACCTGGATGGCACTGTAGCCGTCGCTTTCCGGCGAGCGAACCTGGGTCACACGGTTCGGCTCGACCTCGATGACGGTCACGGGCACGGATACGCCGTCTTCAGTGAAGACGCGGGTCATGCCTGCTTTACGGCCTACGATTCCAATCGCCATGTCTCTAACCTCAGTTCAGCTTGATCTGAACGTCAACACCCGCAGCCAGATCGAGCTTCATCAGCGCATCCACCGTCTTGTCGGTCGGATCCACGATGTCCATCAGGCGCTTGTGGGTACGAATCTCATATTGATCTCGCGCGTCCTTGTTGACGTGCGGGGAGACCAGTACGGTGAATCGCTCCTTCTTGGTCGGCAGCGGAATCGGACCGAGCACCTGGGCGCCGGTACGCTTCGCGGTATCGACGATCTCACGCGCGGACTGATCGATCAGCCGATGATCGAAGGACTTCAAACGAATACGGATACGCTGACTTGTCATTGATATCACTCGATAACCTTGGCCACGACGCCGGCGCCGACGGTACGACCACCTTCGCGGATTGCAAAGCGCAGACCTTCGTCCATCGCAATCGGCGCAATCAGCTTCACGGTCATCTTCACGTTGTCGC
>Ga0116152_10001001_pt1 | contig 23218 bp, 13 predicted proteins | sample AD_UKC119_MetaG_FD_89894 | JGI IMG/M metagenome (GOLD analysis project Ga0116152, IMG submission 89894) | Active sludge microbial communities of municipal wastewater-treating anaerobic digesters from Hong Kong - AD_UKC119_MetaG | ecosystem: Engineered > Bioreactor > Anaerobic > Digestate...
CAAAAACAGCTCAGAGTTGAGCTCAAGGCATTAAATCGCTATCGACAACTGCGCGAAAAACGCAAATCATTATGTCAGAGGTAGGTCTCCGCTGACGTTGTTAGGAGTTTTGCAAGAGGCACATAATAAAATGCATAGCCTGTAACAGGCAGTCCTGATTGCCCGTGCCTGACAATCAACAGCGTAAAGTATTGGTTTATATAAAGGTTATGAAAAAATGGCCACTGCCAAGCACATCATTATCACTTTTTGTGCAGCTTGCCGGCTTGCCTGTCCCTGCGCAGGAAAACAAATCACCCCACTTGGGCGTGATGGTAGACGGGTTATCGGGATATGACTTTAGCAAATTCTTTTACATACGTAAATCATGCGAAGATATGCCCTGATCTCTTGACAAGTTTCTTTGAGTAGTTCCTGCCATGGATGGTCCTGCTCACTCCATCCGGTGCAGGATATTTTCAATCTGCGTCACTGCCCGCCTGACTTTCTTGAACGTTGCCTGCAGGGTATCGGGGTCAGAGGATTCTGCCGCCTGACCGGCCAGTTCGATGCTGCTTTTCACCAGACTGAACGCGGGACTGTTGAGGGGCGGCTGCCCGGCACCACCTTTCAGGGGCTTGGCAGCTTTCTGCAATTGAGCCATTTCCCTCGACCAGTCTACCGCCTTGCGGGTGGATTTTTTTGCCGGTTTGTTCGATGGCGGTAATGTATCAATAATACGCCCGTTTTGTTTGGCGCGCAGGTAGTCTTCTTTCAGGCTCGCTGTGATGTTGCTGCCGAAGTAAACATTCTGGCCGAACATCAGGCCATCAAAAACAATCTGTCCCTTGAATGGCAGTAAAACCGTGCTCACATAAGCAGGCAGGTACGCCTTTGGAATTATGCGGTCGAAAGCGTCATACAAGCCATGAACTGCGTAAACATTTTTTTCATCCATGAAAATGGCGTGATTTTTAAGGTAGCGTTCAATATAGAAATGTCCCGAAACGAAGCTCACCCAGCCGCCAATGATTTTCAATGATTCCGCATCAAATTTATGCGGATTTTCACGCACATAGTCGCTGATGAGCCCCGGATTTTCATACACGGCTTCTCTGAGGGCAATTTTTTCATCCTGCGGGAGCGTTTCCACATCAGCAGCCGTGGGCATGCCGGCAACAATTCCGGTTTTATCGTTGATGTGGCATTGCAGTGAGCGCATGAGCCGGTAGAACAGATCGGCGTCTTTTTGGGATAGATTCATGGGGTGATTCTCTGGCTTGTAACCATTTCATGAGAGGCTGGGTATGGAGAATCCGGATTTTAGCACCTTAAGACCAGGAGCAGGATGTCTGCATGACAAATCAGCCCATTGTCGGGAGGCTCTGCTGAATGTGTAGATACCGGAGCTTGCGGATCTGTTGGCCATGGCCGGATTCAGGGGCTGCCGCACTGTAATTTGCGGACGCATGCCGGGGCTTGATACGGGAAAAAGCCCCGCCCCCGATCAGGTTGGCTGGTCGGGGGCGGGGTTCTGAACGATTCCGGCAGGGGCGGCATGGGCCGGGAGGTGTTTTGCCGAAACGTTCTGTTCGGAGCCGGAGGCCGGCTTAGCGGCAGCGTCTCGAGTTTAACCGGAACACAACCCGGTTCTGCAGGTCAACCGTATCCACTGCTATGTAGCTGTTGCCGCCCAGGGTGCGGGCATTGCTGTTGATGCGCAGCTGGACATCCCTGCCACAGGGGGCCCAGGTAGTGGTGCTGTGAATCAGGTTGTCACGCTCCAGGAAGTCGCGGCCACCACCGGAGTTGTAGTTGTTGCGCAGCCAAGGCTGGTTCGGCGCACCGGCAAAGAAGTATTTGCGACTCAGCTGGGCACGGCCCTGGGCATAACCCTGCCAGTCGGCAGTCATGACGGAAACCTGCATGCCCTGAGGCACATGGACCGGTACGGCAAAGTTACAGGAAGAGCGGTTCAGGCCGGTTACGGAATTGTTGCCGGCGTCATACTGATCGAACAGGATACTCAGGGTTGATGTATTGGCTCCGGTAACAGCGATGGAGTTGGCCGGGCAACCGGTACCCGCGAAATTGATCGGGTTCTTGAAATACACTGAATCGGCATGGGCTGCGGTACTGAGTCCGAAACCCAGAACAGTGGCGGCGATGGCTGTGGCGAACGTTTTCATGGTCAGTCCCTCGGTTGGTGAGTGTTAGTGGAGATGGCGTTTTGTGTCTCGTCATCGTGGAAACCATCTTGCCAGCCCGCGGCCGACGACGGTATCCCGTGGATGGGTACCCTGGTGAAAAAACAGCTCCCCTGTTTGAGGGACCAACCGAACGCCGCGAAGCGCGTTACGCGCGCATCCCTGATTTGAGGGATATTCGCAAACCGACATCCTGTATATAAAGACAGAGATGGAAGACCGGAACATTTTAAGGTGAAAAAGTGATGAACAAACGGAAGCAACGGGTTTTCCTGGTAGAAGATGATACCCCGACCCTGCAACGTCTTGCTGATATCCTGGCACAGGCCCCTGCACTTGAGGTGGTCGGGATGGCGGGGACATTTTCCGATGCGTCCGCATGGCTGGAGCAGCATAAACCGGATGTACTGCTGACCGACCTGGGCCTGCCGGATGGTAATGGCAAACAGCTGATTGAACAGACCCGGCAGAGGCATCCGCAGGCGGAAATCATGGTCATCTCGCGCTTTGGCGACGAGAACAGCGTGGTGGAAGCCATCAAGGCCGGAGCCGGTGGCTACCTGCTCAAGGACGAGTCCCAGGCACATATCCTCAACGCCGTTGAACAGCTGCTGCAGGGCGGCTCCCCCATCAGTCCGGCCATTGCCCGCTATATTCTGGATTATTTCCAGCATGAGGATGTGGGCGAAACGGCTGCCTCCCCCGAGGGGGGCGATTCGGAGAACCTGCTCACGCCCAAGGAAAAAATGGTGCTGCAGTATATCTCCAGAGGGTATTCCAACAAGGAAATCGCCCGGTCACTGGACATTTCCCCGCATACCGTGGCTTCCCACATCAAACGCATCTACCGCAAGCTGGAGGTCAATTCACGCAATGAAGCCGTCTATGAAGGCTGGCGTATGGGACAGCTCACCATGCGTCAGCAGTCCGGCAGCTCGGCATCCCAGAAGAGTGCCCGTCAGGTGGCCGAGTCGCTGCTGCTGGGGGGCAAGTCTGCCATTGAGGTCATGGATGTCCTGAAGCTGGCCTACGGTATGGAGCTGGATACCGGTATTGAACTGCTGCATCAGCTGGAGGTGCCGGTGAGTGATATTTTTGCCATGGCCTGTCAGTGCTTTCAGCTTCAGGACCGCGAGGTGGTGGAACACATGCTCAATGCCGGCATCAGCCATGAAGAGGCCCTCAAGGCCATGCTGGACCGAATATGACGGCCGGTACCCGGATTGCATTGACCCGGCCTTTTTATGGCACAGTCTGGTTCCCGTTGCTGACGGTGCTGGGCAGCATGCTGCTGGTCATGGTCGCTGCCTGGCAGCTGACCGGGATCAGTTTCAAGCCCTATGATGCGCTGGTACTGGATCGGGCTGCTTTTTTCCCGGATTCAAAGGGCGTGTGCAGCCCGTCCATCAGTGACAGTCTGGCTTATGCGAATGATGTGCCTGAACCCATCGCCACCCAACTGTTGAACTGTGTTCAGCAGCTGGGCCAGACCGGTTCAGCGGGGCGGGAAGTGAATCTGCCGCATGAATGGCGTTCTCAGGCCGACAGCTTTCCCGAGTTGATGTCAGGGCGGGGTCTTTATCATGTCTCCTTGGCGCTGAGCGGGAACCAGCCGGTACTGTATGGCCTGTATCTGCCGGCTGTCAGCAGCAATGCTGCCGTGTTTCTGAATGATGTGCTGCTGGGCTGGGGCGGCAGTTTTGAGCAGCCGGTGGCGCGTAATGCCACCCGCCCGATGTTGTTTTCCATTCCGGCGGGTCTGCTGCGGGAGGACCGGAACTGGATTGATGTTTATGTGGTGGCCGAACCCGTACCCCGTGGCTTTCTGGACAAGCTGTATCTGGCACCGATCGAGGTGCTGGAGGCGGCGTATCACGACCACGGTATTTTCCGCCATGAAGTGCCGCGCACCATTGCGCTGTCACTGCTGGTGATTTCCCTGTTCATCGGTGTGCTGTGGTTTTACCGTCGCAAGGAAACCGAATACGGACTGTTCGCGCTGGCCAGCCTGTGCTGGGCGGTGAATGCCATGGACCAGTTTGTGGTGGACATCCCGCTGCCGGTATTTTTCTGGGACTGGCTGATGATGTTCAGCCTGAGCGGTTTTGTGTTTCTGGGGGTGATGTTTGTGCATCGCTTCCTGCATGAGGCCCACCCGCAGATTGAGCGCCTGATGCTGGTGATCGGGGTGCCGGTGGCGCTATTGTGCCTGGTGCTGCCCAGGGACTATGCCTATCGGGTGGTGCTTTATGTCTGGAATCCGGTGCTGCTGGTGTACGGTGCCTATGTGCTGCTGTTTGTCCTGCGCAAGATCGGGCAGCGGCACGTCAGTCGTGAACTGTATGCACTGGTACTGGCGATTGCGGTGATTTTCGTTTTTGCCAGTTATGATTTTTCGGTGCAGATGGGCTGGCGTCCACAGGTCAACGGCCTGTTTCTGCACTTCGGGGCACCGGTGCTGATGCTGTCCTTTACCTGGATTCTGCTGCGCCGTTTTGTCAGCTCGCTGCGGGCCACGGAAACCTACAACCGCAAGCTGCTGAACCTGAATCAGGAACTGGAGCAGCGGGTGGCCGAACGTGGACGCAAGATCGCGGAAAGCTATGAAACCATCCGCCAGTTCGAGCAGCGTGAAGTGTTGCTGAATGAGCGCTCCCGCATCATGCGCGACATGCATGATGGCATTGGTGTCTATCTGACCAGCATGCTGCGCCAGCTGGATACCGCCAGCATTGACCGGGAGCAGCTTAAGGATTCGGCCCGCAATGCGCTCAATGACCTGCGCCTGATGATTGACTCGCTGGGCAATGCCAGCACTGACCTGTCCGCCATGCTGGGCATGTTCCGCACCCGGATCAGCGCGGTACTGGAAGCCTGTGAGATGGAGCTGGAGTGGGCCGTGGATGAACTGCCGCAGGTGGCTGATTTCGGGCCGGAGCGGGCGCTCAACCTGCTGCGCATTCTGCAGGAGGCCGTGACCAATGCCGTCAAGCATTCCGGGAGCAAACGGGTGAGTCTGTCGGCCTGTACGGAACTGAAACCCGGAAGTGCCAATCAAATAAAAATAGAAATTTGTGATAATGGAAAAGGTTTTATTGATGAGAGGCCGGGTGGTAACGGCCTGAAAAACATGCAGTATCGGGCGAAGAAAATCCAGGCTGAACTGGTCGTTTCGTCCGGTGGGCAGGGCACCTCAGTGACCGTTTACCTGCCAGTTGCTGCCAGCCAGGGTGATTCGATGACCCTGAAACAATCCGAAGGCCGTCGGAACGGTGTGGCCGGAACCCGTAAATAATGAGGATAAAATCATGAAAAAAGGGATCATCATTCTGCTGGGTACCCTGATCCTGAATCTGGGGGTTGCTCATGCTGCCACTGCCAGCTTTCAGCACAATAACAGTACTGGAGGCAAGGGCGTCGATACCGTCAACCTGTCTGCACCGGGCAGCTGCATGGTGTTCAGAAGTGCCCGGCTGGAGTTCAGCAAACGCCGCTACGGCAGCGCAAAAATCTCACGCCTGCCGGCTGCCGGCTGTAATCCCAACCGGGAGCAGTGCACGCTGACGGTGGAGTGGGAGCATGGCCCTGCCGGCGGTCTGGATTACAAGGTCGTGGCGGACTGGGGCAACGGTGGCTGCTGAAAGGCCGGGTCGCATCAGGCCCGGCTGGTCAGCCCGAGCTTTTCATAGTTCGGGTGCAGGGCACGTGCGGCACCACGCAGTGTGGGTTGCTCGGCAACAATCACATAGGCCGGGATGGCCTGTAACTGGCTGCGGAAGCGGCCTTTGGTTTCCAGCGCAGCCCGGAAGCCGGAATTCAGGAAAAAATCACCCAGCTTGGGCACAATGCCGCCACCAATATACACGCCCCCGGTAGCCCATAAAGTCAGCACCAGATTGGAGGCCACGATACCCAGCCATTCGCAGAACAGGTTCATCACTTCCAGGCAGCGCGGGCAGCTGCCATCCAGGGCACGAACCGAAATTTCTGCCGGTGTGAGTGCTTCCACCGGCTGGCCGTCGAGGCGACAGATCACCTGATAAAACTCACCCAAGCCGGTTCCGGACAACAGACGTTCGGCAGACATGTGGCCATATTTATCCCAGAAAGCCTGAAAAATCGCCATTTCACGGGGATTCCTTGCACCGAGCGTTACATGGCCACCTTCACCACTGACCGGGTAATCACCGTCTGAGGTCCGCACCAGTCCGGAAACCCCGAGTCCGGTGCCGGCTCCCAGCAGGGCGATATTGCCTTCAGGAACCGGCTCTCCGTCCCCGACCCGGATCAGCTCCTGTGGTTCCAGCAACGGCAGCGACAGGGCCAGAGCGGTAAAATCATTGATGACCTTCAGGCGCTGAAAACCGAACTGTTGGCGGGTTTCGGCAATACTGAAATTCCAGCCATGGTTGGTGAGCTTGACCCGGTCACCGGTCACGGGCGTGGCTACATCGATACAGGCTTCGCTGACAGCATGGCCGCCGGGCGTACTGTCCAGGTATTGACGCATGACAGTGGCCAGATCGGGGAAGTGGTCGATCTGGTAGCTCCGGATGTGAGCCGGGCAGGGCTGGCCCTGTTCCAGCAGCCCGAGCCGGATGTTGGTTCCCCCAATGTCAGCCGACAGGGCAGTATGGCGGGTTGTCATGCGCATCTCCTTTGGTGAAAGCGCCATTTTAGGTGATTGGCGGAAAAAAGCAGCTGTCCGGTTGTCGGTTATGCCGTTGCTCTGCCAATAGCGCTGAGAGTGGCCTGATGCTCAGCGGCGTACAGGGGGATTTTCCGTATCCGGCTCGGCGGAGTCGGGGGCCGGCGTCGGGGCACGGTAAAAGTGTGGGTAGTGATCACGCACGACCGGGCTGCTTTCCTGCAGGGCATGGCAGCTGCCGATAAAGCGGGGTTTTTGGGGAGTGTCTGTCTTTGTTGCGGTGCGGGTTGTTGCCGTTTTTGCGGGTGTGGCCTTGTGAAAATGCACCTTGACCAGGGTCTGGTAAGCGGTGGTCGCCATGGGACCGAGCAGTTCGGTGATATGGGTACAGCCGCTGTTTCCACCCATCAGGCTCCTGCAGCGTTGGGTCCAGCCCGGCCCGATACGCTCACCGACCAGATGATGGACAAATTGCGGTACTTCGTGGCAGTAGGCATGGGGGGCAAACTCGGTTTCCTGCTCGGCGGCATGAATCCGCATGTCCGTGTCAATGGTCAGGCGGATCCGCATGCCGTGCAGCGGCTCGCCGGCCTGGATCTGTCCGCCCCGGTCGCGGTTGGCGAAGCTGTAGCTTTTGGTATCCACCATGTGCCCCTCAATGTCCCAGAGCCCGTCTTGACGTTCATAGCCCTGGCAGGTGACGGTGCGGGTGTGGATGAGTTGGCGTGCCTGTGGTGGAGAGAGTGGCATGAACGGGTGTCCTTATGTTGTGGGTGACAGGATTGATGCGGGTGTATCTATCGCTGCAGTCTACCTGTGCGGTTCGGATTGGCACAAGCCTGTCACAGGCGGTCACAGTTTGCCGCCGTCAGGGCAGAAACTGACAAACTGTCACCGTCAGCTGTCAGGCTGTTGCAAGGGTGTTATTTATTTTTTTATTTTTTAAATCATGAATTTAATTAATATTTGGCTGATTTGGCACAGGGGTTGCAACGGATGTTATCAAGAAGAACAACAGACAGAACAAGAACAATAAACACCAGACAACAACAATAAAAAACCGAAAGACCGATAATAATAACAAGTTTGACAAGCAAGCCCCTGGGGACAAAGCAGCCTGAAACATCAATAACAACAAGATGCTGCATCCCCTCAGTGATTCCCCCTGTGAGCAGGGGGATAGCTGCAAAACTCCTGAATCGTTTGAGGAAGCGATAGTTCCCCATGTTTTCATGTTGGAAGCCCCCTGAACCCCGCCTTGTGCGGGGTTTTTCATTTAGTTCGGGCGTTAATCCACAATACGGCGGATATAAACCAGTTTGTCCTCCGACAGCTTCTCCAGCTGCTCCATTTTCAGGTGCCCCTCGCGCACCAGCCTGCCAAACAGCAGGATCAGCTGGGAATAGCGGTAATCACCGTATTTGTACTGGATTTCACGCTGGCTCTGGTTCAGGTCATCCAGCAGCTTCCACATTTCTTCCGGGGTGTTGATATCGGCTGTGCGCCGCTTGAGTTCTGCCATGGTGTGTTCCAGCTCGGCCTGGTGACAGCTGTCGAACAGGTTGCGTGCCAGCTGTTTTTCTTCATCGGTCCATCTCAGGTTGTACATCCTTTCTCCCTGCCATTTTCCGGGCCGGTGACTGGCCCGGCTCAAAGCATAGCCAAAAGCAGCCCCTGCTGGCCAGTATTGCGATCTTCCTGATGATTTGTGTCACTGATTCATGCCGGTCTATGCGAATTCATGTGGGTTCATGTGGATTCATGCCGTGCCGGGCTGTCCGGTCGCGGCGGCTGGTGGTGCTGGATGGCCTGTTGCCTGTTGCGCTATAGTCCCGGAAAAGCCGAAGCATTTTGACACAGCGGGGTATCTGTCATGTCACTCAAGGATCAGTTGTTGAAAGCCGGACTGGTGGACAAGTCCAAAGCGGATCAGGCCGAGCGCGAGTTGCGCAAGAAGGCGCATCGGAAAACGGCCAAGGGCAAGAAATCGGAGGAACCTGAAGCGGCAGATGCGGTGAAAGTGGCGGCGGAGCAGGCCCGCCAGTCACAGGCCGAGCGTTCACGCGAACTCAACCGCCAGCAGCGTGAAGCCGCCGAACAGCGTGCCATCCAGGCCCAGATTCGCCAGCTGGTGGCCATGAACCGGGTGGCACGGATCAATGAAGAAGCGGTTTACCAGTTTGCAGACGGGAGCCGGGTCAAGGAGTTGCACATGGCCGGCAAGCTGCGTGAGCAGGTGGCAGGCGGCCTGCTGGCGATTGCACGCCTGGACCGGGGTTACGAGCTGGTACCCAAGGGTGTGGCCGAAAAGATTATGCAGCGTGATGCCAGCGCCATTCTGGTGCTGAATACCCGCGCAGACAATATCCCGGATGAGGATGATCCGTATGCGGCGTTCCAGGTGCCGGATGACCTGATGTGGTAAGGTCAGGGGGTGAGCAGCTGAATTCGCTGAATGTATTTCTTTCAGCACGGATAAACTTCCTGACATAAGCTTGGGTCATAAGCATCAGGTATCCGGCAGGCGGCTTGCGCGTTTTTGCCGGATCGGACTGATAACCATCACTGATAACCGGACCAGACCACCATGCAAATTCGTTCCCTGTTGTACCTGCTGTCTTGTTTGCTGTTTTTTCTGTTCCCCCTGCACCTGTGGGCGGCACCACTGGCGCAGGACCAGGTCCCCGGGCCGCTCAAACCCTGGGTGGGCTGGGTGCTGCAGGATGAAACCGGTCTTGACTGCCCCTGGCAGTACAACGCCGACGTGCGTCAGTGCAGCTGGCCATCGACACTGGAGTTGCACCTGAACGCCAGGGGCGGCACTTTCCGCCAGCAGTGGCAGGTCTTCGGGGAGGGGCTGGTACAGCTGCCCGGTGACCGTGCGCACTGGCCGCAGAATGTGCGCGATGATAATAATCAGGCTCTGCTGGTGCAGGCGCGTGACGGGGTGCCGCAGGTCCGGCTGGCACCGGGGTTGCATGTGATCCAGGGCGAGTTCAGCTGGGACAAGCTGCCACGTACGCTGGCGGTGACACCGGCTTCCGGACTGGTCAGCCTGCAGGTGAACGGCCAGCCGGTTGCCCATCCCAATTTCAACGCCCAGGGCCAGCTTTGGCTCATGGCAGGCGATAACACTGAAGTGGCACAGGATGATCTGGATGTGCAGGTATTCCGCAAGGTGGTGGATTCACACCCGGTCGAGGTGCTGACTTCCATCCGTCTGCGCGTCTCCGGCAAGCAGCGCAATGCCGTGCTGGCTCCGGTATGGCTGGAAGGCATGATCCCGCTGCGTATTGACAGCCCCCTGCCGGCACGTCTGGACGGGAAACAGGGCCTGCAGGTCCAGTTGCGTCCGGGGGAGTGGACCCTGGAGGTCAGCGGGCGGGCTGTCGGTGACCAGACCCGCTTTGCCCTGCCACCGAGTCAGGAGCCTTGGCCGGCGCAGGAAGTCTGGGTCTTTGCTGCCGACCCGCAGGTGCGTCAGGTCGAGGTCAGCGGCGTACCCAGCATTGACCCGAACCAGACCCTGCTGCCGGGAGACTGGAAGTCGCTGCCGGCTTATCTCATGAGTGCCGGTGACAGTCTGGCACTGAATGTGGTGCAGCGCGGTGCCGTGGTCGAAGGCAGCAACGAGCTCAACCTGGAACGCAGCATGTGGCTGGATTTTGACGGTGGTGGCTATACCCTGCGTGACCGGCTGAGCGGGGAGCTGCAGCAGCAGTCACGGCTGGGGGTACTGCCTGAGCTGAAGCTGGGCCGGGTCCGCATCGACAACCAGCCCCAGTTCATCACCGAGGGCGGGCAGGATAACAGTGCCGGGGTGGAAATCCGCAGGGCGCACATCAATCTGGAGGCGGAAAGCCGCTACGAAGGCAGCCGTTCGCAGCTGCCGGTGAATGGCTGGCAGCAGGACCTGAAATCGGTACAGACCACGTTATACCTGCCGCCGGGCTGGAAACTGTTTTCTGCCGCCGGAGCCGACAATGTACCGGCCAGCTGGCTGATGGAATGGAGTCTGCTGGACCTGTTTCTGGTGTTGATTATTGCGCTGGCGGTTGGCTATCTGTATGGCTGGCCCTGGGGCGGATTTGCGTTGCTGGCGCTGGTACTGGTGTGGCAGGAGGCTGGTGCCCCGCGTTTTGTCTGGCTCAATCTGCTGGCGGTACTGGCCTTGTGGCGCGTGATGCCGGCGGGACGCCTGAAGCAGTGGCTGGGTTATTACCGTTGGTTCAGTCTGCTGCTGATTGTGCTGGTGCTGGTGCCCTACATGATCCATACCGTGCGCATCGGACTTTACCCGCAGCTGGAATCGGCAGGGTATGGCAGCAGTTACCTGCAGGTCGGTATCGCCATGGATACACAGCCGAGTCAGGCCATGCCCGAGGCCGAGATGAATGTACAGATGGAGGCAACAATGGACGGTGCGGCGCTGGAGGAATATGCACAGACCAAGCGCATGCCGGCACCACCACCGGCCCCGATCGCCCGCCAGTCGGCTCCGTTGGTAAAAAAATCCTATCGCAATCAGGTCGACCTCAGCGCCCTGGACCCCAACAGCGTGGTACAGACCGGTCCGGGCCTGCCCGACTGGCAGGGGTGGCGCAGTGTGAGCCTGGTCTGGTCCGGGCCGGTACGTCCGGATGAAACCAGCCGCTTGTGGCTGATCGGGCCGGGGCTGAATCTGTTTATCAAACTGCTGGGCATCCTGCTGCTGTTGGGACTGAGCTGGCGGCTGGCCGACTTGGGCGGGCGTGCACCCGGTGCCGGGCCGGGGGGAAATGCCCTGTTGAAATGGCTGCCTCCCGTGCCGGACTGGAAAGCATGGCGCAGGCGCCTGCCGATACTGGCGGGTCTGGTGCTGTTGCTGCCGTTGTTGTTGCCTGTGCCGGTGCGTGCGGCGGAACTGCCGGGACCGGAGCTGCTGCAGGAGTTGAAGCAGCGCCTGATTCGGGCACCCGAATGTCAGCCTGACTGTGCCCAGATCGAGCAGATGCAGATTCTGGTGGCTGACAACCGCCTGAACCTGATGCTGCGGGTACATGCGGCCACCGATACCGCGATTCCGCTGTCCGGGCAGCAGGATACCTGGATGCCGCAGCAGGTGCTGATGGACGGAGAGGTCGTGACTGCGCTGCGGCGTGATGACGAGCAGACCCTGTGGATGCAGGTGCCTCGGGGACTGCATCAGGTGCAGCTGCGTGGCGAGCTGCCGGGGCGCAATTCGGTGCCTTTGCTGCTGCCCCTGACGCCGCATCAGGTGATATGGCGCAGTCAGGACCCGAACTGGACCCTGGAAGGGGTCAAGGATGACGGGGTGCCCGAGTCACAGCTGCAGCTCAACCGGGTGCAGTCCGGCAGCGAACAGGCCCTGGCCGAGCAGCAGAGCATTCTGCCGACCTTTGTGCGTATTGAACGGCGTCTGAACCTGGGGCTGGAGTGGTATGTGGAGACCCGTATCACGCGCCTGTCGCCGCTGGACCTGCCCCTGACCCTGAATATTCCGCTGTTGCCGGGTGAGCAGCCCATGAGCGAGCAGCAGGAAGTGCGCAATCAGCACATCCGCATCAGTCTCGGGGCCGGGCAGAATGAAGCCGACTGGTCCTCACGCCTGCCCGTGGGTGAGCAGCTGACATTACAGGCGGTGGATTCAGCCGATTTTCTGGAGCGCTGGTCGGTGGCGGTGAGTCCGGTCTGGCATCTGGAGCCGGAGGGAATTCCGGTGAACCGCTTTGTCGAGGAAGACAGCTTCACCGTGCCCGAATGGCTGCCCTGGCCGGGGGAGAAACTGGTACTGAACCTGAGCCGTCCCAAGGGCCTGCCGGGCCAGACCGTGACCATTCGCAGCAGCCAGCTGGAGGTCAGTGCCGGCAAGCGCGCCAGTGATGTGCAGCTGAGTCTGGCCATTTTGAGCAGCCGGGGCGTGCGCCATGACATCCAGCTGCCGGCCACTGCACAGGTGCAGCAGCTGCTGGTCGGTGGTGTGCAGCAGCAGCTGCAGAATGTGGACAACCGCATTACCGTGAGCCTGAAACCGGGGGAGCAGCAGGTGGTGCTGAAATGGCGTGACCCGGGAGCTGCCGGATTGTGGTACCGCTTCCCGGCGGTGGATACCGGCCTGCCCAGCGTCAATGCCCGTGCCCGTATCGAGCCGTCACAGGAACGCTGGATTCTGTGGACCGGTGGACCGGTGATGGGACCGGCAGTGCTGTTCTGGGGCGTACTGCTGGCTCTGGCGGTGCTGGCCTTTCTGCTCGGACGCTCGGGGCTGACGCCGCTGAAAGGCTGGCAGTGGCTGTTGCTGGCGGTGGGGCTGAGTCAGACCGCCACGTCCCTGATGATTGTGGTGGCTGCCTGGCTGATGGCGATCAGCTGGCGTGAAAAGCAGCAGTTGCAGTGGCGGGAGTGGCAGTTCAACCTGATGCAGATCACGCTGGCGGGGCTGACACTGGTGGCCCTGCTGATCCTGATGGGGGCGGTGGCCAATGGCCTGCTGGGGCAGCCGGACATGCAGATCGCCGGTAATGATTCCAGCGCTTATGTGCTGAACTGGTATCAGGATCGTACCGGTGCGGTATTGCCCCGGCCTGATCTGGTCAGTGCACCGCTCTGGATTTATCGGGTGCTGATGCTGGCCTGGGCCTTGTGGCTGGCGTTTTCGGTGCTGGGCTGGCTGCGTCATGGCTGGCGTGCCATCAATGTGGGCGGGCTGTGGAAACCCCTGCCGCTGCGGGTGAAGCGGGCGGCCCCGACAGCTCCTGCGGCACCGGGGGTGGCTGCACCGACACCACAACAGGGTAGTCAGCCGGGTGCACAGTGATGCTGTCGGCCCCCGACCGGTTCGGGGGCCGGAACAGCAGCGGGCCGGTTGTGGCTCAGTGCTGTGCCTGCAGCTGCTCCAGTGTCTGCTGCAGCTGGCGGCGCAGTGCCCCATGTTCGGCTTCCGACCAGCGCGGGGCCTGTTCCCAGTCGTAAAAGAAGGCTGATTTGCCGGCCAGCGCGGCATCTTCGTCCGCAAAGCGCGGGAAGACGTGGGCATGCAGCTCCTGCACCACATTGCAGAGGATTTCGTAATTGGTGCGTAGCGCCGGTGTCTGCTGGAGCAGGGCATCACCGATCAGGGTGAGATCCAGCAGGAAGCGGCTGCGCTGTGTCTGTGTAAGGTCGTTCACGGTGGGTACCACCGGATCGGCCAGCAGCAGGCAGTAACCGGGCAGAAACTGCCGCTCGCCCATCACCACCCAGCCTGAACGGACCTGGCCCACCAGCCGGGGGTGCCTGCCTGCCCGTGCCTGGGCGATCTGATCTGCTATGTCAGCCATAAAATTTCCTTTTGTTGCAGGAACAGCGCAACAACAGCATCCTCACCCTGCCGAAAAGCGGCACGGATAGCTTCAACAGTGGGGAGTTTGAGTACTTGTTCCATGGGGCCAGATTGGCTGGTTCTGGGTCAGCTGGCAAGGTTTTTTTCAGGGGTGGGGATGGTGAGTAGTTACGATGATTGGTAGTGGGGCAAACCTGCAATCTGGCATGAATATCAGGCATGCACTCAAGTTGTGATAGACTTGCGCGCGGCGGCAGGCCGGGATGGCGACTGCCGGATCGTTTGAATGATCAAAAACAGGAGAAACAGCATGTTAGGCGATAACCATTCACTGATGCAGGAGCTGCCGGAATACAAGGACAAAATTCATGAGCTGAAAATGAATAATGCCCATTTTGCGCGCCTGTACGATGAGTATCATGAAATTGACAAGACGGTTCAGCGTTTTGAGATGGAAATTGAAACACCATCAGATGAAGTGATGGAGCAGTACAAGAAGCAGCGTCTGGCCCTGAAGGATCAGCTGTTTGCGATGTTGCAGGGAGAGTGATTCCCGACCCAACCCCCTTGCCCGTTTCAGCAGGCAGGGGGTTGGAAAGTCTTTGTTTTTGAATGTGCTTTTCCTTATTCGATCTGAATGCCGAAAATCAGAACGGCACTGTAACCGGGGTTCAGCACACCCATGGCTCCGGAAATGTCGCCCCGTGAACCATCGCTGATCGGGGTGCTCAGGCTGCCCTGACTCAGGGTCGGCAGCAGGTTGCCCGCCGTATAAAAGTGGGTATAGGCCGGGGTGGCATCATGAATCTGCACATTCTGCATCTGCTCCACACCGGTATTGGTTGCCGTGAGCTGGTACATCACACACTGTCCCGGTTCGGCGGCAAAATTATCGTAGCCGAAAGCAAAATCCTCGGTACCATCACACAGGGCGTCCAGTGCCTGCAGTTTGACAATACTGACATCCGAGCGGTTGGTGGTGGTGAGGTCTTTGGCTTGGGTACTGTCTGCACCCCCGTTCCAGCTCGCGGTAATCACGGTCAGGTTGTCGGTACCCATCGGCGCTGAAGCCGGTGCAAATACCTTGTTGAAGATCAGCATGCCGGTCCCGCTGGCCAGGCTGGCAACCGTGGTCAGGCGTATGTCGCCCCCGCTGAGCACGCCATCACCATCGGTATCGGCATAAAGGTCCGAGGCCCAGCCGGGCTGGTCGTTGACGTGCGTCAGGGTAATATTGGCCTGATCCATATTGCCCTGGTTGGAGAGCCAGTGACTGTAGATCACGACACCACCGGGCAGTACCTGGCCCTGATTGTCGGGAGTAAGCACGATGTCGGTGATCTGACCGACCGTAACGGCATCGTACTTGATGTCGACGGCACCGGTATTGGGCGACAGGCTGCGGAAGTAGATATCGGTGGTTGCAGCCGGTGCGTCCGCCGGAATCATGATATCGGCATACACTTCCATACTGGATCCGGCGGCAATATTACCGGTATTGCTGATGACGGCACCGGCTGTGTTCAGGAATGTCACCCCCCAGCCTGGCGGCAGGGTCAGGCTGGTAAAGCCGCTGTCAGTACTGGCGGCAAGGTTGTAGTTGTCCGGTGCCGCGCTGGTATTGTTGATGAACAGGCTGAAGCGGGTGGTGGTACCGGGTGCGGCGGTATTGGTTGTGACCGCTGCACTTTCCGGTCCGGCGCCGGCTCCGGGAGCCGCTCCGGGAGCGGCACTGGCCAGATCGGTGTCGTTGGTCATGTCCACGCTGCTGGTGCTGATGTTCTGCAGAATATTGATGGCCGGGTTGCTTTGGGTGCCGTCCGTAAATGACGTGGCGGTGAGTGTGACCTGATAGCCTGCTCCGCCATTGTTTCCGCTGGCACCGGGGGGTAGCTGTACCTTGATTACCACCGCCTTGAAGGCATCGGCAGCCAGTTCACCGGTATCCGGGATACCGTTGCCGTTGGTGTCCAGCAGGGGGGTATTGCCGTCCGGATGAAACAGCTGGATGCTGGTGCCGGGCGGGAAGGTGCTGGCGCTGAGGCTGAGGTCGAAGCTGTCATCCCCGTTGCCGGTATTCCAGACGTAATCGGTGAAGCGGATGATGCCAGCCTGGGTCGTGGATGCGATGGTGATCGGTTCAGCCGTTCCGTCCACCGCACTGCTGTTGCTGCCGTTGGTGACAACGCCACTGGAGGCGATAACTTCAAAGACCACCTTGTTGGTGAGGGTGGCTGGAATATTGGTGCTGCCGTCATGGTAGAGAAACTCGCCGGTATTGTGCAGGAAGCCGGCCAGCTGATCAGGGGCAATCGTGACTTCAAAGCTGATATTGCCACGGATGCCGGCGGGTACCTGATTGATAATGGCGGTGACCTGATTGGTCGAGTCGGTATCGGCGTCCTGGGTGGCTTCGGCCAGACCGGTGCAACTGCTGTCATAGGCGCAATAGGTGATGGTATAGGGTGTGGCGGTCTGGGCATCAGACGGGCCTGCGTCAGTCAGTACCATGGCTCCGGCCTGGCTCCAGCGCCCTGACCCGGCGACATAGCGCATGCCGGTTGGCAGGGCATCAATCAGGGTGACGTTGGTGGCCGGCAGCATGCTGATGTTTTCATAGGTCAGCGTTACGGTATAGTGCGGATCGGTGAGCGGATCCGTGGTACCGGCAGGGCCGGCGGTGGCGCTGATGGACTTGGTGACATCAATGACTGCCTGGTCAGTGACAATGGCGACATCCACATTGCTGTCATTGATGGCCGGCGTGAACTGACTGCTGCCGGTGACATTGATCGCGCCCTGCTGGGTGCTGGTTTCCGTGCCCGGCAGCCGGGCCACCACAACAAAGGCAAAGCTCTGATCCGGACCGAGCAGCGGTGTGGTGGTGATGGGGCTGGTGAGGTCATCCGGCTGGCCATCCTGATTGAGGTCGGCGTAGAGCGTGAGGCTGCTGAAGTCAAAGTTGTCAGTGGTGGCGACATTGGTCGCCGTCAGGTCAAAGGTATCCGGCCCGTTGCCGACGTTGGTCAGCACATGCGGGAAGTGGACCTCGCCGCCGATGCGGGTACGTTTGCTTTGATCCTGTACCAGCTCGACCCCGGCAGCCTGCTGCACCAGGGTTTCTACCATGTTCGAGGTGACGCTGAAAACCTGTCCGGCATCATCCTTGAAGGTGGCACTGGCCTGATTGCGGATCAGGGTATTGGCGACGGTGCCTGCTGCCCAGCCCGTGCCTGCCGCCAGAACGGTCAGCAGGCTGATCTGCATCAGCCGGCCAAGCCAGCCCCTGTGGTCAAAAGAGAATGTTCCGTGTTGCATGGTCGCTGCCCTTTGCCTTCGTTTTATTTATTTTTCCATCATCTGCGGCTGGAAACCGGGCGATAACGGACGATCATCCGTCATCCCCAGAGCCTGCCGGCAACGGGTACGCTGTTTTTCCAGCGTTTTCTGCTGGTCGGCATCCAGAAGCTCAACCCGATGCAGCGGTTCGCACTGTGCATTGACCAGCTGCTTCTCGTCGCCGCTGAGCCAGGTGAACAGGTCTTCATCCACTTTCATCTGCAGACCGACATAGGCCCCTTTGGCGTTGAAGCCATCCGGGTCCAGATCACGGTCCCGGAAACCGGTGAAGTTGTAACCGGCACCCACCTGAACGTTATCCATGACGGTGTAATTGATGCCGGCACCCGCTGAATAGCGCTGTTCGGAACCGCCATCAGTGGCCAGTATGCCGCCATGCAGGTCCAGGCTCAGGCGTTCATTGACATCCATGCCGATACGGGCATCCGCCATCATGGCATTGGACTTCTGGTTCAGGTCATTGGCCTGCAGAATCTGCTGCTTGGCCCCCAAGCGTCCGGCAATGTCCATGCTTTCATTGATGCGGTAGTTCTGGTGTGTGGACAGGACATGAGTGTCCACATTATTGGCATCGTCCTTGTCCCACTTGTAGGCATACAGGGCGTTGTAATCACCGTCCCCCTGAGGGCGGTGGGCGGCAGCCAGTGTGAGGGTGTTCCTGATGGCATCATCACGCTCATCGTCATACTGCTGATAACGCAGTTCATCCTGTACCATGACCGAAGTATCATCCGTGACTCTGGCGACATAGGTTCCCTTGAGGCCATAGAAGTTTTCATCCTCGCTGTGACGGGTCTCGGCCCGCAGCAGTTTTTTGCTGTCCGCTGCCCGGGTGTCACGAATACCGACCGAGGCGGCGATGGAATCCTTGCCACCGTCTCCCTCGACATAGTTGAGGAATTCGATACTCGGTGTTACCACCAGATTTTCTTCCAGGTTCAGGGTTGCCTTGGCACCATTGACCGCCACCATGTCTTCACCGCTGATGTCACCTTCAATGCGGTATTCGGAGTACATTTCGGTGGAGGGCAATACCTGCGACTTGACCCCGGCCACCAGACTATTTCTGGTATCCACCGTGCTGGACAGGGTGCCGGAACCCAGACGGTCGGCCTGTTCGTAGCGCAGATAGGCTTTGGTCTTGTCCGTCAGCTGGACATCGGCACCGACGCTGATGCGCTGGCGGTCGGAGTCGCCGATTTCGCGTTCATATTCGCCTTTGGCCGTAACCTTGCGGTCCATGACCTCGAACTGACGTTCCACGCCGATCAGGGCGGTATTCACGGTTTCATCGGTGCTCTCGTCCTTCTGGTGAATCTGGCGTACCCCGCCCTTGATCTTCCAGTCATCCAGCCGGGTGGTGGCGCTCAGCTCCACCGTCTGGCGCTGATCATCCATGCTCAGCGACTCGCTGTGCGTCAGTTCAACCTTGCCCTCGATATCCGGGGTGAGTTTCTGCTGATGATTCAGCTTGATTTCGCGGCGATCGGCGGTCACGCCACTGCTGCTGTTGGTGAACCCGGCATCCGCCTGGGCGATGGTGGCTTCGGTGCGGGCCTTGTCATTCCACTGGTGTGAAGCCTGAATGCGGACTGCCTGTCCGGACTCGTCGCCATTGGCGTGATCCATGCTGGCCACACCGGCCTGAATCCGGGTGTTTTCATCCTTGTATTCGGCGAATACCCCCGTGAGCGCATAACCTTCTTCGTCATGGTTATCCTTGGTGTAGCTTGCACCGGCCTGCAGCCTGTCGGTGAACTGGTGCAGTACCCGCACGCCGGCCACCAGATAGTTATCCACCGTTTCATCACGGTCATAGGCAATGCTGATATAGACCGGATTGAGGTTGTCATCCAGGGTCGGAATCACGCGATGGAAGGTCAGGTAGCCGGTCAGGTCATCCAGCGAGTAATCGCGGAAGCGCTGCAGCCTGACCCGATCGATCACCAGCCCCGGATTGTTGCGGTCGCGGGTGAGGATTTCGATCACCTCGGAATTGCGGATGATCGGCACATCCTGCAGCTGGTACTGCATGGCGGTCCCATTGCCGCGCAGTTCCACATAGGCGCGTGGATTGTCGGTCTCGGCACCGAAGAACTGCACACGGGTGGTGCCGTTGTCATAGATGCCATTGAGGCCGGTCAGGGTACGGGACGATTTGGCAATGTCGGCAGAGGGAGCCTCATTGTCGGTCACGTAATCACCCCACATCAGGCTGTGGCGTTCCTTCTCCAGTTTCAGGTACAGCGGGCTGCGGCTCTGCGCCTCGAAGCCGCGTATGGAGGAGTCACCGTAGACCTGATAGTACTTTTCCGGATCAATGTCACGCAGCAGCTCGGTTTCCTTGTCCTTTTCGCTGTCATAGGCCATGGTCAGGTGCATGTCACCGCGAACGCGGCCTTTCATGAAGATGGCAGCACGGCCATTGACTTCAATATCCTGCTCATCCTTGTCCAGCATGATCAGACCCAGGTTTTCATAGCCCTTGCGATAGCCTTTGTGGGCACGCAGGTCCAGCAGGCCGACAGCCACCAGCGGGCGCATTTCGGCCACTTGGGACACATCGGCATCAGCCACCAGCTCACCGGTGCTGGCACGCAGCTTGACCAGCCCGCTCTGGGCCGAGCTTCTCAGGTGTACGGTACGCTCGCCGTTGGTCACTTTGACCTGATGCCCCGGTACCTTGTCCTGAATGTCGGGCTCGGCCCACATCCCGTCGCTGGCCTCCAGGGTCAGGTAGTAGGCACCCCGGGCCGGATAGCCGTTGCGGTCCAGTACCCGGATATGCACCGGCACGGTGGACTGCCCGCTGTCAGCCTGCAGCGTGCCATCCACTTTCATTTCAATGGCCACACCGCTGGACGGGCGTTTGAAGACCCGCTCGGCCAGTACGCGCTCGTTGCCGAAGGTATCTTTGGCAGTAACCTTGACGGTGTTCTCGCCTTCTTCCAGCTCCACCCCGTACCAGGCCATAACCTGGGAGCCGGCAGATTTGTTTTCGATCTGCTCGCCGAGCTGGCTGCTGGATATTTCCTTGCCATTGACTGACAGGGCAGGAGACAGGCCGGCCCGGACCACGACCATGAAGCGCCCGTCCAGACTGGTGTCATCCAGCGGCCACAGCCAGGTACCGGCCTTGCCCTGTTCTTTGGTCAGGGTCTTGACCGCTTCCTTGGGGTCGGGAGCCTGTGGTGTTTTGGTCTGTTCAACCTGAGCCTGTTCACGGGCAAAGTTTTCCTGATGTTCCCTGACCTGATTGTCATAGGCTTCCAGCAGGCCATTGGAAATATCGCCGTTTTTGTCGGCTAGCCGGGCCAGATTTTTGAGGTTGCCGGTATTGGCCGGGTCAATGCGTTCCACTTCACTGCCCCAGCCCTGGGTCTGGCGCAGGTGGCGTGCCAGAATGCGTTCACCAACCGGGCTGGTCTCGGTGATTTTGCGGATTTCACAGGGCTGGCGCAGGTCGTCCGAACCACTGTCATCGACCGTGATCACGGTTTTGGCCGGAATGGTCTGGGTGGTGCAGGACTGCTGCATTTCGGTGTAGGTTTCCTGCCGGGGCTCGTCATAGAGCATGAGCAGTTCAACCCGCCGGTTCTGTGCCATACCCTGCGGGGTGTCGTTGCTGGCGACCGGCTGGGTTTCACCCTTGCCTTCCACCTGTACTTTGCTCTGAATGTGCAGTTTGCTCAGCACATACTGGGCCACTTCGCTGGCGCGTGCTTCGGATAAGCCCTGATTGGTGCCGAACCTGGCTTTGGTCTCCGGCTTCAGGCGCTGGTTATCGGTATGGCCGACAAACCGGAAGCGCACGTTCTGTTTGTCTTTGGTCAGCTGGATCAGCTGATTCAGTTTTGCAGCATAGTCGGACGGAATGTCTGCTTTCCCGGAGTCGAAGTGAACCGGGGCAATGGCATTGCCGATATTGCGGGTCACGGTGGTGGTGCGGGTTTTCCGGACCGGGCGGTCTTCGCACTGGCGCACTTCACGCTCGGGTTCGACCACCTGGGTACGGGTTTTGGGCGTGGCCGGCCTGGGCTCCGGGCAGCGGGTGACGGTGCGTTCGACGGGTTGCGGGCAGGCAGCCACGAAGTCGGCCCGATGGAAGTCACCCGGTGTCAGATCAACAAAGCGACTGTCAGGATCACCGGCCTGGGCCTGGCTGTTCACGATCAGCTCCACCCCTTCCGGCAGGGTATGTTCATCCACTTTCAGCACATGAATGCCGGGGCTCAGGCCATACAGGCTGTACTGGCCGTTGGGATCGGTGATCACATAAGAACCGTCTTCCAGGTAGAGCCGGACCCCGGCCAGCGGGAAGCCCTGCTCGTTGAGTTTGGCATCATCCCCGATGGAGCAGTCTCTGGCCACGGCCAGGCGTCCGAACAGGATGGCACGATCGGAGAGCACGCCATCCTGTACAATACTGACGCTGGCACTGGCCGGGGGCGACTGTATCAGCAGGTCGGTAATGGTATCGCCATGCGCATGGGCAGTGTTGATGCCTTCCTTGCTGGAGGCGGCCAGAGCAGTGACCTGTACCACATAGGTCAGGGTGCGTTCGATTCCCTTCAGGAAATCACCGATACGAAAATTGAGCTGTTCACCGTCCGGAGTGTTTGTCAGGGCCGGGTCACTGATGAACCTGTCGTCCAGTTTGGCGGTCCCGCTGATGTATTTGAAGCCGACCGGCAGCTGGTCCTTGATGTAGGCGGCGTACAGGTCCTGCTCGGTGAGATTGCGAATCTTGATGGTATAGGACACCAGCTCACCGATGCTGACCGTTTCGATGGAGGCGGTCTTGTCAATGGCGATCTGGCCGCGAATACCCAGCTTGTCCAGCGGAATGTCAATGACACTGGCTTCTTTGGCCGGGTCGAGCTCAAACAGACCGGCCTTGCCGGTACTGGCTGCATCCGGTGTGGCCTGATAACCCGGCAGCCCGTAGGACGGGTCGGAGACCTGATAGGTGGTGAATTTTAACGGTGGCTGGATCGAGGGAGCCTCGTGGGTCAGCGGAGCCACAATCACCAGATAATAGCTGCCTTTGGCGATATTGGTGAATTCATAATAGCCGTCATCATCCGAGACCACGCTGGCCACCACCTGGGTGCCATCGGCACTCATCAGGTTGATGGTGGCACCCGGTACGCCCTGCAGGCCGGCAGAATCAAAGACGGTACCGGACAGTACCAGCTCCGGGCGGCCCTTGATAATGTCCGGCTCCCGGGGCTTGACCGTGTTACAGGCAATATTGCTCTGGAAGTCACTGGTACCATCACCATTCAGGTCGATCAGGGACTGCAGGTTGGAGACTTCCGGTGTTTTGTTCTGGGCGATGACTTGCAGGGTATAGCCGAACTTGCCGCTTTGATGCGGTTTGATCCTGTCAGCCGGCAACAGGATGCCCAGCCGTGTCACCGATGTGATGCCATCCCACTGGTCATAACGGCTCCATTCCCCCAGCGGATTGGCGACAAGGCGCAGTGCCTGTACGGGTTCGGCGAAAAAGGCCGGTTCCTTCATCAGCTGAAAAGGTGCGGGAATCTCGTCGGCAATCAGGACACCGCTCAGGGGTGTGCCATCAACGCTGATGCTGCGCTCGGGTGGCAGCTGGTTACCGATATTGGTGTAGCTGATCTCATGATAGCTCTTGTCATTGATATCGAGCTTGATGCTGCAGTCGACATCACTGATGCGGGA
>Ga0116152_10001002_pt1 | contig 23218 bp, 21 predicted proteins | sample AD_UKC119_MetaG_FD_89894 | JGI IMG/M metagenome (GOLD analysis project Ga0116152, IMG submission 89894) | Active sludge microbial communities of municipal wastewater-treating anaerobic digesters from Hong Kong - AD_UKC119_MetaG | ecosystem: Engineered > Bioreactor > Anaerobic > Digestate...
GCCTCGGGGTCGCGGTCGGGGATCAGTCCCTGTTCGATCGCCTGCTCCAGGTGCGCGACGGCATCGGCGACCAGCGTCCGCTGACCGGCCATGACCGCCCCGGCGAAGGCCGGCTCGGTGCGCGCGAACTCGAACAGCTTGCGCTCCCGGTTGTGCTCGGCCATCCACAGCACCCCGGCCCGGATGCCGAGCTCCAGGCGGCGGACCGGATCTCCGTGATCCTCGATCGCCCGCAGCTGGGACCGGCGCAGCTCCTTCTGGGCGGTGCGGAGGATCTCGACGAAGAGCTCCTCCTTGGAGGAGAAGTACCAGTAGAAGACGCCCTTGCCGACGCCGAGGCCGTCGACGATGTCGGCCACCGAGGTCGGGTGGTAGCCATCGGCGGCGAACCGCTCGGTGGCGTACGCGATGAGCTGCGCCCGTCGTTCCGCCCCTCGGGGGGTCAGCCGTCGCTCCGACATGGGCGCCGACGCTAGCCCACGAACTTGACCGACTGGTCAAGGGCACGTGCTGGTCGAGGACGGGTCCGGCCGCCCGGGGCTCAACCCAGCTTGGTGAGCGCCCGCTTGAGGTTCCGGATGGCCTGGTTGGTGCGCTGCTCGTTCTCGATGAGGGCGAAGCGCACGTGGCCCTCGCCGCCGGGGCCGAAGCCGACGCCGGGCGACAGCGCCACCTGCGCCTCGCGCACCAGGTGGGAGCAGAACTCGACCGAGCCCATCTCCCGGTACGGCTCGGGGATGGGGGCCCAGGCGAACATCGTGCCCATCGGCGGATCGATCTCCCAGCCGATCCGCTGGAGGCCGCCGCAGAGCGCGTCGCGGCGCGACTGGTAGATCTCGTTGACCTCGACCGGGAAGTCGATCTCCTCGTTGAGGGTGACCGTGGCGGCGATCTGGATCGGCTGGAAGGTCCCGTAGTCCAGGTACGACTTCAGCTTGGCCAGCGCCGCGATCACCTGCGGGTTGCCGAGCAGGAACGCCATCCGCCAGCCCGCCATCGAGAACGACTTGGTCATCGAGTACAGCTCGACGGCGACGTCCTTGGCCCCGTCGGCCTGCAGGATCGACGGCGGCCGGTAGCCGTCGAAGCCCAGGTCCGCGTAGGCGTTGTCGTGGACCAGCAGCACCTCGTGCTCCCGGGCGAAGTCGACCACCCGCTGCATGAAGTCCAGGTCCACGCAGGTGGTCGTCGGGTTGTGCGGGAACGACAGCACGATCACCCGGGGCTTGGGGTGGGAGTACTCCCACTGCTCGACCATGTTGGCGAAGAACTCGTCGCCGGTCCCGAGCGGGATCTCACGCACGTTGGCCCCGGCGAACAGCGGGCCGAAGATGTGGATCGGGTAGCTGGGCGACGGCACGAGCGCGACGTCGCCCTTCTCGAGCAGCACCCACATCAGGTGGCTGAAGCCCTCCTTGGCGCCGATGGTCGAGATCACCTCGGTGTCGGGGTCGATCTCCACGCCGAAGCGGTGGCGGTAGTAGTTCGCGGCCGCCTCGCGCAGCTTGGGGATGCCCCGGGACGACGAGTAGCGGTGGTTGCGCTCGTTGCGGGCGGCCTCGCACAGCTTCTCGACCGCGGTCGCCGGGGACGGCAGGTCGGGGTTCCCGAACCCCAGGTCGATGATGTCCGCGCCCTCGCGCCGGGCCGCCACCTTCAGCGAGTCGATGATCGTGAAGACGTACGGCGGCAGGTCGGTGATCCGGCGGAACTCCATGGGCCCAGACGCTACCGCCGGTCCCCGCTCCGACCGGAACCCGGTTGGGGCCCGGCCGCGGCCGCGTCGCGGGCGAGGATCGCGGCTCCGATCGCCCCGGCGTCGGGACCGCCCGGCGTGGTGACGATCGACACGGACCGACCGTCAGAAGCGGCCGGGAACCGCTCGGACAGGATCGTGCGCACCCGACCGGTCAGCTCGTCGCCCACGGCAGCGACTCCCCCGCCGAGCGCCACGACGTCGGGATCGAGGAGGCTGATCAGGTTCGCCACGCCGAGCGCCACCCATCGGGCGTACTCGTCGAACACCCGGACCGCGTCCCGGTTGCCGACACCGAGCAGCTCGGTGACGTGCTCGCCCCGTAGCTCCTCGGGATCCGCAACGGCCTCCGCCAACGACGGCGCGTCGCCACGCCGGAGCGCGCGTCGGGCCAGCCACCCCAGGCCGGAGCCCGACGCGTAGCGCTCCCAGCACCCGCGCTGACCGCAGGGACACCGCGGCCCGTCGGGGTCGACCACCATGTGGCCCGGCTCGCCGGCGAAGCCGCGGGCGCCGCGGACCAGCCGGCCGCCGACGATCAGACCGCCGCCGATCCCCGTCCCCAGGGTCACCGCCACCAGGTCCGCCACCGTCGGCTCGATCAGGGCGTGGGCGGCCACCGCGGCGCAGTTGGCGTCGTTGTCGACGGTGACCGGCAGGCCGAGCTCGCGCTCCAGTCGCCCCCGCACGTCCTGACCGACGAGTCCGACCGAGTTCGGGGCCGCCCGCACCACCCCGGCACGGTCGACGAAGCCGGCCAGGCCGACGCCGACCGCGGTGACGGGCGCTGGGACGGGGACGGCCTCGCCCGCCCGGTTCCGGCTCCGCTCGGTCAGCGTTCGGGCGACCCCGACGACGGCGTCGACCGCGCTGGGGTCATCCGCCCGCGACGGCACACGCTCGCGGTCCAGGACCGCCACTCCGGCCGGCCCGTGCTCGACGAGCAGGCCCAGGGTCTTGGTCCCGCCGACGTCGATGCCGACGGTGCGACGCGGCGGCTCCGCATCGGTCGGACTTCGCCGAACATGGGTGTCCACCCCGACAGTGTGGCCGCGGATGAGCCGTCGGCCCGCGACTCAGGACGACCAGCGCAGAAGACGGGCGTCGACGTCCAACCCGTCGCACCACCGACCCAGACGTTCGTCGTCGGAGAGCACGATCATCTGGACCAGCTCCGACATCGACGCGATCCGGTGCAGGAGCGCCGGCGTCTCGACCGAGGCGGCGTCGATGCCGACCACGAGCAACGGGACCGACCCCGCCGTCCCCAACGACCGGACCTCGCCCAGCCGGGCCAGCAGCTGCCACTCGCGGTCGATCGGCCAGAGAACCGATGCATCGCGTTGGACCACCCGCTGCAGGGCCTCGGCCGCGTCGTCGGGTCGGCCTTCCTCGGCCACGACCGCGGCCACGACCTCGGGTGGAGGCCCCACCCATGAGCCGGCGCCCGACACGGGCGGCAGGTCCGGCATCTGGGGCGGCAGCGAGGTCGGATCCGGCGGAGCGTCGGAGCCCAGCACCTCGAGGAGTCGCTCGCGATCGGAGATGCGGACCAGGAGGTCACGTTCCCGGTCGCGCAGCTCGAGCTCCCGGGCGCGCAGTTCGGCGAGCTCTGCCGTCGCGCGCTCGTGACGGGTGACGGCCTCCTCGCCGGCGGCCACTCGGGCCTGCAGCGCCCGCAGCTCGGCGTCGAGGTCGGCGAGGCGGCCGCCGTCGTCGGCCGACCGCGCGCCTTCGTGGGCCTCGAGCTCGCGCTCAGCCTGCTCGAGCTCCACCGTCACCGCCTCCCGACGGGCGTTCCGAGCGGGCTCGTCGGCGAGCCATGCCTCGGCCAGGTCGCTCATCACCTCGGGGTCCGCGACCGCGGCGGGCGCCGGGGCCCCTGCGGCGACCAGAGCGGCGGCGACCCGGCCCGACGCGGTCAGGATCTCGGCGCTTGCCGTCGGCGACGGCCGCTCGACCTGGCTCTGCAGCAGCTCGATGAGCTCGGCGGTGGTCAGGCGACGCAGACCGTCGGCGGACGTGCCGAGGTGCTCGGCGGCGGCGTCGACGATCCGGTCGCGCTCGTCGCGGTTCCAGACGTCCTCGGTGCCGCCCGGCAGTTCCTGGCGGAGTCGGTCGACCTCCTCGGTCAGTTGATCCAGCCGGGACCTCGCCCGGTCCTCGCGGATCGCCCGCACGGACTCGGTCTCCCGGTTCGGACGCCCCATGACGAACGCGGTGTACGTGTCGAAGCCGAGCTGGTCGAGCAGCAGCGCCTCCTCGCTCCGGAGCTCGTCGATCCGACGCCGGTGACGGACCGCAGCCACCCGACCGCCGCGCTCCTCCAGCTCGAAGATCTCGTCACGCACGGCCTCGAGCTGACGCACGACGGCGGGGTGCAGCTCCGGAGAGCGGATCGAGTCCCGGGCGAGCTCGAGCTCGGCCTCGGCCTCGGCCAGCTGCTCGAGGGCGGCGCCCAGCGTCTCCTCGACCGCCAGTCGACGGGTCTCGAGGGCCTCCATCGAGCGACGGAGGTCCTCGAGCTCCACCGCCAGCCCGCGACACGTCGGGTCGGGGCGACGCGACGGCTCACGCGCCGATCGGAGGTCGTCGAGAGCCCGCCGCAACGGGTCCAGATCGGCCGGCGGCACGGCGGCGAGGGCCTCGCGCAACCGAGCGACGGTCGAGACCAGCTCCGCCCGGCGTTCCTCGTTCTCGGCGTCCCATGCCGCTCGTTCCTCGACCGCTGAGCGCCGACGTGACTCGACCGCCTCGAGCTGGCCGAGCGCCACGTCGAGGGTGGCCCGGGCGAAGCTGTCCAGGTCGCCACGGACCTCATCGGCCGATCGGGCCAGGATCGCCCTCTCGCCGTCCAGGGATCGGAGCTCGGCGCGCAGCCGCACCAGCTCGTCGGTCGCGATCTGGCGGGTGCGACGGGCGGGGTCGGGGGGCTCGGGACCGAGGTGGTCCTCGATGGAGCGGATCTCGACCACCGGACGGCCGTCGCTCGGGCCCGGGCCGGCGGGTGGGGACTCAGGTCCACGGGCTGGGGACTCAGGTCCGGGAGGCGGCGATTCCGCTCCGGGCGGACGCGGCGGGACGGGAGTGACCGACGCCCGCAGCGGCCTCGGCGCGGCGAGGTCGAGGACCGGATCCACCCGCGCCGCGGAACCCACGTCGAAGGCGCGGTTGCGCAGGCCGACGATCACCCCGTGCAGCTCGACCTGACCATCGGCGTCGACCGGCGTCCCCGACACCACCGCTGTCAGGATCCGGGCGAGCTCCGCCCGGACGTCCGCGGGCGCGCTGAGCAGCACCGTCAGGCGCGGGTGCAGCTCGACCGATCGGCCGCCGGGGAGGTGGTCAAGACGTAGGAGTCTCATGGTCCATCCCACTGTCGGCCGGTCGGACCTCGACGGTGAGGATTCCGCTCCGGAAGCCGACCCGGTTCGGGGCCGTTCCCCCGGCCCCGACCGACGCGCGGAGCGCTGGGCGTCACTCGACCGAGATGCGCCTGACCCGCGACGGCCGTCGGGGCGCCTGCGGGTCGACCAGTGCTCGGGCCCAGTCCTCGGTGTCGTCGACCCGGTCGGCCACGACCCCGTCCGGATCGCCCTGCTCGGAAGCTGCGTCCGTCCCGTCGTCGTGGGTGGCGGTCGAGCGACGGTCAGGCGACGGGTCCCGCCCCGACGCGCTGTCCACCCACGGAGCGGAGCGGCCCCGCACCGCGTCGCCCAGGGCGTCGCCCACGGAGGCCGCCATGCCCGTCAGCGAGGCCGACACCTCACGGAGCGCATCGCGGTCCTCGACGACCTTCTCGATGGCATCGAGGAACGAGCGGGCCGCCGCCACCATCTCACGGGCCGCTCGCTGGAGGTGCTCGACCCCCTCGGCGCCGGGATCCTGGTCGATGTCGCCGTCACGACGACGGTCCTCCGCGTGGTTCACGCCCCCATCCTCTCGCGTTCGCAGAACCGGACCCGCAGCGCGCCGTCGGCGACGGCGGCCGAGGTCACCTCGCGCCGGCGGAGCGACTCGGGCAACGACAACGCCCGCCGTTGGGCCCCGAGGGTGACGATGAGCTCGTCACCGCTGCGCGACACCTCGACCTCGGAGCGATCGACGAACGGGAGCTCGATCGAAAGCTCGTAGTCGTCGCCGCCCAGCCGCTCCAGCCGCAGCGGTCGACGCTCCACCAACCGGTCGTGGGGGTCGTGGGCGGACCACAGCTCGTCGCCCAGCGCGGTGAGCGCGGCCACCCCGACGACGTCGGAGGGAGCCAACGTCGAGCACAGGACGGGGACGGGGGCGAAGTCGCCGCGGACGGTGTCGAGGTGCTCGGCGTGCGTGGCCCGCCAACGGTCGAACCACGGGTCCGCCACCCCGTCGGGAAGCACCCGGTTCACGATGACCGCGTCGACCTGGTAGCCGAACAGCGACAGCTGGGTGAAGGTCCGACGGGCCTCGGCCACCACCATCCGCTCCGGGTTGACCACCAGACGGGCCGACGTCACCCGAGGATCCGCGAGGATGCGGTGCACGGCGTCGAGGCGGTCGTAGAGCCGCTGACCGGCGGCGAACACGGCGTCGTCGGCCATCGGCAGGCGACCGACACGCGACAGGACCGGGGCGACGACCCGGTGCAGCCGTCTGGAGGCGGGGAACAGCCGGTCCATGTACCAGCCGAGCACGTCGGGCAGCGACAGGAGCCGGATCGTCTCGGCGGTGGGGCCGCAGTCGACGACGACCACGTCGGTGTCGACCGACGCGCACAGCGATTCGATCTCGGTCAGGGCGAACAGCTCGTCGAGACCCGGCAGGACGGCCAGCTCCTCGGCCTCGACCGACTCGACCCCGGCCCAGTCGAAGACCTGCAGCAGCCAGTCACGGATCTCGGCCCAGTGGTCCTCGAAGCGCTGACGGGCGTCGACCTGCTGGGCCGAGCACCGCGGCGCGACCTCGGTGGGTGCCGACCCCAGGTCGACGTCGAAGGAATCCGCGAGCGAGTGGGCCGGATCGGCCGAGGTCACGACGACCCGGTGGCCGTCGCGTGCCAGTCGCAGCGCGGTGGCCGCGGCGGTGGTCGTCTTGCCGACACCGCCCTTGCCGGTGACGAGCAGCACCCTCATGTGGCGTCGTCCGCACGAGCCGGGAACAGGCCCCAGCGGACGCCCCACAGGCCGTTGAGTCCCAGAGCGATCGTCGGGACCAGGATGCCGAACGCGGCGGCGTTGAGGTCGCGGTCGCCCAGGCGCACGAAGCCCACCGCGGCCGCGGCCAGCGCCACCGCCACCTGTGCTCCGAGGGAGCCGTTCAGGTTCCGCTGCACGTCCGGCGGAGCGGATCCGACCAGGAAGAACAGGCCACCGATGCCCATCTCGTCGGACCGGCTCCGGTTGGCGGCCAGGACGAGGTCGACCAGGAACAGAGCGCACCCCGCCGCGAACAGCACCAACGACAGGATGAGGAACGCAGCGTCGAAGCGCTCGGGCCACAGCAACGCCGCGGCCGCCGCCAGAGCGAACGCGGCGGTGATGACCCACGACACGACCACGACGGGCCGACCGGGCGCGGTCGGGCCGTAGGCGGCGTCGAAGGCGGCTCGACGCTCGGCTCGCTGCTCGGCGTGGCGGGCCTCGGCTTCGGCGCGCGCCTCGGCGGCGCTCTGCGGACGCTCGAGCGGGGTCATCGTCCGGTCATCCTGTCTCGCGGATCGGATCCGCGGCCAGTGCCGCGTGCCACCGACCGCGCTCGTCGAGCACCGGGGGACGCGTCCGGACCTCCGGGTCGTCGAGCAGGTCGGAGCGGCCGATCCTCAGGGCCGCCCAGGCCGCGTGGGCCACCAGGTTGTCGTCGCGGTGGCGCAGGTAGCGTCGCAGCAGCCCCACCGCCGCGTCGTCGCCGCCGTCCGCGGTGTTGCCGAGCACCACCAAGGCGTTGCGACGCAGGTGGTCGGGGTCGCGACCCGGCACGTACCAGCGACGGGTCGCGGCCATCAGTTCGTCGTCGTCGGCTTCGAGCATCCAGCAGAGGTCCACGCTCCCGGTCCCTGCCGCCACGCCGGGTCGGGGACCGTCGTGGCGCCGGTCGGCGAGCCGGTTGGGCGGACACACCTCCTGGCAGTCGTCGCAGCCGTAGATCCGGTCGCCCAGGGCGTCGCGGAACTCGTGGGGGAACACCCCGGGCGACTGCAGCAACCAGGACAGGCACCGGCGGGCGTCGACCACGCCGTCGGCGACGATCGCCCGGGTCGGGCAGCGGTCGAGGCACCGTCGGCAGGTCCCGCATCCGTCGGCGACCGGGCCGGACGACGTGGGGAGATCCGCGTCGGTCAGCACCGCGCCGAGCACGAACCAGCTCCCCCGACCCGGCAGCAGCAGGTTGGCGCTCTTGCCGAACCAGCCGATCCCGGCCCGGTGAGCGGCGGCCCGGTCGACCAGGGCGTTGTCATCGGAGAGCACCACGGTGCGGAACCCGGCGTGGCGCAGGTCCGAGGCGACGGCGTCGAGGGCACGGCGAAGGACCTGGTCCTGGTCGCCGACCGCGTAGCGGGCGACCCGGCCGGACGGTCCCGAGCCGACCGGCACGGCACCGGCGGGTGGGTCGTAGTCGGAGCTGCGGCTGGCGTAGCGGACGGCGCCGACGACCAGGGATCGGGCGCCGGCCAGGGTGCGCGACGGGTCTGTGGAGCGCTCGGGGTTGCGGTAGGTGAACTCCATGTCGGCGTTCAGACCCGCGGCGCGGCGCTGCTCGAGGTCCTGGCGCGCACCCGTGAACGGCGATGCCTCGCAGATGCCGACGGCGTCGAGGCCGTTGGCGTGACCGCGCGCCACGATCACCTCTCGCAGTCCCATCTCTCCCATGCTGGCCCATCGCCGCCGGGGTCGGGAGTCCGTGGGCGCGCAACCCCCGGTGCCCGGTCAGGAGACCCGGGTGGAACGGTGGCGGATCTGCGGTGCCAGTCCGGCGGCCTGGAGCATGCGGACCGCCCGGATCTCGCTGATCGGCACCACGACGGCACCGTCGTCCTCGTGCTCGCACAGGAACGTGACCAGGCAGTCGGCGCACACCGGGCTGTCCCTGTGGGCGCACTCGGCGCAGTCGATCCGCAGCACCCGCCGGTTCTCGGCGGTCCGGGCATCGAGTGGTCGGACGTGGGGTGGTCGGACGTGGGGTGGTCGGGCCTGGAGCGGTTCTGGATCGTCGACCGGGGTCATCGGTCACCTCCGTTCGGTGCGACGTCCGGCGCAACGTACCCACACGGTGTGACACCCGCGATCCGATCGGGCCGACGACGGGCGTGCGCCACCCCACTCCACCTCACCGCATCATGCTCAACTGGGGCGATGGTCGACGACACCGGGAGCGACTCGAAGGCGACGACGCGGCGGGTGGTGATCGCCGTGCTGGTTCTGCTCGTCGCGATCGGCGCCGTCGCGATCTGGCTCGTCCGCCGTGGAGGCGATGACTCGTCCGCCACGACGACCACGTCGGTCGCCACCACCGACACGTCCGCGCACCCCACCGAACCGGGCTCGTCGACGTCGACGTCGTCGGCGACGGCCCCAGCAGATGATGCGACCGCCACGGCGGTGTGGCCGCGCTCGGACACCGCCCGGCGCTTCGAGGACCCCGTCGCCGCGGCGCGCAGCTTCGCCGTCGACTTCGCGGTTTTCGCCGATCCGGTTCTCGGCGAGTTCCGACAGGGCGATTCCCGCTCCGGTGAGGTGGAGGTCCGACCGCAGGCCGACGGGCCGGTCACCACCGTCTTCGTGCGCCAGCTGGGCGACGACGGCTCGTGGTGGGTGCTGGGCAGCGCGACGGCGAACATCGAGGTCACCGAACCTGCAGCGCTTGCGACGATCGGTGACCCGGTCACCCTGAAGGGGACGGCGAACGCGTTCGAGGGCACGGTGGACGTCGACATCCGGGCCGACGGTCGTGACGAACCGCTGGTGAAGGGCTTCGTCACCGGCCGGATGGGTGAGATGGGCCCGTTCGACTCGACGCTCTCCTTCCCGTCACCCCATGGCGGGTACGGCGCCGTGGTGTTCCGCACGCTGAGCGCCGAGGACGGTTCCGTGTGGGAGGCGGCGGTCGTCCGCGTGAAGTTCGCCGACGGCTGACGCACGCTGACGTCGGCCGGGGCGGCTGATGGCGCGCCACGACCGGGTGCTGGTCCCGATGTGGCTCGCGGTCCTGATCCTCACTGCTACGCGTCCGACGCCGCGACCCCGCGCCGTACCGCAGCGACGTGTCGCGGACCGCAGCCGCAGCAGCGATCAACGCGAGTCCGGGGATCGTGGCGCTGCACGGACCGATCCTCGACGTCACGAGCACGGGCCAACTGGCCATGACGAGGATGACCGTGCTCCACGCCTGCTCAGGTGGAAGGAAGGCGCACCTCGACCAGCAGGCCGGGTCCGTCCGCAGGGTCCCTCAGCGCCATCGAACCACCGGAGACCCGAGCCAGCTCAGCGACGATCGCGAGTCCCAGGCCGGTTCCACCGGGCGCGGCGTCGGGCCCACGCCAGAACCGCTCGGTCGCCCTCTGTCGGGCTTCCTCGTCGAGTCCCGGTCCCCGGTCACGGACACTGACGAGGACCTCGTTCGGCCGCGCCGTGACCGTGATGTCGATCGCGGTGCCCTCCGGAGCGACGTCGATCGCGTTGTCCAGGAGGTTGTCGAGGATCTGGTCGATCCCACCGGGCACCTCCGATGCCGTGGCGCTGCGCGGCGCGTCGATGCCGATGACCACGGATCGCTCCTCGGCGAGCGCGTCCCAGCGCTCCCGCGCCGCTCGGGCAGCTGCGGCGACGTCCACCGTCGCGGACGATGCCGAGCCGTCCGCCCTGGTCAAGGCCAGCAGTCCCTCGACGACGCGGATGAGTCGTTCGATCTCGCCGCGGACGGCGTCGACGTCGCGGCGCAGTCCGTCGGCGTCCACGGGGGCGTCGAGCTCTGCGTCCATCGACTCGACGCGGAGCCGGAGGACGGTGAGCGGAGTGCGGAGCTGATGGGAGACGTCCGCGACGAACCTGCGCTGGGAACCGACGAGCATCTCGAGGCGCGCCGCCATCTCATCGAACGTCGCCGACAGGCGCTTGAGCTCGGGTGGTCCCCGATCGACCCTGGTGCGGTTCGTCAGGTCGCCTGCGGCGAGCCGTTGGGCGCCGGCCTCGAGCTGCGACACGGGCGCCATCGCCCAGTGGGCGACCGTCGAGCCGAACGCGGCGGCAGCCGCGAGCATGAGGACGAGCAGCAGCGCGAGGCGGGCCCAGTTCCAGCGGATCTGCGATCGCATCTCGTCGGTCGAGGTGCTGACGCGGACGACGCCGGTGATCCTGGCGCCGGAGGAGATGGGCACCGACGCGTAGGCGATCTCGCGACCGAGCGTGGTGGAGGTGCGGATCCCGGTCGCCTGCGCACCCGAGAGCGCGGTGTCGATCTCCGGGCGGGTCGAGAAGTCCCTGGCATCGGTCCCCGCGGTGTCGACCAGGCTGATCCCGGCCGCGTCCGTGACGACCACGCGAGCGTCGGTCCTGGACGCGTAGCGGCGGGCGGCACGGATGACGGCCGCGTGGTCACCCGCCTCGATGCGCTCCTCGACGAGACCGGCGAACACCCGGGCGTCCCGCTCCAGGCCGGCCAGGAGGCGGTCCTCAGCGCGACCGGTGTAGCTCAGGCCGAGCGGCACCTCGACGGTGAGCATGATGAAGGCCGTGATCACGACCGACGCCGCGACCAGTCGCCGGGTCATGGGACGCTCAGCTTGAACCCGACCCCACGGACGGCCTGGATCCACTCGGGATGGCCGATCTTCCGGCGGAGCGACGCGACGTGCACGTCGAGGGTCTTGGGTGATCCGTACCAGTTCACGTCCCAGACCTCCTCGAGGATGTCGCGTCGGTTGAGCGCGGCGCCCGGGTCCCGCGCGAGATGCGCGAGCAGGTCGAACTCCTTGGGCGTCAGATCGACGACCGCGCCGTCGACGGTGACCTCGTGGGTGCGGAGGTCGACGACCAGCGCGCCGAGGTCGAGCCGTTGGGTCGAGGAGTCGTCGCCGCTGCGTCGACTGACCGCCCGGATCCGAGCGACGAGCTCACGAAGGCCGAAGGGCTTCACGACGTAGTCGTCGGCACCCATCTCCAGCAGCACGACACGATCGAGCTCACCGGAGCGGGCGCTGACCACGATGATCGGCACTCCGGAGGTCTCCCGCACCCGGCGGCAGACCTCGGACCCGTCGAGATCGGGCAGCCCGAGGTCCAACAGGACGAGGTCGCACCGGTCGACGAGCCGCAGCGCGGTGGCGCCGTCCTGTGCGACCGAGACGTCGAAGCCGTGTCGGCCGAGGCCGACCACGAGGGAGTCGGCGATGGCCGCATCGTCCTCCACCGCCAAGATCCTCACGACGACACCGTCGCACACGTCGCGGCGACGTACAGCGGCTTCACCGAATCTTCACCGTTCACCCACCAGAGCCGTTCACACCCGCTCCGTACCCTCGACGACATGGACGAATCCCCCAACGACCCCACGACCTCCGGTCATCCCCATCCCACACGTGCCGGCGACGGCAAGCGACGTCGGGCCGGGGTCGCCGCACTGGCGATCACCGTCACCCTCGTCGCGGCGACCGCAGCGGTCGCGGTCAACATGAGCGCGACGAGCCCACCACCAGCGACGAACGTCGGGCGGCTCACCGCCGTCGACGACCTCCTGCCCGCCACCGACGGTGTCACCTACGTCGATCAGTCCGGTTCGGTCGTGCCGAGCCCCGACACGGCCCCCTACCAGGCCAGCAGGTCGCACGACGACGATCCGCACGACGACGACAGGTCGCACGACGACGATAGGTCGCACGACAGCTCGAAGGACGGCAAGTCCCACGATGACGACCGGCACGAGGGACGGGACGACGATGACTGACCGACAGAGCCCGGTGGTTCGCAGGAGGCGACGGCATCCCGCGGCAGCGTCACGGGTGGCGATCGCCGGTGCCGCGTCGACCGCGACCTTCGCGATCGTCGCCGTGCTGGGCGGCGCCGCGTCGTCGGACGCCGGACCCGCTGCATCGACGGTGAACGTCCAACAGCGGGTCGCTCCACCCGTGGCCGCCACGGCAGTGCCGCCCGGGGTGGCGGTCGACGACGGTGTGGTCGTGCGGCCGGTCGCTCCCGTGACGGTGCCCCCGCGCCGTGAGGTCGTCGTCCGTTCCCGGGCGAGCTGAAGCGACGTGGGCGTGTCTGAGCACCACGGCATCTCCGAGCACCGCTGCCATGTCATGGGCACCGACGCCCACATCGTCGTCCACGGCGGCGACCGGTCGACGCTGGACCGGGCGGTCGAACGCCTCGTCAGCCTCGAAGCCCGGTGGTCGCGGTTCCGTCCGGAGTCCGAGCTGTCCCGACTGAACGCCGAGGCAGCAACGGCGGTGGTCGTCAGCTCGGACACGGCCCGGCTCGTCGCGACCGCGGTCGCGGCGTGGTCGCTCACCGGCGGCAGGTTCGACCCGACGACGGGACCGGCGTTGATCGCAGCGGGATACGACCGTTCCTTCGAGCTCCTCCCGGTGACGGATGCGACCGGGATCGGGGCGGCCGTGGCGCCGATCGGGGCGCACCCAGCGCCCGGCTGTGCAGGGGTGGTGGTCGCTGCGGATGTCGGCGTCGTCCACCTCCCGGTGGGCGTGACGGTCGATCCCGGCGGGATCGGCAAGGGGCTGGCGGCCGACCTCGTGGCCGGTGAACTCCTCGAGTCGGGTGCGACGGGGGTGCTGGTGTCCCTCGGCGGCGACCTGCGTGCAGCCGGGGTCGCCCCCGGTGGCGCGTGGGACGTGCAGCTCGACCACGGAACGGGCGAGAGCGGTCGAATCGGTGTGGTCGAGGGTGCCGTGGCCACCTCGTCGGTCCTCCGACGGAGATGGGGATCCCCGACGGGACCTGCTCACCACGTGATCGATCCGCGGACCGGGAAGCCGACCACCGGTGCAGCGGTCGCGTGCAGCGTCATCGCCGGGGAGGCCTGGTGGGCCGAGGCGCTCGCGACAGCGGTGCTCGTCGCGTTCGAGGATCACGACGGTGTTCGAACCGCCGAGACGCTCCTGGGCTCCGACGCCGCCGCGATCGTCACGACCGCGGACGGGGCGACCATGACCCTCGGCTCGCACGCCATCGTCGACTCGATGGAGGTAGCGGCGTGAATCCGCACTTCTGGTGGTACGTGTCCCGGTCGAGCGGCATGGTCGCCGCCGTGCTCCTCGTGATGACGATCGTGTGGGGGCTGCTGGCGTCGACCAAGGTGCTCCGCCGCCCGGGCCTGCCGGCGTGGATCGCGGACCTGCACCGTGGACTCGGGGCGCTCACCGTGGTGTTCGTGGTGGTCCACCTCACCGCACTCGTCGGCGACAACACCGTCCACTTCGCGTGGACCGAGCTGTTCGTCCCGTTCGCGAGCACATGGCGACGCGGACCGGTCGCCTGGGGGATCGCAGCGTTCTGGGCGCTCGTGGTCGTCCAGGGATCATCGCTGCTGCAGCGGCGCATCGGGCGCCCGACGTGGCGGCGGCTCCACTATCTCTCCTACCCGTTGGCGGTGCTGACGGCAGTGCACGCGTCGACCGCCGGCAGCGATGCGTCGAGCCCGGTCTTCCGACTCGTGTTCCTGATGTCGATCATCGCCATGACCGCGTTGACACTGGTGCGTGTCATCCGCTCGACCCTCCTGCCACCCCGGCCACGGAGCGCTCGACCGGTGGTGGCCGCTCGGGGACGCACCGCTTCTCACAGGTCCTGAGGATCCCGAGCCGCGGGATCACCCGAGCTGGAGCAGGGAGGACCCGGCAGAGGGACGCGACGTTCCGGGCGAGGCTCATCGACGCCGCCGAACAGCCGATGGGACCGACGTGAACCCGTACCTCGCCATCCTCGCCCTGCTCGCGGTGATGGGAGCGACGGTGCTCGCCACCCTGGTCGTCGAGAACTGGCGGCATCTGGTCACGCCCGCGCCGCTGGTCCCGACCGCTGATGAGGTCACGAGCGCTGATGACGTCGCGACCGAACCTCCCGAGGCAGCAACCGACGCGCCCCACGCCACCACCGACCCCAGCACCGACCCCACCACCGACGCCGCGGCGCGGGCCCGGGCCGCAGCCGGCGTCCCCGAGGGCGCCCTCGTGGTCGGCCACGGTCATGTCCTGCTCCGGGACCACGCCACCGTCGACGTGCTGTGCGCCGTGCTGTTCGCCGGCCTCGGATCCACCCGGCGGTCGGGATCGGACCGAGCCGCCGCCTGGGTCACCGCCTCGGCCACTCCCCCGTCGGCCGATCCGGCCCGCTTCCCGCCCGGAGTCAGGCTCCGCGGACGGACGGCCAAGGTCGCAGAGCTCCTCGAGAACCGAGACGGAGGTCGCGTCTGGGTGACGATGCAACCCGACGTCGACATCGCCCGCGGCCTGGCCCGCACGCCGGAGCTGCCCCCGACCCTGGCGGGTCTGGTCACGTGGTGGAGGGCGGTCCAGGACCTGCCGGCGGTGATCACCCCCGATCACGCCGCCGACGTCGCGGCCGCGATCGACGCGATCCGGCCCCGCACCGACGACACGGCCTTCGGTCCGGTGGTCGGCCAGCTCCACGACGCGCTCCTGACCGCGGCGTCCGATCGGGAACCGCTGGTCGTCGCCATCGGGGACGGGACGACCAGCGACACCAGCGCCGGGACCTACGCCGAACGCAGCGCTCCGGAGCGGACGGTCATGCCCGCACCCAGGCGAGCAGCGCCGACGAGCTGACGACGTTGGCCCCGTGGCGACGGGCCCCCTCGGCCACCCGCCGGTCCGAGCTCACCACCACCACCGGACGGTCCGTCGGCAGGTCCCGAGCCATGGCGATCACCACGTCGTCGGCCTCGACGTCCGCCGCGCTGTAGTGGACCCGCACCGCCAGCGGCGCGCTCACCGAGGGACGCCGCTCTGCCTCGGTGGCGCTGTCGCCGTCGAAGACGACGTGGACGTCCGCTCCGGTACGAGCCGAGGCCGCGCCGAGCAGCTTGACCAGGTGGTCCCGCTGGGTACGGGCGTCGAGTCGTGGCCAGGCCGACATGGAGACGTTGTAGCCGTCGACGACGACCGCCACGCCGGGGGTCCGCAGCAGCTGATCGGTGGCCTCGGCGGTGCCGTCGATCGCACCTCTGGCCAGTCGCACCGGGGTGCGGCGGGGCCGCCCGCTCGAGCCGGCGCGACCGCTGCGGGTCGCGGCCGCGGCTTCCGCGTCGTCCTCCGCGCCATCGGCGGCGCCACGACGCAGGGCCGCGCCGGCGACGTCGAGCGCCGCAGCCAGCTCGTCGAGCACGGCGCGTGCGTCGACGAGGGCCTGGTCGACCGGTGCGACCCATCGGTCCCGCTCCGCCTCGAACCGGCTCAACAGCTCGCGGGCGGAGCGCTCACGCGACAGCCGATCGTCCGCGATCCGCCGGGCCTCTGCCAGCTCCGCGGTGGCGCGGTCACGTTCGGCGACCGCGGCCTCGGTCCGACGGCGGTGAGCCTCGACCTCGCGCTCCAGCTCCCGCCGCCGGGAGCGCTCCGCGTCGAGCGCCCGTCGGGCCGCGTCGGCCTCGGCGACGGCCGCGCCCAGCCGACTCCGCAGGCCCTCGACGCTGCGCTCCAGGTGCTCGGCCCGGTGCCGGGCCGATCGCTCCTCGGCCTCGCTGCGGTCGCGCTCGGATCGCTCCTGCTCGACGGCGACGAGCAGGTCGAGCTCGTCGTTCCAACCCTCGGGTCGGTCGAGGAAGATCCACCCGGCCCGACCGACGTCGTCCTCGCTCGCGGATGCAGCCACCCGGGAGCGGAACTCGTCGTTGCCGTCGAGCGCCTGCAGCAGCGTGTCGACCGCCCGGGTGCTCAGACGGCCGCGGAACCGCAGCAGAGGGCGGATCGAGGGGGGAGGTGGGGGCGCGTCGTTGGCGCCGAGGTCCCGTCGGGCGACCGCGAGCGCCAGCTCGGCGACATCCGTGAGCAGCGGAGCGGCGTCGACCGCTCAGCCCTCGGGGTCCGACGCGCCCGACCCCGACCGGTCGAGCGCGGCCGCAGCATCGGCGTCGATCTCCACCACCACGCCCGACGGTCCGCACCAGCGGCACTCGACGGACTCGAGCTCCTCGGCGAGCACGCTGAGGTCCTCGACCTCGAGCTCCCCGCCCACCGTGTAGTGGTGGAAGGCCCGGGTGCGTCGGGTGGTGGTCACGTCGAAGCGGGTCAGGTTGCCGCACGACGTGCAGCGGTACCGGACCGCGGCAGCGTCGGCGACGTGTGGGGCGGTGGTGTCGACCGGGGGCTCGGAGGGGGAGGTCATCGGCGCCGATCCTATCGTCCGGGTCACCCGGCCGACCGTTGACGATCGAACACACGTTCGAGCAGACTGGGTCGATGGCACCCGCCGCGGGCAGCACGCCGACCGAACGGCCCGACCGCTACCGCCAGACCAGTCTGGACGACCTCGGCACGCCGCTGGTGGACACCACGTTCGTCGTGGTCGACCTGGAGACCACCGGAGGGTCGCCCGGCTCCGACACCATCACCGAGGTCGGCGCGGTCAAGGTCCGCGGCGGCGAGGTGCTCGGAACCTTCCAGACCCTCGTCAACCCGGGGCGGGCGATCCCACCCACCATCACCGTGCTCACCGGCATCACCGAGTCGATGGTGGTGCGGGCGCCCCGCATCGAGACGGTGCTTCCCAGCCTGCTCGAGTTCATGGGCGACTCGGTGGTGGTCGGCCACAACGTCCGCTTCGACGTCGGGTTCCTCCAGGCCGCGCTCGAGCGGTGCGGCCGAGCACCGCTGACCGCTCCCACGGTCGACACCGTCGCCCTCGCCCGGCGTCTGGTGCGCGACGAGGTTCCCGACTGCCGCCTGGGGACGCTCGCCGAGCGCTTCCGGCTGTCGCACCGGCCCAGCCACCGCGCCCTCGACGACGCCCTCGCCACCGCGGATCTGCTGCACCTGCTCCTCGAGCGGGCCGGTCGCATGGGCGTGGCCGGACTCGACGACCTGCTCGGCCTGCCCTCCATGGCCGGTCACCCCCAGGCCGACAAGCTGCGCCTGACCGAGCGGCTCCCCCGCCGCCCGGGCGTGTACCTGTTCCGGGCCGCCGACGGGCGGGTGCTCTACGTGGGCAAGGCCACCAACCTGCGCAGCCGGGTGCGCAGCTACTTCTCCACCGACGAGCGCCGCAAGATCGGATCGCTGCTGCGCGAGACCGCCCGCATCGACCACAAGGTGTGCCCGTCGACCCTGGAGGCGTCGGTGCTCGAGGCCCGCCTCATCCGGGCCCTCGAACCCCGGTTCAACTCCCACGGCACCCGCTGGCGTCGCTACCCCTACCTCAAGCTGACCCTCGACGAACCGTTCCCTCGCCTGTCGGTGGTCCGCTCGGTTCGCGACGACGGCGGCCTGTACCTGGGTCCGCTGCGCTCCGCCCGCCAGGCCCGCGAGGTGGCCGACGCCATCGAGTCGGTCGTGCCGTTGCGCCGCTGCAACGGCACGGTCCGGACCCGTCGCAGCGACCCCGACGACGACCCCACCTCGGTGGCGTCCCGGTCGGCGCCGTGCGCCTCGGCCCAGCTCGGCGTGTCGAGCTGTCCGTGCGCGGGCGGTGTGGCCCGCTCCGAGTACGCCCGCCACGTCCAGCGGGTCGTCGACGGGCTCACCGGCCGCAGCGATCTGCTGGTCGAGCCGCTCCGGCAGCGCATGGCCGACGTGGCCGCGGCGGAGCGATTCGAGGAGGCCGCCGCAGCCCGCGATCGCCTGGCCGCCCTCGTCGACGCCCTGTCACGCCAACGACGGCTGGACCAGCTCCGCGGCTGCTCCAGGCTGTGGGTGCAGGTCGAATCCGGTGAGGTGGCCGAGGTGCGCCACGGCGTCCTGTGGCAGATGTGGCCGGCGGAGTGGGCCGACCAGCTCGCCCCGGTCGCCCGGCCCGTCGAGATGCGACCCGGCGCCCCACCCGACCCGCAGATCCCGGTGGACCGCGGCATGGCCGACGAGGTCGCGTGCGTGGCCTCGTGGTTGGAGCAGCACGCGGGCCGGATCCGCCTGGAGCGATCGGAGGGCACGTTGGCGTCGGTGCTGCCCCGACTCCCCGACGTCCGGCCCCGGATCAGTCCCCGCGCACGGCGCGGCTGACCGCCACCAGCTCCCCGAGGGTGCGGGCGGCCTCGCCCGAGTCGACGGCGCGGGCGGCCCGCTCGAGTCCGTCGGCGAGATCGGTCGCGACGTCGGCCACCACCAGGGCGGCGGCCGCGTTCAGCACGACCATGTCGCGCACGGGTCCGGATCGACCCTGCAGCACCGAGGTGGCCGCCGCGGCGTTGGCCTCGGGGTCCCCGACCGCGATGTCGGTCGTGGTCGCCCGGCGCAGTCCGAGCTCCTCGGGCGTCACCCGGAACCGCCGGACCTCGACGCCGTCGATCAGCTCGATGACGTCGGTGGCGTCGGTCGTCGTCAGCTCGTCCAGGCCATCGGATCCGCGCACCACCCAGGCCCGGAGCACCCCGCGCCGAGCCAGCACTCCGGCGACCAGGTCGACGTGGGCGGCGTTGGTGACGCCGAGGACCTGGCGGCGCACCCGTCCCGGGTGCGACAGCGGGCCGAGGAGGTTGAACACCGTGGGGACGCCGAGCTCGGTGCGGACCGGACCGACGTGGCGCATGGCCGGATGGAACATCCGGGCGAAGGCGAAGCCGACGCCTGCCTCCCGCACGCAGGCCTGCACGCCGGGCCCGTCGAGGTCGACCTCGACGCCGAGGGCTTCGAGCAGGTCGGTGGACCCCGAGGTGGAGCTGGCCTTGCGGTTGCCGTGCTTGCACACCGTCGCTCCGGCGGCGGCAGCCACGATCGAGGCCATGGTCGACACGTTGAACGCCTGGCCGCCCAACGCGGCGGACCCGCCGGTGCCGACGATGTCGACCGTCGCGGCCGGGTCGTCGAGCTCGAGCGGCGACGCCGCGGCCAACATGGCCTCGACGAGCCCCGCGACCTCGTCGGGCGCCTCTCCCTTGGCCCGCAGCCCGATCAGGAACCCCGCGATCTGGGCGTCGGTGGCCTCGCCGGCCAGGATCCGGTCCAACGCTGCGGAGGCGACATCCGCGGGCAGGTCCTCACCGGCGACGAGCCGGGCCAGGACCCCGGGCCACGCCCCGATCGCCGCGAACGCCCCCACGTGCCTCTCCCCGACCCGACTCAGTGGCCCACGGCGCCGGCGGCCTCGCCGGCGCCGACCGTGGCGGATCCCGACGCGGCGAGCGCCCGCAGCCGGCGCCGACGCCGGATGATGCGCTGGCGTTCCCGCTCGGTGGCGCCGCCCCACACGCCGTTGTGCTCGCGGTGGCCGATCGCGTGCTCCAGGCATGCGTCGCGGACCGGGCAGACGCCACAGATCGACTTAGCCTCCTCGGCGTCCTCGTCGGTGAGCGGATAGAAGATCGCAGGATCGAGCCCCCGACATGCGGACTCGTTCAGCCAACCGCGGTCCATGTGGGGCGATTCTGCCCACCGCGTGTCGCGGGTGTCCAAAGGAGGCCGACGGTGGACTCCGCCGGGGCCGTGGACCCGGGATCCCCGAAGGCCGGACGTGGCTGAGCAGGTCGGAGTCGGGACCTCGCCGGACGGGGTCGTAACCTGTCGGGGTGCTCCAGGCTGCACCCACACCCCGTCCCTTCGTGCGTTCCGTCGCCCTCGAGGCGCTGCGGACCGAGTCGTTCGACCTCACCGTCATCGGCGGCGGCATCACCGGGGCCGGGGTCGCCCTCGACGCGGCCGCCCGCGGCATGCGCGTCGCCCTGATCGACGCCGGCGACTTCTCGTCGGGCACGTCGTCGAAGTCGTCCAAGCTCATCCACGGCGGCCTGCGGTACCTCCAGCAGGGCGAGATCGGGCTGGTGTACCAGGCCCTGGCCGAACGTCAGCGCCTGCTTCGCAACGCACCGCACCTGGTCAAGCTGCTGCCGTTCCTCATCCCCATGTTCGGTTCGGGCGGGGTGATCCCGGCCAAGATCTCACGCCTGCTGGGCTCGGCCATGTGGGGCTACGACCTGACCGGCGGGTGGCGGGTCGGCAAGCGCCACGAACGCCTCGACTTCGACCAGGCCCTGGCTCTCATGCCCACGCTTCCGCCGGACCGGCTGGTGTCCGCGTACCTGTACTACGACGCCGCGGCGGACGATTCCCGTCTGGTCGTCACGGTCCTGCGCACCGCCGTGCTCGAGTTCGGCGCCGCGTGCGCCAACCACGTGCGCGCCGTCGGCCTGCGCAAGGACGGACAGGGCGTCGTCGACGGTGTCGACGTCGAGGTGCTCGACCCCGGGTCCGGGACCGGGGGCCCGGAGCGGTTCACGATCTCGACCCGTGCGGTCGTCAACGCCTCGGGTGTGTGGTCCGACCAGGTCCGCACCCTCGACGAGGGCGCCGACCCCGACTCGATCCGGCCCGCCAAGGGCATACACATCACGGTTCCGTGGTCCAAGGTCCGCAACCAGGTCGCCGCGGTCGTCCCCGTCCCCGGCGACAAGCGCTCGGTGTTCGTGATCCCCAACGGCGACCTCACCTACATCGGCACCACCGACACCGACTACGACGGCCCGGTCGACGACCCCCAGTGCAGCGCCGAGGACGTCGCCTACCTGCTGTCGGCCATCAACGCGGCCAGCACCGAGCAGCTCGGGCCGTCCGACGTCGTCGGCTCCTGGGCCGGTCTCCGCCCGCTGGTCAAGGCACCCGACGCCGACGGACCCGCCGAGGGTCGCACCGCGGACCTCTCACGACGCCACCGGGTCGCGGTGTCGCCGTCGGGGGTGATCACGATCACCGGCGGGAAGCTGACCACCTACCGCGAGATGGCCGCCGACACCGTCGACGAGGCGATCGAGTCGGTCCTGGCCCGTCGACCCGGCTTCGCCGGCTACGGCTCGAGCCCCACCCGGGACCTGGCCCTGCGGGGCGCGGCCGGCCACGACACCGTGCACGACGCGGCCGAGATCTACCCCCGGGTCGATCGGGAGCACCTCGACCACCTGGCCGGCCGCTACGGCGGAGAGGCCCGGGTGATCATGGCGTCGATCGAGGCCGACCCGACCCTGGGCGAACCCCTGGTGGTCGGCCTGCCGTACCTCCGCGCCGAGGCGATCTTCGCGGTCCGCCACGAGATGGCCCGCAGCGTCGACGACGTCCTGTCGCGGCGGACCCGCGCCCGACTCCTGGGCCGCGACGACTCGGCGGCCGCTGCCGACGACGTGGCCGCCCTCATCGCGGAGGAGCTCGGCTGGGACGAGCCGACCGCCGCCGCGTCCGCCGAGGCGTACCGTCGCTCCGTCGCCCACGAGCGCGAGTCGGCCGACCTGCCCGAGACCCACCTCGAGCAGCTGCTCGGCGCCTGAGACGCCGTGGAGGCTCCCCACCCGCGCCGGGTCACCAGGCGTTCGGGATCACAGGTCCTGCCGCTCGAACTGTTCTTCGACCTGGTCTTCGTGCTGGCCATCACCCAGTGCACGGCGCTGATGGCGGCCCAGCCGACGTGGGCCGGGCTCGGCCGCGGGCTCCTGGTCCTGGCCGTGCTGTGGTGGGCGTGGACCGCGTACGCGTGGCTGACGTCGGTCATCGACCCCGAGGCCGACGCGACCCGGATCACCATGTTCGCGGCCATGAGCGCCATGCTCGTCGCGTCGTTGTGCGTGCCTCAGGCGTTCGGGGACCTCGCGCTCGCCTTCGCCATGGCCTACGCGGCGGTACGGGTGATCCAGATCGTGCTGTTCGTGCTGGCCAGCCCCGACGACGGCGACCTGCGCAGGTCGGTGACCAGCCTGGCCGCCAGCACGACGGTCGCCGTCGCCCTGCTCGTCGCGGCGTCGTTCCTCGACGGCATCGCGCAGGGGGCCATGTGGGTGCTGGCGATCCTGTTCGACGTCGGCGGACCGTTCCTGTTCGGGTCCGCCGGTTGGCGACTGGTGCCGGGCCACTTCGCCGAGCGCCACAGCCTCATCCTCATCATCGCCCTCGGTGAGTCGATCGTGGCGATCGGCGTCGGCGCCGAGCACGTCGGCATCGACGCCCCGGTGGTCGCGGTCGCGGTCCTCGGCGTGTTCCTGTCCGCCGCGCTGTGGTGGCTGCACTTCGACGTGGTCGCCCTCGCGACCGAGCGACGACTGGTCGCCATGGTGCCGGGCCAGGCCCAGAACGCCCTGGCCCGCGACGCCTACTCCTACCTCCACCTGCTGCTGGTGGCCGGGATCGTGCTGGTGGCCCTCGGGCTCAAGACCGTCATCGCGCACGTGGCCGACCCCCTCCCGATCGAGGTCGCGACCGCGCTCGCGGGCGGGGTGGCGTTGTACCTGGTCGGCCACGTGATGTTCCGATGGCGGTTCGCTCGCAGCATCAACCGCGAGCGGTTGGGCGTGGCCGCCCTGCTCGCCGTCCTGGTGCCCTTCAGCGCC